>Ga0335070_10000410_pt1 | contig 48352 bp, 52 predicted proteins | sample Lox_Sample_13_FD_206722 | JGI IMG/M metagenome (GOLD analysis project Ga0335070, IMG submission 206722) | Soil microbial communities from Loxahatchee National Wildlife Refuge, Florida, United States - Lox_Sample_1.3 | ecosystem: Environmental > Terrestrial > Soil > Wetlands | place: USA... | reverse complement strand
TCGATTCAGGAGAATTTTTATTGATGCAAGTCTCACAAACCCGAGGAAATTTTCTGCATGATACTCCCATCGAGTCAGGAGTCTGCGTTGCCAGCTAAGCCAAGAAAAGAATCTTTCAACAAGCCATCGTCTGTTGTAACGACGAAGCTTTCTACCGTCTTGAGTCTTATTTTCTTGGCGACGATTTTCGCGGTGAGGAGCTATCATTTCTATGCCGTTTTCAGCGAGTTCTTCATCGAGAGTATCGCTGTCGTATGCTTTATCTCCGATCAATTTCTCCGGCTTTGCTTCTATCATATAAAAGTCAAAGGTCAACTGTACCAAGGTCACTTCATGATGATTTGCGGCATGTGTGGTGACTGCAATCGGCAGACCGTTACGATCAACAATACCCATTATTTTCACGCCTTTTCCGCGCTTTGTCTGGCCGATTCCACGACCGCCTCCTTTGGCTGCACAAAACATAGCATCAATAAAACTTTCTTTCTCATCTATGCTTCCTTGCTCGCGAAGCGTATTGGCCAGGTCCGTCAAAATATTGCGAAGCACGTCGCTTCTGCACCATTGCTGAAAGCGACGATGAACTGTCTTGTAATTGGGATAGCACTGAGGCAGCATGTGCCACTGAGCACCAGTGTTCAGAATCCAAAGCACCGCCTCAAGTACCGTACGCGTGGGTACGGGTTTGCGGCCTGCACGTCCATCCGGAATATTCTCTTCCGGAAAGTGCTCCCGCATCAGCTCCCACTGTGCATCGCTCAACTTCATGCATTATGATACACCATTTTAATTTTGAGATAGGTTCTAGTGTAGTGAGTCCAACGCTTCTTTACATTTAGCAACTTTGAGCAAGATGCTTTCAGCGGAAGCATTCCATGTGAACACATGAGGGTTCTGATTGTGATTACCCACATATTCTCTGATCGCGCTGATGAGTTCGCGTACATTGCGGAAACTGCCTCGGCGGATGCGCTTGTCCGTCAACTCTCGAAACCACCGCTCGACCATGTTTAGCCAGGAACTCGATGTCGGGATGAAGTGCAGATTGAACCGCGGATGCCGTCGCAACCAGGATGTGACACGCGGGTGCTTGTGAGTCCCATAATTGTCTACGATGAGATGCAGGTCGATATGGGCCGGTGTCTCATCGTCAATTTTCTTAAGGAACCGAATGAACTCCTGATGCCGATGACGGGGCATGCAGTCACCGATAACCTTCCCGTCAAGCATGTTCAGTGCTGCGAACAAGGTGGTCGTACCGTTACGTTTGTAGTCGTGCGTCATGGTTCCGCAGCGCCCTTTCTTCATTGGCAGACCCGGCTGGGTTCGATCCAGAGCCTGAACCTGGCTTTTCTCATCAACGGAGAGAACCAGGGACTTGTCGGGGGGATTCAGATAGAGACCCACGACATCATAAAGCTTCTCGATAAACTGCTTGTCGCGGCTGACCTTGAAGGTCCGGATAAGATGGGGCTTGAGGCCGTGCTGTTTCCAGATGCGGCGGATTGTGGATTGACTGAGTCCTTGTGCCTTTGCCATGAGGCGTGTACTCCAATGAGTCGCATTGGGCGGCTTGGTATGCAGAGTGGCTTCGACGACCGAACGGACTTTGCCCTCCGAAATGTTGGGAATACGGCCGGGACGTGGAGCATCCTTTTCAAGTCCAGCCATTCGCAGGGCAAGGAATCGCTCCCGCCACAATTGAACAGTCGGCCGAGAGATATTCAAATGCCGTGCAATATCCTGATTCGCGATGCCGTCAGCGGCCATCGTAACGATTCTTGCGCGCTGCACGAGGCGAACAGGGAGGCTTATTGCGCGTGCCCAAGTATTCAGCTTCAACCGCTCCTCGGACGATAGGATGATAGGTGGAGCCAAATGCATAATACATATCTTAGCGATCATTTAGCCAATTGTCAAGCTATTTCTGACTCAGTACACTAGCCCGCCTGTCTACAGTATATACCTTTTTTCCGATCCCTGCATCAGAAATCTCTGCGAACGAAATATTACCTGTTGCGTAGCCCGACTTCGTGTGTTGGTTTTGGATAATAACTATCACCATCGGTTATGTCGCTGAAAAGTGAGGCTGACGGGCGTTCTTTTTATCGCTGCCTCATGAGCCAATCTCTGGCAGAATGTGTGTCTACCAGTAACCCGCGATATTAATCGATAGAAGAATATGCGGAGCATCATGTGGGTCTTCGAGCAATGATACCACATCACAGTATCGTGATCGCAACTCGCGGGGCTTTCCGTCTGTTATAATTAATGGTGATAACAAGGGTGCAGGGAACCCAGCGCGAGGAGTACTGAGAATATGTGGAATGTCATAGGTGGATTTGTTGTAAGCAGCATAGCCGAGGTCGTCGTCAAAGAGATCGTTAAGGAGATCAGGAAACCGGGACGACCTTCAGCGCCTCAGCAAGAAGCTCCGGCCAAGCATCTCAGGCATACCAAAGGCCAGGTGATGATCCTCGATTGGATGCCTGCCCACGAGGACGCGTCGCCGCCCCAGGACAAGGCGGCTAAGGTCAGACAGCGGGCCGTCGGAAGAAGAAAATCGCCGCGGCGCCCTACATCTTCGCAGCGGCACGGATGAAATCGAGGTAGGCAACGACGCCGACAATCGCCTCGCCGTCCGTCACAAAAACCCTGGCGATATTGTAATTTTGCATGAGACCGAGAAGCTGGTCCGTGTCCATATCCCTCTTGACACAAATAACCGGTTTTGTCGCCACTGCCCCTGCTTTAATCTTTTTTGGATCCAGTTTTTGAGCGAGGACCTTGTTCACGATATCCCGCACTGCGATAACGCCGAACCCGTCCTTCGGTCCCTTCGGTTCTACCAGAACGGATCGGATCATCTTACGGGCAAGGAGTTGCATGACCTCCTCCACGGTAGCATCCGGCCGGACCGACTCGATTGATTTCGTCATGAGTTCATACGCCTTCATCGGACGTCCTCATACAATAGGGTATATCAGCGCCCCGCCTATCGTCAAGGGACCACTGATCGGAGCCTTACGACCCCCTTTCCTCCCCCGCGTGTAGGACAAATCTGACAGGACATCGAATAATCTCCCACAAGAAAATCATCATCTGTCTGATAGAAAAATAGTAGCTCTCCATCTATAGTGAAGAGATCATGATCTCGCATATGACGAAAAAGACAATACATGGAAGACCCCGAGAGATCGCACCATCTTATCTCATCGGCGCCGCTCGATCCAGGTTCGGTCAATAAGAGAAGGGGAGAGATATTGAAAGCAAGCGCCTTCTCACAGGCCCTGCTTTACCATCTGGAATGGAAAAGGAGATTCAGGAATTTTCTCGATGGAAAAGGGGATATGGCGGCTTCAGAGATCGTCTCCCCCGAAAAATGGAGACTCGGGAAATGGCTCTCCTCTCCTGAGATGTCCACATATTCGTCGCCCTCTGAAATTCAGGAACTCCAGAGATTGCATAACGAAGTCCATGAGACTGCCAAGCGGATATATGAGTTCAAGCGCGCCGGTAATTTATCTGCATCGAGAAGAGAACTGAAGGACTTCGACGATACTTGCATGAAACTCGTCTCCCTTCTGACCGCCAAGAACGTCCTGAATGTTTCACCAAAGGAGGAAAAATCAGTGTCAGTCATGAACCTCCTCAATAATTTCCTTTTCAGAAAGGGTTTCTTTGACTTCTTCCAGAAGATGGAGCGGGACGGCATTGAAGCCGCAAGGGCATTCTGGCATTCACATCCTTACAAGAACAGTCTTCCGCCGCAAGTCCCCATGATCTATGAAAAACTCATCGATTTTTATGTCGACATGAGTCTGATACCGCAAACAAGCTACAAGAAGCTTCTCAAGGAACAGGAGAGACTCCACTATGAGAATACCTTCCTCATGGGAACCTTCATGGAACTCCAGTGGAAGGTTTTCGCGGGGAGCGGAGAGAAGGTTCGGGAGGCATGGCAAGACGCCCTTTATGAACAGATTGCGACGAACAGGGGAATCGCTGAGAAGTTTTTCAACCTGTTCGTGGAGGCGAGCGCCTCTTTTTACGGGAAGGCAGCGGAGAAGCCGCGCTGCATGACGGGGAACCGTCGGGAGAAACGCCGTACGTATGACTCGCCCGTAGAATTTGTCTACAAAGACAATGTCGATGAAATAGTGAAGGGCCTTGTCATCAACATCAGCGATTCCGGGCTCTGCATCAATTCGTCAATTCCCCTCAAGAAAGGACAGGAGATCCTAATCAGGAGTTCTCTTCCGTCACGACACAAGGCTTTCATCGTTCAATGGACCAATGCCACCATAACAGGGTTTTCAGCGGGCTGAGCTTCCTGTTCATGTCATCAAAAGTATGTCACAAAGGTCTTTCCCTGCTAAGCCGATTGATATGCGCCGCCAACCTGCTCCCCCCCGCGCAATTGACGGCCAGCCTTGAGGATCAGAAACCGATGGTCTGGGGAGCCCTCGGGCAGGGGATTACATCACGGATGTTGCCCATGCCCGTGATGTACTGTACGAGCCGCTCGAAGCCAAGGCCAAACCCTGCATGGGGAGCCGACCCGAACCTTCGAAGGTCGAGATACCACTGCAGACTTTCGATCGGCACTCCTGTCTCCTCCATTCGGGCCTGAAGGACTCCCAGCCTCTCCTCGCGCTGGCTTCCGCCGATGATCTCGCCTATCTTCGGCACAAGGAGGTCCATTGCGGCAACGGTCCTCCCGTCTGCGTTCATCCTCATATAGAAGGCCTTTATCTCTTTCGGATAGTCCGTCACAATCACCGGACCATGAAAGACCCTGTCCGTAAGATAACGCTCGTGTTCGGACTGGAGGTCTGATCCCCAGGCTGCCGGGAATTCAAAATGCTCTCCTGAGCGCTTCAGCTCTTCTATCGCATCGGTGTATGAGGTATGGACAAAGGGAGTTTCTGCAAGCTTCCTGAGCTCCTCAACGGAGACCTTCTTGTACTGCTTCTCAAGGAATGCGAGCTCCTTCTCCCCCTTTTCGACAGCTCTTGCGCACAGGAAACGGAAAAAATCCTCTGCCAGCTGCATATCATCCCTGAGATCCGCAAAGGCCATCTCGGGTTCGATCATCCAGAACTCTGAGAGATGGCGCGAAGTATTCGAGTTCTCGGCCCTGAAGGTCGGACCAAAGGTATAGACATTCCCAAGGGACAGGGCCAGAAATTCTGCTTCAAGCTGCCCGCTCACCGTCAGAAAGGCTCGTTTGCCAAAAAAGTCTCTGCCGAAATCTATGTCACCGTCGCCCTTCCTGGGGAGACTTTCGAGATCAAGAGACGTAACCGAGAAGAGCTCGCCGGCGCCTTCACAATCGCTGGCTGTGATGATCGGGGTATGGACCCAGAAAAATCCTCGGCCCTGAAAAAAATCATGGACAGCAGAAGCGAGGATATTTCGCAGCCTGAAAATTGCACCAAAGGTGTTTGTCCGCGGTCTCAGATGACCTATCTCCCTCAGAAACTCAAGGGTATGCCCTTTCTTTTGCAGAGGGTATTGATCAGGATCTGCCTCGCCGATGACTTCGATCTCAGAAGCCTCCACTTCAATCTTCTGACCCTTTGCCGGCGACTCCTTCAGGATTCCCCGTGCCCTGATGGCTGCCCCGGTATTACAGCGGTGCAGCTCACGAAAAGCGGGAGTGTCACCAGGGATGACGAGTTGCAAAGTCTCCTGTGTCGAGCCGTCGTTCAGGGCGATGAAGGCAAAGTCCTTTGATTCTCGCCTCGTCCTCACCCACCCGCATACCGTAACCGGTTGCCCCGGCTCTGCCTCACGGAGAATATTCCTTATCAATGACCGTTCCATTACAACCTCCGGGATGCCCTCTCTGCTGAACTTTCAGGCCGACCGCCTGTCACGTTATTGCGCCCATTCAGGTCGAGCCCTGACCGGCCGTACAGCTGTAACAATGTTCCCCGACATTGATTGTTCTTCCGACAAGCCGGTGATAATCAAAGTCGGTGATGTGTTGGCCGCAGGAAGCATGAACGCCGAGGCCGAGCATCTGATTGAAATCGCAGTCATGAAGTGTCCCTTTCCATCCGACATTCACCACATGTCTGCACATCAGACCATCGAGGGTTTCGGGATTAAATGCTGTTACGAGCTTTTCCATATACCTCTCGAAATTGCCGCTCCTAACCAGATAGTCCCTGAATCTCCCGATGGGCACGTTTGAGAAGGTGTAGAGATTGTCAAAGGTTATGCCGAATCCTCTGAGCAACTCTCTCTTATAGTCATCTTCCAGCGTCTTCTGCTGAGGAGAGAGGAAGGCGCCCGAGGGGTTGTAGACGAGATGAAGTTTTTTCTCCGATCCCTGCACACCGTAACCGAGGCTGTTTAATATTTTGAGGGCCTCAATACACTTCCGGAAGGTCCCCTTCCCCCTCACCCTATCGACATCATTCTCCAGATAGAAGGGTAAGGAAGCGATGACCTCGACGTTATTCCTGCTGTAGAATTGGGGCAGTTGTTCCATTCCCTTCTCAAAAAAAATGGTCAGGTTCGTGCGAACCATGACGTGCCTGCCGATTCCCCTTGCCTCCTCGACAAGGGAAAGGAAATGTGGATTCATCTCCGGCGCGCCGCCGGTTATGTCAAGGGTCTCGATATCACTCTCTCCCAACACCCCGATCACTTCCTCAAGAGTCTCCCTTCTCATAACTTCCTTCCTCCCGGAACCGGCACTGACATGACAATGCTTACAGGTCATGTTGCAGAAATACCCCAGATTCACCTGAAGTATTTTGACATCAAGAGAGACAAGAGGACCGCCATGAATGTCCGATATTCTGTCTTTGAATTTCTTGTTCATAATTCGAGAGTATATCTCCTGTCCCCTCCAGAGTACCTCTTTTTTATTGTATCAATTATGCCCTGATCTCTGTCCTGCTGACAGGTGAAGATATCTGTCCCACCGCCCTGAGTTCGTCTCCTCGATACCATATTGTAACAAAGACTGAGTCGGACCTTGAAACAATGCCCGTTAGAGCGCCTGAACTAACCCCGCCGCTCAGCGGCCTAATGGTATACTAATTGAAATGGAACGAAAACGTGATACGGGTTCAAGGCAAGACGGGAAGGAGGCCGTCATATCCTCCTACCTGGATATCGTGGCCAGGGAGGCTGAGGAGTATGCATCGACCCATACATCACCCCTGTCGCCGCTCATCGAGGAGGTGGAATCCTGCACCCTGACAACGATGCCCTATCCAAACATGCTCACCGGAAGAGTCGCAGGCAGGTTCCTGCAGTTTGTTGCGCAGCTCTCCGGCGCGCAGCAGGTCGTCGAAATCGGCACCTTCACCGGTTACTCAGCCCTTGCCATGGCAGAGGTTCTGCCTGAAAACGGCCGAATCCTGACCATCGAGAATAATCCTGGTCATGCGAAGATCGCCCAGGGGTTCTTCGACCGAAGCCCCGTCGGCTTCAAGATCACCCTGCGCCTGGGAGATGCCCTCGAAACACTAAAGACGCTCCCTGACGGAACGACGGACCTTGTCTTCATCGATGCTGACAAGCACAACTATAGCTCCTATTACCGGGAGGCGATGCGGATAGTACGGAGGGACGGATTGATCCTTGCCGACAATGCCCTGTGGTATGGAAGGGTCTTCGACCCGCAGGACGAGGAAGATCGTGCAATTGCAGATTTTAACGAATTGGTGAACGGGGACAGCCGAGCCGAGAAGCTCTTCCTTACGATCCGCGACGGGATTTATGTAATAAGGAAACGCTGAGAAACAACAGGATAGCTCTCTTTCATGCGCCTCCCTGATCCAAGACGGGAGACCGATGCCTTTTCCGCAGCATAATCATATGAAACGAAAATATAAAGAAGCCTTAACAAAGGCCCTTGACAAGCCCTCAGGAAATGTGATAAATATCTTCTATTAGCACTCTCCACAGGTGAGTGCTAATGCATTGATTCAGCAGTTTAAACAACAAATGCAAAGGAGGTGACGTCCCATGTTATGGTCAGATTTGGAAAGGTTCGGAAGAGTCCTTGACCCGTGGCATGAGCTGGAGGGAATGAGTCGCGCGCTGAGGCGGGCCGCACTCCCTTCGACTCTGGAGTTTCCTGCAACAAACGTATGGGTATCTGAGGACAGCGCAGTGGTCACAACCGAGGTGCCGGGGATAGACCCTGATGCCCTCGAAATCTCCGTCCTAAAGGATTCCCTTACGCTGCGCGGTTCACGGCCAGCAGTAGAGCTGAGAGAAGAGGAGTCCTATCATCGAAAGGAACGGTGGAGCGGCCAGTTCACCAAGACCCTTCAACTGCCGTTTCCTGTTGATCCCGGCAAGGTGGAAGCGAGGTTTGCAAAGGGGGTCTTACGCATTGCCCTCCCCCGCGCAGAAGCAGACAGGCCCAGAAAAATCCCGGTCAAATCTGAATAGTATCTCCAAGGAGGTGAATGAAGAATGACGGATACGGCAAGAGAGATGCAGAAGAAAGAGGCGGGCACTCCCGAAACAGGGGAACGGACAAGAGCAACCCGGATATATGCACCGCAGGTTGATATCATTGAACGGAAGAACGACATCATGGTAATCGCCGACATGCCCGGTGTTGACGAGACCTCCGTTGATATAACCCTTGAGAAGAATATCCTGACGATCTACGGAAGGGTCGACGTTGAGACTCCCCAAGATCACAGACTCTCTCTTTCAGAGTACGGAATCGGAGATTATCAGAGGGTCTTTACCCTGTCCGATGAGGTCGACAGGGACAAGATTCAGGCAACGGTAAAAAACGGGGTCTTAAGCCTTGTCATGCCCAAGGCAGAGTCGGCAAGAACAAGGAAAATACCGATCAAGGCGGAAGGCGTTGGAGGAGCCTTGAATCTCGGCTGAACGAAGAACCATTCCGATAAAAGGAGGTATTTGTCATGGCTATCAGGAACCTTGTACCCTTTGGAAAGAAAGGTGTTCCGGTGAGACGTGAGGAGGAGAGTCCCTTTGCCCTGCTGAGGCGTGAGATGGACACTCTCTTCGACAACTTTTTCCGCGGTTTTGATATGGAGCCTTTTGAGGGTCGCTTCGGCGCCTTCAGTCCAAGAGTCGACGTGACAGAGAAGGACAAGGAGATCAAAGTTTCCGCAGAGCTTCCTGGCATGGATGAAAAGGACATTAACGTATCGATCCATGACAATATGCTGACCATTGAAGGCGAGAAAAAAGAAGAAAAAGAAGACAAGGGAAAAGACTACTACAGGATAGAGCGCTCCTATGGCTCCTTCAGCAGGACTATCCCACTTCCTCTTGAAGTCGAAACTGATAAGGTCGAAGCCACGTTTAAAAAGGGTGTGCTCGTCGTAACGCTTCCAAAAACAGCCAAGGCTGTGGCAGAAACGAAGAAGATCGCCGTAACGACTGACTAAGTGAGTGCGTTGGCCGGCATGGGGGACGTTTCATGGAGATCTCTGTGCCGGCCCGCCTCATGATCCATTCAATGCACCTTTCAAAGAAGAAGTGAATTACTGCGCTAAGCCGTTCGAAGGAAGTTGTTCATCAAAGCCACAGTCTGCGGTATCGCTTCAAGATTGAGGGTGTGTCCAACGCCCGGAATCACCTCAAACCTGCTTCCGGGAATTAAGTCTGCTGCTTCCCTTCCCATGTGGACGGGGAACAACACATCCCTCTCACCATGAATGACCAATGTAGGCGCCTTAATCTTCTTGAGCTCTTCACGGTAATCCCCTCTCAGATGTATGGCTGCCATAAGTTTCTTGAGCGCCCATGGGTCGTTGTTCGCCTCAATGCGCGACCTCTTCAATGATTCCAGAGGAATGAGAGGGTTTTCGAAATAGCCTTCACCGAGGACGACGGGGAGCATGATATCGAGCATGAGGGGATAACCGCCGACATCAAGGGCCCTCTGCCAGGAAAACTCAAGGGCGTCATAATATGGAGTCTTTTGCGCGAAGGTGGAGAGGAGGACCAGTCTTTCGAGCATTCCGGGATAGTTTACGGCAAAGTGCTGCGCAACGAGGCTCCCGTATGATATGCCGATAAGGTTCACCCTCTCAGCCTTCAGAGACTCGAGCAGTCCCTTCACATCTGTGGCGTGCCGGTCAAAATCACGGACCTCCCCTTCTTTATCAGACCGGCCCTGGAAGATGAAGTCGAGGAGGATTATGCTGAATTCCCGTTCGAAGGCCGGGACCGTGAGCATCCATGCCAGCGTCGATTGGGCGAGGCCGTTCAGAAAGACGAGGGATCTCTTTGATCGGACATTCCCCTGTGTCTCGTAATAGAGGTTCAGATTGTCAGAAGTCCTAAAATACATGTAATGATATCTCTCCTATGCCGTAACGGATCGTATGCCTTCTGCTATGACGCTCATGAGCCGTTCCAGATTCTCGATGACGATGCTGAGGGGAGGCATGATCACGACAATATTTCCGAGGGGCCGTATGAAGATGCCCTTTGCCTTTGCATAATGGGCAACACGCCATCCCATCCTCTCTTCCCAGGGGTATGGCTCCTTTGTAGCCTTGTCCCTGACAAGCTCAATGCCTGCCATGAGCCCCCTGCTCCTCACGTTCCCGACATGGTCGAGAAAGGCTATATCCTTCAAGAAAGATTCCATCCTTTCGATCTTCGGTCTCAGCTGTCCGAGGGTGTCCTCGTTGTGAAAGATGTCCAGGCAGGCGAGTGCCGCCGCACATCCCAGGGGATTGCCGGTATAGGAATGGCCATGGAAGAAGGTCTTCAGATCCCTGAACTCGCCAAGAAAGGCGTTATAGATCTCGTCGGTGGCTACGGTTGCCGCGAGGGGCAGATACCCTCCTGTCAGCCCCTTTGACAGGCAAAGGATATCTGGGATGACTGCTTCGTGCTCGCAGGCGAACATCCTTCCCGTCCTTCCAAAACCTGTTGCCACCTCATCGGCTATCATGAGCACTCGGTACCGCGTAGATAACTCCCTCACCCCTCTAAGGTAGCCCGGTGGACTCACGATCATACCGCCTGCTGCCTGAACAAGGGGTTCGACAATGACGGCGGCGATCTCTTCCGAGTGCTCCTTCAGAATGTCCTCCATGGCGCCGAGACAGCGGAAGGTACAGTCTGGATGGCTTTCATCGAACGTGCATCGGTAGCAGTATGGTGACGGCGCCCTGTACGTCTGGAAGAGAAGTGGACCAAAGGCCTTGTGAAAGATGTCGATGCCCCCGACGCTCACTGCGCCGAGGGTGTCGCCGTGATAGGCATTCTCGAGGGAGAGGAAAGCGGTTCTGCCGGACATCCCCTTATGAAGCCAATATTGAAAGGCCATCTTGAGGGCCACCTCAACGGCAGTGGAACCATTATCAGAGTAAAAAACCTTGGATAAAGGAGGAGCGATGGAGGATGAATCGTTGTGGGGCGACGCTGCCGTGTGCAATAATCCTATAAGTCTCTCGGCCAAGGTGATCGCCGGTTCGTTGCTCAGCCCGAGCATGGTGCTGTGGGCGATCTTCGCGAGTTGCGTCCTGATCGCATCGTCAAGTTCCCTTTTCCGGTGGCCGTGCATATTGACCCATAATGAAGAGACCCCGTCAAGATACCAGTTCCCGTAAATGTCCTTGAGAAAGCAGTCTTTGCCTTCAGAGATGATGACGGGTCTCTCATCAAGCCAGTCCTTCATCTGTGTAAAGGGATGCCAGATGTACCGTTTATCGAGCCCTTCAAGGCTTCTGTTCTTGTCGATCATGTCCATGCTTCTTCGCCAGTTCCATGAACCCGAATATCTTAAGGTCTATGAAATCCCCCTTGCTCACAAACCGGGCCAGTTCCTCTTCCACCTGGTCAAGGGGGATTTTCAACACCTCGATATCTTCGGTTTCGTCCCTTCCCTCTATGCCTTTGAACTGAAGCCCCCTCGCAAGAAAGACGGTCAGGACCTCGCTCGATGAGCCGCTTGAGAGCGGACCTTCTGCAAGAAAAATGATCTCGGCGGCCTCGTATCCTGTCTCTTCCCGGAGTTCCCTCAACGCGGCATCCTCATGCCTCTCGCCTCTGTCATTCAGGCCCGCAGGGAATTCTACTACGTAATTCTTCACGGCAGGTCTGAATTGTCTGATCAGGAGCACCTCCCCCTGATCAGTGATCGGAACAATCGCGACAACACCGTCGCAATTGACTCTCTCGACAGTCTCCCAATTCCTCAGCGCCCCTTCAGAATCCCTGTAGGTCAGTTTGAGGCATCTGAGGTATCTTCCTTCCCAGACCGGCTCTCTGTGAACGATCGTATACTTGCCCATCGGTGCTTCTTCGCTTTGGTCCATACGCTGATTTGACTTAAATCATAGATAACTTCCGCTTTTTTTTCAATAATGGGTGTAGATTCAGCACAGCTGGAAATACAGAGGGGGTGTCTTTATGAGCAGGAAAACCGTAACCCATCAAAGGCCTATCTGTCCTTCTGGTGGTTGACCATATCGATGATATTCATCGTTCTCACGATAACCGGTGCGGGCATGGTCCAGACCTACATGGAAAGGCTCATGGGGCTTGATTATGTCGCCGTCAAGACGACCTGCAACCTCTGGTTCTGGATATTGAGGGCGATCTTCGGCTTCGGCTTCGGCTTCGGCTTCCTCATCGGAGTGGGATCTTTGTCGCGGACTACTTCACGCTGGGGAAGAAGCCGGTGCCTGCTGTGAGCGCAGCTCCTGAAAGAGCCTGAAGGGGCAAAGATTCTTCGAGACGGGGAGAGTGGTTGAAGACCGCTCTCCTTTTTATTTATCATACCGCCATGAGAGAATATGTCTTATGGTGCTCTCTCTTCCTGTTTCTGCCGTCACCGTGTTCCGCCACTGCGGACTATGCACGGCAGACCGGGATGGAGTGCAAGGAATGCCATGTCGACGCCGTAGGCGGAGGCGACCTCACGGCCGCAGGAAAGCGGTTCCTCGCTGATATGAAGGTCAGGGGTCTTTACAGACCTCTGTCGACTCCACAGAAAATCGTTCGGTTCATCATCGGGTACATTCATCTCCTCACCGCTATTGTCTGGTTCGGAACTATCTTCTATGTGCATATCCTTTTGAAGCCTGCCTATGCAGCAAAGGGACTGCCACGGGGCGAGCTCCTGCTCGGCTGGGTGTCGATCGTCATCCTCTCGATTACCGGAGTCCTTCTGACCATAGCGAGGATCCCCTCATGGAATGTGCTCTACACCACGCGCTTCGGCATCCTGCTCAGCGTCAAGATCTTTCTCTTCCTGATTATGGCTGCAACGGCATTTGTCGTGACCTTCTTCATTGGGCCGAAGCTCAGGAGAAAACTAATAACGCGGTGGCAAATTGATATCAGCAGAGGGAAGCAGGACCTGACGCCTGAGGAACTCCAGAGCTTTGACGGTAAGGAAGGCAGACCTGCCTTTGTTGCTTATAAAGGAAAGGTCTATGACCTTACCGGGTCCAGGTACTGGAAGGACGGCTCACACGCAAGGAAACATATTGCCGGTCGCGACCTCACCGATGCCCTCAGGACAGCCCCCCATGGAGAAGACAGGGTCCTCGCGATGGCTGAAGTCGGGAAACTCCTTGGAGCAGGGCAGAAGATCCCAAGACCTCTTCCGGAAAGGGTATTCTATATTCTCGCCTATATGAACCTTGTCTTTGTTTTTCTCATAACCTTCATCATAGCGCTCTGGAGATGGGGCTAGTATCGAAATACCGTAGGAGGTAATGCCGTGCAAAAGAAAATCATCCCGATCCTTTCCCTCGTTTTTTTCATGGTGCAGGCTCTCTCTTTCTTGTCAATGTCTTCAGCAGCTCAGGATCTTCATTCTCCCTCCGACTCTCTCCCTGACCAAGAAACTTCTTGAGGGCTGCGTGACTTGTCACCGTACTTTCAGACAACAGTGAGAAGAGGGCCGATCTCTTTCGAAATGTTTCGTGCCTATAACCGGCAGGAAAGGCAGAAGCATGATTTAGATCATAGAAAGAAAAATGCTATACCGGTAGCATTACGACATAAGCGTTTAGGTCTTTCTCCCGTGCTGCCTGTCTCCCCCTCCATATAGACAGGCAGCACTCCCCCTTTCCCACCATCCCGAGAGCACGAGCAGGTATGATGTATCTCATAGCATGGATTCTCGTCTCCTGGTATAAATAGATACAAAGAGGATCATTCGCATGTTTCCCATCATGAAAGCAAAGGAGCGAAGATGAAGTTTTCCGACAATCTTCTCAGGTATAGGCGGATAACCCAAATAGCCTTTGTCATGCTCATTTTTCTCGTGCCTGTCCTGGATATATTCCGCTATGATACGCACGCCGGGGAATTGATCGTCCTCGGTCAGGCATGGAGCCTCGGCCTGAAGCAGGGCTTCTATGCTGACCAGAGCGTTTCCGGAGCCACCCACGTGGCCGCGCATTTTCTCCTGAAGGCAGTACTCCCCTGGGTAGTCATACTCTCTGTCTTTCCCCTGCTCGACCCCGACGTGCCACGAACGAACAGGCTGCCTCAGGCAAGGCCTCACTCCCATCTCTTACAGAACGAACAGGATACTGTTACACTGGAGATACAGCGTAGCTAATTTCATTTCTCAACAGGAGGTGGTATGGAAGTATTGGATCTCAAGAAGTTGATAACATTTCATCCTGACAGGATTTCGAGGGAGATGCTCTCTGATAAGCCTGAGATGCGCATCGCCCTCATGTGTCTGAATCCCGGCCAGAAGCTCGACCCTCACAAGGCGCCGATGAGGCTCCTCATGTACTGTGTACAAGGCAGGGGCACCTTCATTGTCGGCGGCGAACGCAGGGAGGCCGACGAGAAGACCTGCATCCTCTGCGACCCGATGGTGCCCCATGGCTTCGAAGCGGATAAGGGAGAGAAGCTTGTCGTCATGGCAGTTGTGACGCCGGCTGATTAGTTTACCGTAATGTTAAAAACAATGGGCAGGTAGGCATGGACCGAAGCCTGTACATGCGATGAAATCCCGACAATGAGGTATCCGAGGTCTTCAACGAGAGTCACCACCCCCATTGAGCATTCAGCGGCAGTCGGCAACGTTGAAAGGCATCGCGATACAGGGCTTCTCAGCATACCTGCCTTCTACTTCCTGAAAACGTCCAGCTCTTCGGCATTGCGCGGAGCGATACGGAGGCAAGACTGATACCCTATATTGATTACAGCCTCTGCGTGGGCTGCGGAGCCTGCGCCGAGATCCATCCATCGTTCTTCATCATACGAGATGAAAAGGCGTGGTTGCTGAACCATGAGCAGTTCATACCCGAGGAACACGGAGACCTCGTCTTCAGCTGTCCCTTCCGTGCCATAACAATCGAATGACTGAGAAAAGGACCGCCATTGAATCATTGAATATCGGCCTGCCGAGAAAGGAGATCTTCCAGGACAGGGAGATCTTCACCGGGATCTGCAAACGTCCTGTATCCGGCCCCATAGGGCTCGGGAAGACGGGGTTTGAAGGTGACGGGGTCGGGGATCTGAAACATCATGGAGGGTTTGACAAGGCTGTTTGTGTCTACAGCATGGATCATTATCCCTTCTGGGAGAAGCTTCTCGGAATCAGATTGCCTGCTGCTGCCTTTGGCGAGAACCTCTCTCTTTCCAATCTCCTTGAAGAGGAAGTCTGCATCGGAGACATCTTCGACCTGGGAACGGCGATCATACAGGTGAGCCAGCCCCGGCAGCCCTGCAGTACTCTCGCGGCCCGGTATGGGAAGACCGATTTCATCAAGCTCGTCATAGATTCAGGCCGTACCGGATTTTATTGCAGGGTGCTTCAGGAGGGCATCGTAGAAAGGGAGAGTCCTTTTACCTTGAGAGAGCAGGACTCCCGTGGGATAACAATCGCCTTTGCCAACCATATTTACCATCATGACAGGACGAATTGTGAAGGGTTGAGAAGGGTCCTCGATGTGCCTGCCCTTTCCGAGTCATGGCGTCACTCTTTCCACGAATTAATCAAGAAGTGCGAGTAAGATGTTCGGCAGGCTTCAGGAATCTTCTGACGATCGCCATATTCCTTCTGTCATCGTCTTCGCTTTTTTTCGGCGTCTCAAGGACCAGGGGGACCTCCATCAGTGCGGGATGGTTGATGAACCTTTCAATCCACCTCTTGCCGATCGTCCCCGCACCGATATGTTCATGCCTGTCAACTCCTGAATGAAAGGACCTCTTTGAGTCGTTCAGGTGAATGAGTCTTATGCTTTCCAGACCGAGGGCTTTCTCAGCCTCTGCCATCATCATGGCCAATCCTTTTTCGCTCGTCAACTCATAGCCTGCCTGAAAGGCATGACAGGTGTCTAAGGTCACGCCGCCGATCAACGGGCTGTCAGTCCCGTCGATGATCTCTGCAAGGTCCCTGATACGCGATGATATGTCTCCCCTCTCGCCCGCAGTATTTTCGAGGAGGAGTCTCGCTTCCCAGCTCTTCTCCCTCGATATTCTCTTGAGGGATTCAATAGCCCTTTTCCGTGCAGTCTCTTCGGCATCTCCCGATGCGCTGCCCGTGTGAAGCACGACATATTCCGCGCCGAGGAGATCTGCCAGGTCCATTTCCTTCATGAGGAGCGTTACCGATCTCTCAAGGGTATCGCTATTTGAAGCCGCAAGATTTATGAGGTAGGAGGTGTGAATGAAGACCGGGTTAATATCATAGACCCTTCGCAGTTCCCGGAAGAGTGAAACCGAACCCTGCGGTATGCTGCCCACAGACCATATCCTCGGGTTGTGGGAAAAGATCTGGGCGGTGTTGCAGCCGAGTTCCTTTGCCCTCTCCATCGAGAGATGAACACCTCCGGCAATGGATGTATGCACTCCGAGCCTTCTCTTCACTTCGCTCCTCACATCACAATGTAGAACAATCTTGAATAATATGCAATGAAATATTACAATCATAGCCATGAAGCTGCTGAAGAATTCACGGGAGACAGCCCTCTTCCTCTCTCTGCTCAGGGAGCGCACGTCGGGTGCCGGCAGGATTGAAGAGACTGTGAAGAAGGTCCTCTCGGAAGTCAGGACGAAGGGTGACAGGGCGGTTCTCAAATACACCGAGAAGTTCGACTTCCTGAAGATACGAAGCATAAGGATATCCTCTGCCGAGATAGCACGATACGCCGGCAAGGCCGACAGGAAGATACTCAAGTCCCTTGAGACCGCTGCGAAGAGGATTCGCGCCTTCCACGAGATGCAGAGAGAGGAATCGTGGTCCTTTTCTGAAGACGAAACGGTCCTCGGGCAGATCGTACGGCCCCTTGAGCGGATCGGCGTCTATGTGCCCGGCGGCAAGGCGTCCTATCCTTCCACGGTCCTTATGAATGTAATACCTGCCCAGGTGGCAGGGGTTGATGAGATCGCACTCTGCGTTCCGACGCCGAAAAACGAGATAAATCCCTCTGTCATGGCAGCAATCATGATGCTCGGGGTCACGGAGGTCTACAGGATCGGCGGGGCCCAGGCAATCGGCGCGATGGCCTATGGCACCAGGACGATGAGGAGGGTTGATAAGATCGTCGGCCCCGGCAATATCTATGTTGCCACGGCAAAAAGACTGGTCTTTGGAGAAGTGGACATCGACATGATAGCCGGTCCCAGTGAAGTGCTTGTCATCGCAGACGAGACGGCAGATCCCGTCTTCACGGCTGCCGATCTGCTGAGCCAGGCAGAGCACGACGAACGGGCAGCGGCCATCCTTGTTACGGACTCGCTCCCTTTTGCAAAGGCAGTGAAGGAAGAGATAGAGCATCAGCTCTCCGGGTTGGAAAGAAAGGGGATAGCAGAGAGCTCTCTTGAGAGCTACGGAGCGATCATCGTGGCCAAAGATCTTAAGCACGCTGCAGGACTTGCCAATGAGGTTGCACCTGAACACCTCGAGGTCATGACGAGAAATCCCTTTGATCTCCTGCCGATGATCAGGAATGCCGGCGCCATATTCCTGGGACCCTGGACACCTGAGCCGCTGGGAGATTATGTGGCAGGCCCCAATCATACCCTTCCCACAGGAGGGACAGCCCGCTTCTTCTCCCCTTTGGGAGTCTATGATTTTGTGAAGCGCTCAAGCCTCCTGAGCTTCTCAAAGGCAGGGTTCATGAAACTGGCAAAGACCGTGGAGACCCTGTCGGAGAGTGAGGGATTAAGCGCCCACGGCAATACGATAAAGGTGAGGCTTGACAGGCGTTAGGCAAATGTCCGTCGAAAGCGAGATCTATGAGAGAACTTGATATAGCGAAACTGGTGAGACCCTCTGTTCTTCGTCTCCGGGCCTATGAGGCAAAGGAGATTCCCTGCACGGTGAAGCTCGATGCCAATGAGAGCCCCTATGCCTTAGGGAGAGATCTTTTCAGGGGCCTCAGGGGACTTGAGACGAACCGTTATCCGGACCCTGAGGCAAGGAAACTCAAGAAAATCATCGGCAAGCGGTTTGGGGTATCGCCTGAGCGTATTCTCCAGGGAAACGGCTCTGATGAGCTCATCTATTATCTTGTCTCGACCTTTGGCGGGCCTGTCCTTTATCCCTTTCCAACATTCTCGATGTACGGCATCACCTCTCAGGCCCTTGGAGAGAAGGCGATAGCCGTTCCTCTTGACCGTGAATTTGATATTGATTTGGAGAAGACGGGTAAGGCCATAAAGAAGGAGAGGCCGAAGATCATCTTCTTAAGCTCTCCGAACAACCCCACGGGAAACTGCTTTTCCTCGGAAAAGATCCTGAAGATCATCGGGATGTCAAAGGGGATTGTCGCTGTTGACGAGGCATACCAGCCCTTTTCGAGCGAAAGGGGTTTTCTGCCGCTCCTGAAGGACTACAAGAACCTCGTCATTCTGAGAACGCTGAGCAAGATAGGCCTTGCAGCCCTCCGTCTCGGCTTTCTTATCGCCGACCCTGGGATAATCAAAGAGGTCAACAAGGTGAGACTGCCCTTTAATGTTAACTCACTCTCTCAGGCAATAGCGGTCGAAGCCTTGAAAGACAGGGCCGCATTCAGTGCCACCATAAAGACGATCGTCTCCGAGAGGGAGCGTCTTTTGAAGGAGATGGAAAGAAGGGACGGCATCGAACCCTTTCGCTCTGAGGCAAATTTCATCCTCTTCAGGGTCAGGGACCCTGGCCGGGTTTATGAAAGACTGTTGAAAGGAGGTGTTCTCGTGAAGAATCTGAATGAAATGGTACGGGGATGTCTCAGGGTGACGGTTGGGACGCCTGAAGAAAATACGATCTTCCTGAAAAGGATGAAGGAGGCTCTGCATGAGAAAGGCGACAGTTGAGAGAAAGACCAAAGAGACCGATATAACGATCAGTCTCAATCTGGACGGAAGGGGCGGGTACAGCATAAATACCTCCATCCCCTTCCTTGACCACATGCTCAGTCTCCTCTCCTTTCATAGCCAGATAGACCTCGAGATCAAGGCGAAGGGCGATATCGAAATCGACTACCACCATCTCATGGAAGATCTTGGTATCGTCTTTGGAGAGGCGATCAAAAAGGCGGTCGGTGATAAGGGGGGCATCCAGCGTTACGGCAATGCGACAGTCCCCATGGATGAGAGTCTCGCCCAAGTCGTGATCGACCTCAGCGGAAGGCCCTATCTCGTCTATAAAGTGAAACAGCCGAGAGGCTCTTTGAGAGGCTTAGAGGTCTCGCTTTTTGAGGATTTCTTCAGGTCCGTCACAAACCACGGGATGATGAACCTCCACATCCTTGTCACCTATGGAAGGGACCTCCACCATATCTTCGAGGCTATCTTCAAGGCCTTTGGGAGGGCGTTGAGAGAGGCCGTCGCGATAGACCCTGCGATGAAGGGACTGCCGAGTACGAAGGGGAGATTATAAGACTATAATAAGTACTGGCATGCACAATCTTTCGCCCCGGAAACGGTCCCCGGCATGACGATGGATGAGTTGTGTGGTTAAGACCTTACCGAACAGACGCCGTATACTTCCGATGAGTTCGATTCGAAACGAGGACTATTCAGGAATGGCTATCTGAGAACATATCCTTCCTGTAATTGACAGCTGCCGGCCAGGCATGAGGAGTGTCACTTGCGAGCGGAAATCGTTGCCTGACAAACCTCTGTGAACGAGGTGCGCGGTGCAGTCGGGTCTCACGCTCCGGTTCAGGCTTTTTGAAACAGATGCATCATGAGAGACAGGTCGCCAGACACCTTGTATCTCTGCTCCTTGAGCATTTGCCGGCCATCGGCCTTGCCTGTCAAAATGTCCATCCAGACTTCGAAAGGAGTCTCGACGGTGAGGTCAGGACTGGCCGAGGTTCCGCTTTGAGCACCGACCTTCCCCGTCTCGATGGTGAAATAGCATGCATCCTCCACTTCACCAAGAAACCTGAACTGTAGGACCACCTTCTTTTCGCCAAAAGCCTTAGCATTGAGCCCGAGAGGGAAAAGTAGCAAAAAACTCTCTATAGAGTCCGGGCGTGGAACCATCTTCTTCTCTGCGAATTCCTTTACGGTCACTCCTTCTGCGATGCAGGTCTTCCACATGACGTTGGCCATTCCCGCGAAGAACTGCGGTTCCATAAGGGGTTGGGTGATCCTCGCCATTGTCCCGGTGGAAATCTGCATAGACCGGACCAGTTCTCGCCCTGCCTGCGCGGTGGCGTCCAGTACGTCGTCCACTTTCTCTTTGAGAAACGGACTCATCATAATTTCGGCTCCGGGTCGGTAGATTTCGCCCACAAGCTTTCGGCCGGGAGAATCGAAGACGTACCTCATGTGCGCTGACAGAGCATTGAAGTGGCCCTCGTCAGGCATCCCGGAGACGGAGAGTACGACTACTGGCGGGTACTTGCCACGCACCGGATGAAACATCCGGCCTTCGTGAATCTCAAAGAACGGTTTAATCGCAGGAAGAATACGTTCGATAAATGCCTTGAGAGTTGCGTTTATAGTGTAGTTATACAGGGGCGTTGCATAGACGACGAGGTCCGATTCCAGCCACTTTGGGAGCAGATCTTTGGTCATGTCGTCCTTGTGGATGCATGTTCCAGGAGTCTTTGTCCAGCACGTGAAGCAACCTATGCAATTCCTGATAGTTTTCTCACGCAAGGTCACTACCTCGACCTCAGCGCCGGCTTCACGCATGCCTCCGACAAGGTGATTCATCATCAGTTCAGTCTTACTCTGGCCGCCGCCCCGTGGGCTGGAATTAAGTGCCAATACCTTCATGGTACACCTCCTGGTCTTGCTCAACTGCCGCATTCTTTCCGAGCGAAGCAGATTTTAGATGGTAAAAAAAAGTTGTTGAAAATATTCCCAGAAATACCAAGTGACGCATTGTGAACTCATTGAAAAAAAAAGATGATGAATCTTCCTGAGTTCTTATATGTATGATATCATGAAGTCAGAAAAAGCCCACCGGGTCCGCTAATTGTTGGCTTGGAAGGAGAGCAGACATGGACGCTAAATTACTTTATCGTAGCCAGAGTGCGTACTTCATGAAGGGACATACGCGGCCCGCTGAATTCCGGATTCGGCAGTGCGAGACGTTGAAACAGGCGGTTCTGGAGTACGAGCCCCAGATTCTCGCTGCCGTCGCCAAGGACATGGGAAGACCCGAAACCGAGGCCTATACCAGCGAAGTGATGATGATCATCAAGGAGGTGGACCACGCGGTGAGGCACATTCGCTCGTGGATGAAACCTAGACGCGTGAGAACGAGTTTGATGAACCGGCCGGGCAAGAGCTACATTCTGCCTGAACCCTATGGCAGTGCTCTCATAATCGGGCCATGGAACTATCCATTCCAGTTATTGCTCTGTCCGTTAGTCGGCGCCATCGCGGCAGGCAATACCGCCGTGCTGAAGATATCAGAGATCGCAGAGCATTCCGCCAAGGTGATTTCGGAAATGGTGAACAGATACTTCGAGCCGGAATACATCGCGGCTGTGCAGGACGGTCCAGAGGAAACCCAACAGCTTCTTGATCAGGAGTTTGACTACATCTTTTTCACGGGAAGCGCGGCAGTAGGCAAGATCATCATGGGAAAGGCAGCAACCCGTCTGACTCCCGTCACACTGGAGTTAGGGGGTAAGAATCCATGTATCGTGACGCCGGAGACAAGACTCGAAACGGCGGCCAGACGTATCTGTTGGGGCAAGTTTTTCAACGCGGGGCAGACCTGTATTGCCCCAGACTACATTCTGGTGCAGGAATCCATAAGAGATTCGCTGCTCACCTCGCTCAAGGACACGCTCACGCAGTTTTACGGCGGCAATATCAGGGAATCGGCTGACTATGGAAGAATCATCAACCAACGGCACTTCCAAAGACTGCTGCACCTGATGGAGGATCAAGAGGTCTCCTTTGGCGGTGAGACCCACGAATCGGAACTCTTCATTGCACCCACCTTGTTACAGGATGTGTCCCCTGAAAGTCCTGTCATGCAGGAAGAGATCTTCGGTCCTCTCCTGCCTGTGCTGACATACAGATCATTGGATGAAGCGATCCGTTTCGTCCGTTCCTTACCGAAGCCTCTAGCACTTTATGTATTCTCTGATGACAGAGCGACCCAGAAGCGGATTCTTCAGGAAACATCCTCCGGGAGTGTCAACATTAATGAGACGTTTTCTCAAATCACTTCCACAACGTTACCGTTTGGCGGCGTAGGGGAGAGCGGCATGGGTTACTACCACGGCCAGGAAAGCTTCAGGACCTTTACCCACAATAAGAGTGTGTTGCATCGTGCCATCCGGTTTGACAACCGCTCGAAGTATGCCCCGTATCGCACACCACTCAAGTATCTCAAGCGGGTGATGCGCCTGATCGGCTAGGAAACGGGCATATGCATAGTTCTCTCAAAAATCTTCACTGTTGCAATAACTTGAATCACGTTGGTTAGTCGGTGTTAACGACAGCGGATGACTTGAGAAAGCAACGTTGCTTTCCTGAAGAAACTATCAGACAGGATTTTACCGTCCACTTTCCGTCGGGTCAAGTGTGAGCAACCATAAATGTTATGCCTGAGGTGAGAAACCAAATCTTGCGTGAAGAAATCCTGAAAGTCTGACCGTACAGACCAATAAGGTCGACTTCTCCTCGATACGCAGAGCCGTTTCCGCGGCATGACGAAGTTCGCTCTCTATAGGTGGCTTACCGATAAAAGCAACCGCGGGCACGACAGGACTTCTCACTAGGCCTGGCTTTCCGAACACGATAATTTTGTGCTCCTGGAGGATATTCCGTATTATAAAATTCCATGATCAGTGCGAATCGAGTATGGTAAACTGAAATTACAACGAACCAATCGATGTGAGGATGAGCTATGCGTTTTCGTGTGATGTTATCTCTTATCTTCGTTCTGTCGTTAATCAATGGTGAGCATCTTTTCGCTGATGAGGCCGTTCCCTTTGCTGAGCGGAACGGCGTCAAGTACGTCACCGCGTATATCAATGGAGTGCCTATGGAACTTGTCTTTGACACAGGATCCAACAAAGTTGTCCTTAACAGCAGCGGATTCGAGCGCATCGGCGGCACGGGACTCGACGATACCAAGAGGCTCCAGATACACACTGCTGGCGGAGTCACCGAAGGGTACGTGATAAAGATCAATTCAATCAGGGTCGGAAACATCGAAAGAAACGATTATGAAGTCGCATACGTTCCTGCATCCACGGCAAACCTTTTGGGCGCCTCTTTCTTCAACAGTTACAGTTATTTTGTTGATGAAGACTATAAAGTAATACGGATCGTTCCTAAAGGCAGTTATTTTCTCGACAGCCCTGAAAAACCTGTGGTTGATCGGCAGAAAACCGGGTCCGGACGTATCGAGGTAGAGATTGACGGTGAGAAGTTTATGTATGAGGGCGGTAAACTGATACGTCAAGGGCCTTAACGGGAGGATAATGGACAACTTGAATATACCTGACCTGCTGAGAACGATCGAGGCCGGAAACAGCTTGTTCTATGTCGTTACCGATAGCGAGCAGAGCACCGAACGAATTGTAGCCGAGGCCGCAGCCATGACAGGGGCCGGGAGTCCCTATGTCTGGACTTGCACCGAAGGCTTCGTCCGGGAGGGCTCGTCACTCAAAGAGACGGTAAACCCTCTGCCGGCGCTCGATTTTGCCATCGCACAGCCGGGACCCGCCGCTTTTCTTTTCAAGGATCTTTCCAGCTTTTGGGTAAACAACCCCTTCATTATCAGGAAGCTGAAGGAATTTGTCGTGCGGGCCCGATCAAAGACCCTGATTGTCATCGGTGAAGAGGAGACGATACCGGATCGGTTGAGAGAAGACCTTGTTATTCTCTACCAGGGGATACCCGTTATGACGGAGATCAAGGCGCATCTGGAGATGCTGAAAGGGCGTGTTCCACTGCTCATGGAGGCCTGTGCCTCTGATCCCGGGCTGATGGGCAGGTTGGTGATTGCTGCTCAGGGGCTTTATCTTGAGGACATCGAGCGGAGCATCGGAGCTTGTGCCCTGTCCCGGTCCGGCGACGGCAATGAAATCGTTCGGGCATTGTTCGAGATGAAACAGCAGATCATCAGAAAAAGCGGCATCATGGAGTTTGTCCTCAATGATGCGCCTCTGGAGCATCTGGGCGGGATGGAAAACCTCAAGAGATGGCTGCAGCGTCGTGAAACAGCATTCGGCCTGGATAACATTTCTTCCGGCGCAAAGATGCCGAAGGGAGTGTTGATCATGGGGATATCGGGCTGCGGCAAATCGCTGTTTGTCAAGGTGATCGCCACCCGGTGGAGCCTTCCCCTTATCCGTCTCGATATGGCGGTTGTGTACGGGGGAGCATTCGGCAGTCCTGAGTCGAGCCTGCGCAAGGCCTTCAGGACTGCAGAGGCAGTTGCGCCCTGCGTCCTCTGGATCGATGAGATCGAGTCCGGCATATCATCGCAGGGGTTCAAAGCCGAAGGAGGCGCGGCTTCACGGGTCCTCGGTTCCTTCCTGACCTGGATGCAGGAAAAGACTGCGCCTGTTTTTGTCGCCGCCACCGCCAATGCCATCGAGATGCTTCCGGCGGAAGTGCTCCGCAAGGGACGCTTCGATGAGATATTCTATATGGGGCTTCCCGATGAAACGGCACGGGAAGAGATATTCCGCATCCATATGAAGAAGCAGGGTATCGATTCTGCAGCGATTGATGCTGCGATGCTGGGACGACTGGCCAAACGTCTTTCCGGAGCTGAAATAGAGCAGGTGGTCAAATCAGCGGTCTTCGAGGCCCTTGCCGATAAGCGACCCGTAGTCGAAGATGATCTCTTAAGAGTTCTGAGAGTGACCGTCCCTCTTTCAGTGACCATGGATGAACAGATAAGGAGCATCGAGGCCTGGGCCTTTCGGCGCGCAGTTCCGGCCTCCGGGGAATTAAAGCGTTAGCGCGCACACGATCCTCGGATGTCTTGACACTCACCTTTTGAGAACCCTATAATTGGAGAGCTTTTGGGGGAAGCGCAAGCGGGAGAAAAAGTGATGAATTCGAGAGGCGAAAGAATGAGAACATATCGAAAAATGAATTGGCCTTATGCAGTTTTTCCCTGCCTTTTGGTTGTGATCCTGTGTTTATCGGTCCCAAGTTGCGGGGGCGGATTCCGAACGGTCGCAAATGCAGGTGACGTGAATGGGACCTGGAATCTGTCCCTTGACCGGTCCAACGTCTCTGTCCGCGAAACAGAGCTTTCTCTCACACAGGAAGAAAGATACGGGCCTTTTTCCGGAACATCTTCGGATAACGCAACGCTCACCGGCACTCTCAACAGTGAGAGTATCGTTATTACCCTCAATAACGCAGACGGAAGTGTCACGACCTTAACGGGAGTTGCAAGCAAGGACTGGAAGTCATTCTCAGGAACATATACGAGCACAGGTTCGGACGGATCTGGAACGTGGAGCCTGCCCAAGAGCGTTCCCGCTCCGGCGGCCCTTTCCGTAACACCCTCATCGGCAACCTTGAGTTGTTCAGCAGGAGAATCCCAGACATTTACCGCAACGGGTGGAACTCGCGCATCTTACGTTGTAGGAGTTACAAATCTGAGTCTCGTTACTCTTGATACCTCAACCCTGACGACAAATGGCAAATTTACCGTAACAGCTTCTAATGCGTGTACCGGTGCAAATGGCTCAATTGTGACTTTAACTGTTACCGATACGTCCACTTCGGATAAGGTTGCCGCTACGGTGACGATTTCGAATCCGTAGCTTTTCAAACATGCCGAGCCTGCGGAAATCACCAGGTGAGGCCGCTTATTTCTGCGTTTCGCGAGGTGGATGGATATCTCCTGATCTGTTTAACCACGAGTCTATGCCCTTCTACCGGCCAAAGGACTTCCTTGAGGCCTCGGAGTTCATGGACGGCGGGGATCTGCAACTGAAAATAGTCAGCCAGTTCCTGAGTTGCCGCATCGTCGGACATTGAAGCCTTGCGCCTGTTCCTCTTCCCGAACTTCCAGTAGTTATAGTATCCCCACAAACGCAGGATGGAGAAAAGTATCAGGACATACCAACCGAGCGCCCTTACGAGAGCGAGAAACTCAAGATACCCCGTCTGTTCAATGATCTCGATGGTGAACATCTGACAACTCGTACTCCTGCTGGTATCTCAGTGAGGCGATAGGTTTGGTCTTGAACCCTGCCTCATCATAAACCCCCATGCCGAAGAAGAGTCTGTGAACAAAAGAGCGTCCGTACATGCGGCGGATAGTCTGCTCGACCATCGGGGTAATCGAAAGGGTGACGTCGTGACTCGGATTGAAATAGGAAGCATTTCGCCGCGAGTTATGTGAATAGCCAAGATCCAGGGACATCCTGACTTTCCAGTCCCTCTTCACAAGAAGCCCCTGCTGATAATCGATCATCGCCCCCAGTCTTGTGTTCCCGTCGGAGAAGTTCATGTCCGTGAGAAAGAGTCCGTAGCTGCGCCACTCACTCTCCCTGTAAACAATGTCTGCCTCGAGTTTGTCGGACTCGATGCCGAATACCCTTGCCCGGAGGGGCACGTCCGTTGTGAAGGAATCGTAAGAGAGGTCGAAACTCCACATGTCGTCGGGGGTGAAGCGAACTGCAGTCAAGGAGCCGAAATCCTTTCCATTGTCATAACTGATTGAGAACACTGAGATGACATTTGACATTGCCCCTGTAACTGCTAATCTAATATTAAGAATTAGAGACTCACATATCGGTGCATAAATACTTCTGATGGATGGCATTTTATTGTGAACCCCCAAAAGGAGTCATCGCAGGAGGGTTGGCTGACCAACTTTCGCGCTAAAGAAAGTGCAGTTGATGCTCGTCACTCCAATGATAAGGGCAACAAATCCATCGTGAATAAAGGGAGGAATAAATGAAACGAATATTGTTGCTTATTGCTTTAGTGCTATGGAGTTTTACCACTGTATATGGGCAATCCACCGGGTGGGATGGAGTCGAAAAAGTTTTTGGTGGAAAGGGGGCCTCCGAGGGGGATATGTTCAAAGTAACATACCCTCGCGGAGATCTTGCGGTCAAAATTGGGGAGGTTAGGATTGCGATTACCGCTATACACAGCCATATGCTTTTTGAGTCTCCCCGCCTTTTCTTTCTACATTCTTGGGGATATGATGATCCGGAGAAGCTCGCCAACGGCCTGAAAGCAGCGCTCGATAAAATCAATCTCGCCAAATGAGAAGGCTTATACAAGCAAACAAAAATGATCTCGGATCAGAGGGAGTGATAGTATGAGATGGATTACCAGAGAACATGTCAAAGTCGATCGAGTTGCTTGCCCCTGGCTCATCAAGAAATTTATTGACAAAGAGGCCGAGTTCTTCTTCGTGCCGGCTGACGAGGTGAAGGAGGAAGCGCTCCGTCTCAACGCCATTGCCTTCGATGTTCCAGGGGTGGAACTGGGACATCACGGCAAGGAGTGTTCATTCGATGCCATTCTTAAGAAATATGGGCTGACGAATAATGCAGGCCTTCTCCTGCTCGGGAGGATTGTCAACGGTGCCGATACGGATAATACCCTGTATAACCAGCCAGAAGGTCCCGGGCTCAAGGCGATTGCCGAAGGGTTCAGGCATCTCGGCTTCAAGAATGACCACGAGATTAACAGAGCAGAATGGATTGTCTATGACGCACTCTATGCATACTGCGAGGAAATGATAAGACAGGGCAAACCCGAAGGAGCCGCCCGATAGCAGCTATGCCCTTTGATTTTGCTCTGAGGAACCTTGCATTGAGTCATGACGGTCGTCTCCTCTTTTCCACGCGAAGTTTCCGTCTGTTTGCTTATGGTTTCCTGTCAGTGGTTCTCATGATCTACCTGGCTAAAATCGGCCTGAATGAAACGCAAATCGGACTGTTATTTACCCTCGCTTTGGTCGGTGATACTGTCATTTCCTTTTGGATAACAACGACCGCGGACCGCAGAGGCCGGCGACGCATGCTTATTGTCGGAGCGTTACTGATGGTCTTTGCAGGCGGCCTGTTCGCGACGACGGACAATTTCGCGCTCCTTCTCATTGCTGCAACAATCGGGGTAATCAGTCCAAGCGGTTACGAAGTGGGTCCATTTCTACCTATCGAACTGGCCGCCCTGTCGCACATTGTTCCGGATGAGCGACGCACCCGGGTATTCGCATGGTACAATCTCGCAGGCTCTTTTGCAACCGCACTGGGTGCTCTGTTTGGCGGTGTTACGGCGCAAGCACTACAGGGATTTGGCATGACTCCGACGGGAAGTTATCGTGTTATTGTCGTCGCCTATGCCACAGTGGGACTGATGCTGGGGTACTTGTTCATGAGGCTTTCTGATGCTGTAGAGGTCCCTCATTACTCCGACCCTTCAATTTCATCCCCGAAGCTTGGTCGCCTTCTGGGTCTTGATAAGTCAAGGGTGGTCGTCCTCAAGCTGTCCGCATTATTTTCGCTCGACGCCTTTGCCGGCGGCTTCGTCTTGCAGAGTATTGTGGCGTACTGGTTCCACGTGCGCTTCAACGTACAACCAGCCGCACTCGGAGCTATTTTCTTTGGGGCAAATATTCTCGCAGGGCTTTCGGCCCTGTCGGCTTCATGGGTGGCATCCCGCATCGGCCTAATCAGAACTATGGTCTTCACGCACATTCCTTCAAATATCCTCTTGATATTGGTTCCTCTCATGCCGAACCTGTTTCTGGCAATCACCGTGCTCCTTTTGCGTTTCAGTATCTCGCAGATGGATGTGCCGACCCGTCAGTCTTATACAATGGCTATCATGGGCCCGGACGAACGTTCTGCAGCAGCAGGCTTAACCGGCATTGCAAGGACGACAGGCGCGTCACTTTCCCCAGTGTTTTCGGGACCCCTTCTTGCATCCCCTGCCCTGTTGAACATGCCTTTTTTCCTTTCGGGCGGCCTCAAGATCATTTATGATCTCTTGCTCTATAGGAGTTTTCGCAATCTGAAGCCTCCGGAAGAGAAAGGGACATCCGTTCCGCAATCCTCATGATCCTTTCACAACCAAATCCAGTGCGTGACATGACTGTTGTAGTATAGACAGTGTATGTGTCCGCTCACTGCTTCTGCTTTGTGTGGGCGCAGATACTCAGGAAGCCGTATGTGCATAAATCCAAAGAGTCGACGATGCTCAGAAGAAAAGCGTTTTATGATCTGCACAACGATCAGGGGCATGAGACTCACTCCCACATGACGCTGCCACTTTCTAAGTGTTACTTCTTTCATTGGGAACCTCCTGTAGAATTGTTCGCATCTGAACACCTATACCGTTGCGGGAGTGGACGTGTCACCCTTAACGACAAGCACAGCACAGCCCGCGGTCCCTATCACTTTTTCGGTCGCACTCCCGGTGAAAAATTTTCCCACTTCTGATTTGACCGACACTCCCATTACGATAAGATCAACGCCTCTGCCGCCTGCCGTCTCGACAATCACATTGTATGATCTGCCGACAGGTGTTATGCCCTCTGCCTGGATGTTTTCTTTTTTGGCTATTTCGATAACGTTGTCCACGTTAGTTTTTGCGGCGCCGAGTTCGTCGTTGTTACGGGCGGCGGAAAGAGGTATTATCCTGCTGCCGCATCGCTTTGCAATGTCCACAGCCTCGTGAACCGCCGCGAGGCTGTGTCCGGAACCGTCGGTTGCAACCAAAATGGTCCTGTATTCGATCCTGGCCGCCTTTGGGACAACGAGGACCTTGCATGGCGAGTGTATGATGACTTTCTCGGCGACTTCGCCCATGAGCAACTTTGCAAGCCCTGAGCGGCCGCGCCTGCCGATAACAATCATATCGACATGCCGCTCGGATGCCTCATCCACAATTGCCTGATAGGGTTCTATACTCGAATGGAAAATGGTCTCGCATTTAACGCCTTCCCGAGATGCCCTTTCACTGAGGGAGTCGAGATACCTGGCCGCTTCCGCCTCTTCTTTTTCAAACACGCTTGAACCGATTGTTTCATATTCAGGGTTTGTTTCGAGTATGGTAACAGCGTAAAGCTCACTGGAGCACACCTTGGCAAAATTTATCGCCTCCCGTTCGGCACCCTCGCTGAATTTCGAGCGGTCGGTTGCGAGAAGCACCTTGGTAAGCCTTCCTACAGGACAAGATTGTACACGATCCATAACTACCTCCTCTTTGTTTAAGGTTTTTGGGTACGACGATTTTCTCCTTTTCAAAGCGTATCAGATATCATAATTTCCTCAAATATCAGTGAGCGGTCGCTATCAATCGGCGTGCAGTGAGGTCTCTTTGCATGAAACCCGCAAGCGATCGGCCCACCGAATCCCAATGCGCCGAGGCGCGGGAAATACGCAGCAAGCCTCCCAAGACCGACCGGTTCAATATCCATTATATGCTCCTAAATCTTCGATGCATACAGCATTTCAAAAACAGCTACCCCTCTTTCGAGGCATTCCATATCATCTTTTGCCGTTTTGCGAATTCCTGACAGTAGGCTTTCGATTCCTTGCGCTTCAGGTGCTCTATACCTGTCGTCCCTTACGTCAATTTCATGCACAAGCTCGGCAATCTTCTTTACCGCTCTGTCTTTAATCCCGAAGGACTTCACCAAGACCTCAAATGTGCAGAGATCTCCGACATGAGTGAAAGCCCCGCCCCTTAGATCAAAGGTTACAGAACCTTTTCCCGCGGCAGCAAGTTCCGTTTCGTCCAATAACCCAAACTTGGCGCCCTTGTCGATAAATCGTCTGATAAGCCATGCCGAGGCCATCCTATCTACAAAAGGTCTCTTGCGGCTGACCCATATCTTCCCTTGGTAATCAGCGGGCTTTCTGGAAGGGACAGCGGCAGGTTTCGTTTCCGGCGCTGTACCGAGGAATCCTTTCATTCCTGCATTCAGGGCATTAAGCCTTGGCAGGAGCAAAGCGCCGGCCTTTGAAGAGAAGAAGTCCGTCTTGAGGCCTTCCTCGTAACTCTTTGATGCCTTGGCTATCTGCTCTGAAAGCGCCTTTAGATTCTGAGTTTTCGATCCTTTTTTGACGCTGTTCACCTTAGCCTCAAGGCCTTCGATGACTTTGTTGATCCCATGATACTCCAATTCTTTATGCTTGTTGAAGAGGTCCATGATTTCCTGGTCCTTCATGGAATCAATAGAGTCAACTCTGGTAAAAGCAGCCTCTCCGCCCATCGAAGAGACTTCGGAGACGAGCCACTGGAAGAATTCATAGTGTTCTTCGTTCATGGGCAGGATATAGACAGCGCCCTTGATTTGAACTGCCCCTGCCTTCGAGAGCTTACGCCATATCTTCATGCGGTTGCTGACCGGCTTGGAAGGCACGCTATAGAAGAAGAGGAGCCAGCCCTGGTCTTTTCTGATATTCCCTTTATCGGTCCGTTTCATGATGGTCGCTTGCATGGTTAAGCCTTGCCTACCCAACAGCCTGGCAAGCAGGAGCCGACAGGCCGCCTGCAGTCTCCTGAGTCTCGCCCAATAAAAGCCTTTGCAGTATCGAATTCACCGGCTTCGGCAAACGTTATGGCCGCGAAAAAATTGTCGGACTGTTGAGTGAAACGGCCTGTAACTTGCTTCAGATACCCGACGTTCCTCGCACCCGCAAAGACTCCTGCTGTGCAAATGTCTCTTCGATCTTCCGTGTTATATTTTTCATCGATCGGCCTCCTTTCTGTTACTTGTGTTAAAAGAGTAACACATGTTACATTATTTGTCAAGAGAAATTCCGCGAAGCATGAAGTCGAAGGGCGACGAATTGTTGATGGCACTTGCGAGTCCTTGGCGCTCTTTGACATTTGACACACATGGCGATCTGCTATACCTTGTAAACGAAAAGCTGATTTGAAGAGCAAGGAGGTTCCATTGTGGGTCGAACGATGACCCTGGATTGTCACACAGTGCGAGTCTCAAATTGTCGGCGCTAGTGATACCCGGTGTTTGTCAGCAGTTGTGGTTCTTTTCGGGTGAACGAGCGAAGATCTATCACGCGGCCAATGGCCAATGTCGGTCAGACAGCCTGTTGACGCCGAATTTTACGGCTAATCCTTTTCCGCCACTCTTCCGATACTGACGATCCTGTCCTCGGGGTCCAGGTCCATGAGCTTCACTCCCTGGGTATTCCTCCCATGGATCGATATATTCCCGGCGACCGTCCTGATAAGCTTGCCAGTATTTGCTATCATCACAACCTCATCCTCGTCCCTGACCTGCATGAGGCCGACAGCCTTTCCGCCTTTTGGAACGAGCTTTATAGAGATAACGCCCTTTCCGCCCCTTCCCTGAACAGGATACTCATCAAGCCTTGTCCGTTTTCCGATCCCCTTTTCCGTGACGGTGAGCAATGCCGTATTCGCCTCAACAATCTCCGCAGAAACAACCTCGTCACCCTTCTGAAGTCTCACCCCTATCACGCCCTTTGCTGTCCTTCCCATGGGTCTGACGTCTTCCTCGTTGAACCTGATCGACAACCCTTCCCGTGTCCCGATGATGAAGTCGCTCTTGCCGTCTGTCTTTCTCACGGTTATCAACTCATCGCCCTCTTCAAGGGTCACCGCAATGATCCCCTTGCCCCTCGGATTGCTGTATTCATCGAGCTGAGTCTTCTTGACGAGCCCGTTCTTTGTGAACGTCACGAGGTATCCCTCTTTGAAATCGCGCACCGGCAGGGCCGTCGCGATCCGTTCTCCCTCGGAGATCGAGAGGAGATTGACGAGGGCCTTGCCCTTTGCTGCCCGGCCTGCCTCGGGGATCTGGTATATCTTGAGCCAGTAGAGCCTTCCAAGGTTGCTGAAGAAGAGCATATAGTCGTGGGTGGAGCCGATAAAGAGCTGCTCCACAAAATCCTCTTCCTTTGTCTCCATGCCCATAAGGCCCTTGCCGCCCCGTCTCTGGCTCCTGTATGCGCTCAGGGGGTTCCTCTTTATGTATCCCTGATGGGAGATCGTTATGACCATCTCCTCTTCAGTTATGAGGTCTTCGATGGTTATCTCCTTGGTCTCTTCGGTGATCTCTGTCCGTCTCTCGTCACCGTACTTTGTTTTTACCTCAAGGAGCTCTTCCTTAATGATCTTCGAAACGAGGGCGTCGCTTCCAAGAATAGCCTTCAGCCTTTCGATCTCCTTCAGGGTCTCTTTATATTCGCTGATGATCTTCTCGCGCTCGAGGCCTGTCAGTCTCTGCAGTTTCATGTCGAGGATAGCCTGTGCCTGGATCTCTGAGAGAGGATAGCCGGCCATCAGTCCCTGTTTCGCCTCTTCAGGGCTCTTTGCAGCCCGTATGAGGGCAATGATCTCGTCAAGGTGGTCAAGGGCGATCTTCAGTCCTTCAAGGATATGAGCCCGTTCCTGGGCCTTTCTGAGTTCGAACCTCGTCCTCTTCAGGACCACGTCGCGCCGGTGCTGGAGGAAGTAGTTGAGAACCTTCTTGAGGCTCAGGACATTCGGCTGGCCGTTCACGAGGGCAAGCATGATGATCCCGAAGGTGGTCTCCATCTGGGTGTGCTTATAGAGATTGTTCAGAACAACCTCTGCCATCTCGCCGCGCTTCAATTCCATGACAACCCTGATCCCATCCCTGTCGGACTCGTCCCGAATGTCTGATATCCCCTCGATCTTCTTTTCCCTGACAAGCTCTGCGATCTTTTCGATGAGCCGCGCCTTGTTCACCTGATACGGGAGTTCAGAGATGATGATGCTTTCGCCGCCCCGGTGTTCCCTCTCGATCCTCGCCCTCGCCCTGACCTTGAGAAGTCCCCTGCCTGTGGCGTAGGCATCCCTGATCCCTGCTGTGCCGTGTATGATTCCGCCTGTCGGGAAGTCAGGCCCCTTTATTGGGGTCATAAGCTCTTCAATGGTTGTGTCAGGGTTTCCCAGAAGCATCACCAGACCATCGATAACTTCGGAGAGGTTATGGGGCGGGATATTCGTTGCCATACCGACGGCAATCCCGGCTGACCCGTTGATGATGAGGTTCGGAATCCTTGACGGCAGCACTTTCGGCTCTTCAGTCGTTTCATCGAAATTGGGGATGAAGTCAACGGTCTCTTTATCGATATCGGCCAGAAGTTCTTCTGCTATCTTTGCGAGGCGAGCTTCCGTGTACCGGTATGCTGCAGCAGGGTCACCGTCAATGGACCCATAATTGCCCTGCCCGTCGACAAGGGTGTATCTCATATTAAAATCCTGTGCCAATCTGACCATGGCGTCATAAACGGCCGTGTCGCCGTGGGGATGATATTTCTTCAGGACTTCTCCGACAACACCGGCGCTTTTTGAATATTTCCTGCCGGGGAGAAGGCCCTCCCTGAACATGGCGTAAAGGATCCTTCGCTGAACCGGTTTTAGGCCATCCCTCACCTCAGGCAGCGCCCTGCCGATGATCACGCTCATCGCGTAATCGAGGTAACTCACCTTCATCTCTTCTTCGATATTTACCGGTACCTTTGCCATGAAAAAACCTCTCTCTTGATCAGGATGAAAACATGATATTCTACCACATCATCGACGAGAAATTGGGTGTATTGAGTGCCCACGGCAACGTTGAAGTCGCCCACATCCTGTCAGTCGAGTTCTCCTCGCGAATCTGCCAGAGTGAGGACAAGCGAAGTGCGTCGAGAATCCTTCACCCCTTTATCAAGGGGGATGAAGGGGATACCGGACAAGCCAGAATGTCAATGCAAACAGGTACTATGTAAAATAATTCAGGATTTCTGATTTTGGGATTCTTGTGAGATCGACAGAGATGCACTTGTTCAGCTTGGATTTTACTGCCGGCTCTAATTTATCTATGATCTTCTTGTTGATTTTTTCGCCGGCTGCCAAATACCAGTCTTCGCAATCCTCCTTTTGTATGATGGCATTGATATCCATGGCGATCATCTTCACCAGTCGTTTGTCGATCTCAGATTCGACATGGTGAGGTTCCCCGTATCCCTTTGCAACTTCACCTTTTCCTCCCCCTCCCACGAATCTTCCAGCATCATCAGAGAACCTTTCTGCCAGTTTACCATGTCCTTCAAGAGAATCATAACTTTCGATCAGTTCAACTGCAGGGCTTCCGAAGGGATTCTTCGTAACTCTGTATGCCTTGAAATGTCCCAAATCAACGGCAATGACGATCGTGCTCATATCCTCCTCCCTTCGCATAGGTGGAATAATGTTCTGCTCTTTCCACCTTCATTGTACTCGAAACGTAGACAATTGCAAGGTTCGAAGATCTTCTCATGATTGGTCCTTTCCCGCCGCTCCCCTGATGTGTTGCACAAGAGTCAGGCTCAACAAAGGGATGGAAATTTGATAGACTTTAGACATGGGAAGTATGCTCGACGTCGAAAATCTCGTAGTCAGTGTTGACGGCAGGAGAGTCCTTAGCGGGGTGAACCTCTCGGTAGACGATGGGCAGATAACGGCACTTTTCGGCCCAAACGGGTCGGGGAAGACCACACTTCTGAAGACGATCATGGGATTTCCGTCCTACCGGGTTGAATCAGGCAGGGTCATGTTTAAGGGGAGGGACATAACCGCACTCCCCATGGATGAACGGAGCAGGAGAGGCCTCGGCATGGCCTTCCAGTCGCCTCCTGTTGTGAGAGGAGTTAAACTCCGGGATGTGCTTCGCGTCACGATGGGTAAAAGGGGGCCGGTCTCTGAGGAGAGAATCGACCGGTGGGCTGAAAGGCTGAGGCTTACCGGCTTCCTTCAGCGCGACATCAACCTCGGGTTTTCCGGAGGTGAGGTAAAGCGGTCGGAACTTCTCCAACTCCTGGTTCAGAATCCAGACCTTACCATGCTTGATGAGCCGGACTCCGGTGTCGATCTTGAGAACATCCACCTCGTGGGAGGCGTCATAAATGAGCTCCTGGGAAAAGGAAGGGTCAAGGAGAAAGGACTGAAGTCAGCCCTCGTCATTACCCATTCGGGCTATATCCTCGATTATGTTAATCCTGACAAGGCCTGTGTCATGCTTGAGGGCTCTATCCGATGCGTCGGGAATCCAAGGGATATTCTGAGGGAGATCCGAGAGAAAGGATATGAGGAGTGCGTGCGATGCCTGAGCGCAGCCTGATAAGGGAGAAGGCAAAAGAGGCTGAAAGGAAGAAGGCAGCGTTCGGTCCTGACATAGACCTCTCTCTCTACACGAGCGACGGAGAGGATCTCAGCAGGGTGAGCGGACTCGGGGAACTTCCTCCTGACGTAAAGGAAAAGGCCCTGGCCGTGGGTACTGACGCCGATGAGGCGGTTCGGGCAGGGTCATTTTTCCAGATGAATAATACGGTCCTGTTTTCCTCATCCCGTGAGGCCGGACTCGAAGTCATGAGCATTACAGAAGCCCTCGAGCGATACGACTGGCTCAGCGATTACTGGTGGCGGGCACTGAAGGTTGATACAGACAAGTACACGGCTCTGGCCGAGCTCAGGCTCCACCACGGTTATTTTATCAGGGCCCTTCGGGGGGCTAAGGTGCTGATGCCCGTTCAGGCATGTCTCTATCTCGGTCGCGAGATGTTTTCCCAGAATGTCCACAACATCATCATGGCAGAAGAGGGATCAGAGCTCCATATCATTACCGGTTGTACGACCGGAAGGGATATAAAGAGCGGGATGCATGTCGGCATATCTGAGTTCTACGTTAAGGAAAACGCCCACATAAGTTTCAGCATGATCCACAACTGGGCAGAGGATGTTGTTGTGCGTCCGCGCTCAGGAGCGATCATTGAGGACGGCGGAGTCTTTCTCAGTAACTACATCTGTATGAAGCCGGTGCGGACGCTCCAGATGTATCCTGTCGCCTATTGCACGGGCAAGAATGCGGTTGCGAGGTTCAACAGCGTCCTCCTTGCCTATGAGGGTTCTGATATGGATGTGGGAAGCAGGGTGGTGCTCTCAGCTCCGGGCTGCAGGGCTGAGGTGATTGCCCGGACGATAACGGTGGGGGGGAACATCATCTCACGGGGTCATCTCGTTGGAGAAGCACCTGATATCAAGGCTCATCTTGAGTGCAGAGGACTTATCCTTAGGGGGAAAGGCAGTATCTATGCAATCCCTGAGCTGGAAGGGAAACTTCCGAATATTGATATGTCCCATGAGGCCGCTGTCGGGAAGATTGCCGAGGAGGAGATACAATACTTCATGGCACGCGGTTTGACAGCTGAGGAAGCGACTGCCGCCATCGTCAGGGGATTTCTCGATATCGATATCAAGGGGCTTCCTGAGCAGCTCGCTGAAGAGATCAAGAGGTCAATTGCGATGTCTGAAGAGGCTGAGCGCCTCTTCTAACGGACGGCTTCTACCATGGCTGCCTTCCCGAACGAGATAGTTTTATGCAACGGGAAAGGTAAACGAAGACTTACCAAGGTCCTCATAACAGGATTTACATGATTCCGACAAAATCCCTCCTAACCTCCCTTTTCCAAAGGGAGGGATTATTGCCCCTCTTCGGCAAAGAGGGGTGAGGGGAGATTTTCTAATCAAATGGCTGTTCAATTTTGAGAATATTAATAACGCCGTCGGAAAGGGGCAGTCCATGCAGGAATGGAACGTCGTAATAAACCTCAATGAACGGGGGTTCAGGCAGGCGTACAAGAAGCTCGGCCCTCTCGGCCCGATGAGAAAGACCGGATTTTTCAACGTCCTGCTCATGAAAGTTGACGACCCGCAGGGGATGCTTGAGATCATGCGGGAATGGACTCTTGAAGATCCCGAGGCATTGTCGTTCCTTTCAAGGGTGATCCCGGTCACGAGCACCTTTACTTTTCAGACCCCTGAAGAGTTTGAGGCAAAGGCAAGGGAGGCTGTTCTCCCGTGGGCGCCTGGTCTTGCAGGCAAGGGTTTTCATGTGAGAATGCGCAGGCGCGGCTTCAAGGGGAAGCTTTCCAGTCTTAAGGAAGAACACTTTCTCGACGACATACTCCTCGCATCGATAGAGAAGACCGGAATTCCAGGTCATATAACTTTTGAGGATCCAGATGCAATCATCGCGGTAGAAACCGTTGCCCAATGGGCAGGTCTTTCCTTCTGGAGCCGCGAGGATCTCGAACGATATCCCTTTGTAAGCCTCGCCTGAAATGCAGAAACAAAGCCCTTCCCTCAAACAGTTTATGAATTCGGGCCCGACATCCGCTTCGCAGACAAGAGTCAGGGTTACTGGTCAGAAGTAGCTCCTCAGGCCTATCGCAAGCTCCTCAGGCGGCGTTATGATGAGTTCCGACTGGAGCAGCTTCTGGAGAAAATAGTCGTCGTTCCGGTAATTCGCATAGAGGTTCTGCCTCGTGATGATCTTGAAGAGGCAGCGCCAACCTGAAATTCCCCGGTTCTTTCTTACTGAATAGAGGGCGTAATTGAAACTGAGATGGCCGAGGTCCTCGTAGAAGGCGAGGACCCTTGAAATACCGTATGCCAGATCGTTCAAATCCGCTACAGAAAGAAGGCCGTAATCATCTTCGGTCCCGTGAATCGCTGTGACTTCGTTGCTTCCCATGGGAGAGAAGGAGACGAGCCACTGCCAATGCCCGCTCCGTGCAATGTCCCTTGGCCCCCCCTTCTCTGCGCCGATCAGATCCGTAAAATAGCTGGAGCCCTTTTCGCGGTAGTAGAGGTTCCCGGCACTGGCAAGTCTCGCGAGGTATGAATAGGGAACAGGCGTCGTAAGCATCTGCATATGAGGATGGACAAGGCTTGCACCCGCAGGAAAAAGATAATTGGCCGTGACAGCGGTAAAGACTGCCGAAGGGTCCCTGGCGTAAATGATCTTCAGAAAATCCTGGGCAACGCAGAGGCCGTTTGCAACCAGTTCAGGATTGAACTCCGAGAGTTTCAAAAAATGGGACTTGCAGAGGCAGACCACAGGATGGTAGGTGCCGAGGGAAAAGAGATTCGGGAAAAGGATGGCCTCTCCGATCTTTAAATGTCCCTCAGGAATGAGATCGGATGGAAAACGGGGGGTGCCCTTTTCGACCTTTTCCCCGCAGAAGAAACAATTCCTTTCGCTCTCCTCAACAAGCCGTTTTATTAACTCGGGATCGCTCTTGCCGAAGAAGGCCGTGGCCTTGTCCTTGAGATAGGGGTTATAAACGCTCACATCCCCAAGGAGTGGATCCCTGCGGATTTCGATCCTATGGACTTCCTCGGAGAATTCCTTGAGGGGATTCAGGAATCTCACCTCCGATTCGATGCGATCAAAGATTATTTCACCCATACTATCCTCCAAGGGCTCCGATCCAAGCCTTCCTGACAATTGCTATCCTTCACTCTTTACAAGCCTTGCCGATGAGGACTGAACATTCAGAATGGGCAAGGATATTTCGCGATACGCTTCCGAGCATCCCCTTTATCCCCCTTAACCCTCTGCACCCCACTGCTATTATGTCCGCTCTCTCTCTCTGGGAGACCTTAAGGATCTCTTTTGCCGGGTCGCCGACTTCCGACAGGACCTGTATCTGCGTGAAGTTCTTGCCCAAGTGTTCCCTCATCCCATCAAGGAGTTTTTTCGATTCGACCATTCTTGCCGATCGCTCCTTCTCCGCGACCTCGAGGAATCTTTCATTGATTTCCGGAACGAAGGTTTGGGGGATATCGACGAAGACAGGCGGGACAACATTGAGCACCATCACTTCGGCGTCATCGCCAAAGGGGACTGAAGAGAGGAGATTTCCCGTTGCCATAGAATGATCAGAGCCGTCAGCGGCAAGGAGTATTCTGATCTTCTCAGGTCTTCTCCTGTCTCTCGGGAGTTTTATAACAAGAACGGGTTTTGGTGAAGTGACCGCGACCGATCGTGTAACGCTTCCGACAAAAAGCGATTCGATTCCTCTGATGCCTCTTGCGCCCATTACAATCATATCAGTCTCCGACTCTTTGACTGCATCGACAATACACTGTTCAGGAGAACCCTCCAGGATGAGCGTACTCAGTCTGGCCTTGACCGTTCTGAGAATTTCCAGGCTTCTGTCGAGAATCCTCGGAGCGATCTCCCTTTTTATCTCGTTCAGCGCATCGAAATAGAAGTCCCTGTCGTAACGAAAGGGGATCCAGGAGAGGGCATGAAAAACCGTAATTTCGTCCTCAGGGCGTAGCTTAAGAAAGGTTAGGAAATCGGCTGCAGCCTCGGAATACTTCGAGCCGTCCGTTGCCAATAGTATCTTCATCCACGCCACCTTTCATCTTGCCTGTAAGACCACCATACCACAGATTTTGCGAAAAGACAAAGCGGGGCTGCTCAAGGCCCGCCTCCTACCGTGGGCTTTTCAATGTGACCCCTTCGGGCAATACCGTGGGATTTATCAAAAGAGAGGAATTCCCTCCTGAAGGAGGACGTGAGACCGGCTTCCCTTCTGCAGAACGGGCAGAAATCCAGGGTGTTTCTGCCGCCTTCCCTATTCCTCCTTAACATCGCTATAATCAGAACGAAACCTAAATTGTAATCCATGTCACTTAACCAAACTCTCTCTAATCCTTTATAATAAGAGAAATATCATGAAGAAAAGAAAGAAAAACTGCTGGGACGTTAAAGAATGCGGGAGGGAGCTCGGCGGGAAGAACGTCAGAGAGATCGGCATATGCCTCGCCGCCATTTACAGGAAGCTCGATGGTGTTCACGGCGGGAAGAATGCCGGTAGGGCATGCTGGCTTGTGGCGGGCACCATGTGCCCGGGACGGGTTCAGGGTACCTTTGCCGAGGAGTATAAGGACTGTCTTATCTGCGATTTTTACGCCCTCGTGAAGAGGGAGGAAGGGCTGGATTTCAGGACAGCAACGGGCCTGGAGGAGATGTTGCTGGATACCGAGAATCGCTACCGGATGATCTTTGAACGCGCCGGGGACGCAATCTTCATTTTAGATACCGAAGGAGAAAAGGCAGGACAGATTGTGACTGCAAATCAGGCGGCAGCGGAAATGCATGGATACACCATGGACGAGTTATTGGCCATGAACATAAGAGATCTTGATACGCCTGATGCCGCAAGAGAGGCGCCGGCTCGGATTAGCCGGATGTTGGAAGGGGAATGGATCAAGGCTGAGATCACCCATCGCAGGAAGGACGGCACGATCTTCCCCGTCGAGATCAGCGCCGGTTTGCTCGAATTCGGGAACCACAAATATATTCTTGCCTTTGACAGGGATATCAGCGAACGGAAGCGGCTGGAGGAAGGGCTTCGTGCCTTGTCCCTTACCGATGAACTCACGGGACTCACGAACCGTCGGGGATTCTTTCCCCTGGCCGAACAGCAGCTGAAGTTGTCCAACCGGCTGAAGCGGGGACTCTACATACTCTATATCGATATCGATAATCTCAAAAAGATCAACGACACCATGGGGCACAGGGAAGGAGATCTCGTGATCATCGAGACTGCCAATATCCTCAAAGACTGTTTTCGCGAGGCTGATGTGATTGCCCGCATCAGCGGCGATGAGTTTGTGGTTATGCTGGTAGGAGGCACGGAGCATGATATAAACAATGTTACCGCTCGTCTCCGCGAGAACCTCGAGAGACTCAATCCAGGAAGAGGCTGCGGCTATGACCTGTCGCTCAGTGTCGGCACAGCCCACTATGATCCAGTACGCCCGTCTTCGCTCGATCAGCTGCTTGCTCGGGGGGACAAGATGATGTATGAGGACAAACGGCTGAAGAAAAAAACATAAGGCCGGCGTTGGATAGGGACTCATTCCCCTCCGGACGCAGAGGACCGATTCTTACCCCTCCCTTACTTCATAACTATAGGTAATCTTCGCTACGCCACGAATGGTGGCAGCCACAGAGCAATACTTGTTCTGTGAGAGCTCGATCACCTTTTTCGCCTGCTCAGGAGAGATCTCCTTTCCGGTAATCACGTAATGCAGGTGGATATCGGTGAACGGGTACGGAGGTTCTGATGTCTGTTTCGCGTCGGCAGTAATGGAAAGACCGATCAGGTTCTTTCGCTGTTTTTTGAGGATTTCGACTACGTCATATGCCGAACAGGAGCAGAGGCTTATGACGAGCAAGTCAGAGGGCTTAAGCCCTTTCCATTCCTCCCCGTCCCCCTTCGTCCACTTTCCAGCTACAACGGTCTGACCGTAACTGTCGTGTCCGATAAACATTCTGCTGTCATCACCAGCCCATCGCAATTCGATCTTTCCCATAGAACCACCTGCCTCTCTCTTCATAGTTATAGGATACCATGACCTGCCCTTATGCTTTTCCGACTTGACAACCGCAGGAAAAGGCGCTGAAATAAGAGTATGCGTCGGGGGTGAGAGAACACATAACCCAGACACTTCACAAACTTTGAGGACAGGCTTTCGAGAGGATCTTTCTTGTCATCAGGAAAGGGTATGATCGTTCTCATGGGTTCCGGTGAACTCACTGCCACAATGGTTGAAGTCCATAAAGAGGTTCTTTCGCGTCTTGGCAGATCTCCCAAGGCCTTTTTCCTCGATACGCCTGCGGGGTTTCAGCTGAACGCCGATCAGCTGTCCAGGAGGGCAGTGGAGTATTTCCACGTCAGTGTCGGCTATCCAATGGAAGTCCTTTCCTTCAAGTCCAAGGATATTCCCACAAGAGAGGCAGAACAGATCTTTCGTACCCTGAAGGGTGCAGATTACCTTCTCGTCGGCCCCGGCAGCCCGACTTATGCCCTGAGGCAGTGGCAGGGGACCCCCATTCCTGAGATACTCAGGCAGCGGATCGAAGGCGGTGCATGTCTTGTTGCTGCAAGCGCTGCAGCACTCACGATCGGCCATTTCACCCTGCCCGTATACGAGATCTATAAGGTCGGTCAGGAACCTCATTGGGTCGAAGGCCTCAATATCCTTAGTCATTTCGGATTGAATACCGTCGTCATTCCTCACTGGAACAATGCCGAAGGGGGAACCCACGACACTCGCTTCTGCTTCATGGGAGAGAGCCGTTTCAGGACGCTCGAGTCTATGCTGCCCGAGGATGTGAGTGTCCTCGGTCTTGACGAGCATACAGCCTGCATCATGGACCTCGAAAGGGAAGAGATTTCCATAAAGGGTGTCGGAGCGGTGACGTTGCGATATGGTGCTTTCGAGAGGACCTTTCCCCGGGGGAAAGAGTTCCCTCTCAGGGTGCTTTCAGAAAGAGCGGCCGGCGCTCAGCGGCCAACTGAGGCAATGGAGATCTCAACCTCAGAACCGGCACCCGGGCCTCAGGAGCGAGGCCTGTGGGACTCTGTCCATTCCATCGAAGACTCTTTCCACAAAAGTCTGGAGGACGATGCCGGGGATGCGGTGAAGGCCCTCCTGGATCTTGACAGACTCATCTGGCTCGCACAGGAAAGAAAGGAGCACCCTGAGTTTGTTTCCCAGGCGCGAGAGCTCCTCAGGGAATTCATCGTCCTTCTCGGAATGCGGCTCGCCTCTGCGCCGAAAAGCCCTCAGGACTGTCTTGCTCCGCTTGTAAAGGAACTGCTTGCATTACGAGCATCTTTCAGAGAAAATAACAAGTGGCACGAGGCCGATGCTATTCGTGATTGCCTCAGGCGGGTAAAGATCGAGGTTGAGGATACCCAGGGAGGGTACCGCTGGCGGCTGGGCTCATGAGGGCCTGAAATCTGACGAACGACGGTACGTTACGGAAGATGAGTTGATGCTTATGAAGAATCGAGCGACAACAAAAAGAGAGTTTGCTCATTCGCCGGCAGGGACGGTAACTGTTGAGCCGATAGACCATCTGGAGCTTTACTGGCAGGATTCCGGGAACCCCTTGAAGTGGGATTGTCTCTTCATGCTCCCCCCGTGGCTTGGTACCTGGTGGTCGTATTTCGGAAAAGGCCCTGAGACGCAGCTCTACGTTGTGAGAAAGGAGAACGCTGTCCTCGGTCTGGCGCCTCTTACGGTCAGGGGAGATACGGCGCGCCTTATCAGCGACAGCGACCTGATCGATTACAGTGATGTCATCGTTGCGCCCTCTGGAGAGAGGGAGTTTCTCTCGACCCTTTTCGACCACTTCAGGCGCGAGGGCATCAGCCGTTTCGATACGGGTCGGGTTCGTGCAGATTCGACGACCGTCTCATGTCTCAAGACGTACTCAGGATCCATCGGCTCCGACATCTCGTGCGCTCCGGTGGATGTGCTCTATGAAATGGACTTACCGGACCAATGGGAAGGATATCTCGTCTCCCTGTCAGGGAAAGAGCGGCACGAGACGCGCCGGAAGATACGACGTCTCGAGAGCGCAGGTTATGTCGGACTGCGGACCATCGAAGATGAGAGGGATGTTTCCTACGCAATTGAGACCTTCCTGGCTCTCTTTCGGTCTAACCGGGAAGAGAAAGCGCTCTTCATGACCGGCGATGTCAAGTCTTTCTTCAGATCCCTTGCGCTGGCAATGGCCAAGTCCGGGCTCTTAACGCTCTATGTTCTCGATGTGAATGATACGCCCATTGCCGCAGCCATGTGTTTCGACTATCGTTCCACGGTCTATCTTTACAACAATGGCTATGACCGCCATTTCGACTATCTCAGCGGAGGCATTCTGACCACGGTCTTCAGCATTCGGGAGAGCATAAAGCGGAACAGGAAGAGGTATAACTTCCTTCGGGGCACTGAGACATACAAAGGCCGACTCGGGGGCCGTCCGCTGAAGCTGCTTCAGTGCGAGGTGACCTTACGATGACGCACCTTCCCCCTGTCCTGTCCGAGCCGGATTTGAAACAAGAGAAGGGTTTCTTTCAGGTCCCGCCGCTGAGGATCGCCACCCTCAGCATCCATTCCAGTCCGCTGGGCGAACTCGGGACAGAGGAGACTGGCGGCATGAGCGTCTATGTCCGCGAACTCTCCCGGGAACTCGGGAGATCGGGACAGAGCGTCGATATTTACACCTGTGCCGACGGAGGCAGAGACGCCTCCGAGCTCTTGCTGTCCGAAAATGTGCGTCTCATCCATCTTGATATCGGATACCAAGGTCGTCTCACAAAGAACATACTCCCGGGACGTCTGCCGGAAGTCTTTCAGTCACTCGCCACCTATATTGAGAGCAACGGTCTCCGGTATGATCTTATCCACAGCCACTATTGGCTCTCCGGCCAGGTGGGGAGCCTGGCGCAAGACCGGTGGGATACCCCTCATGTGGCGATGTTTCACACCACGGGCGTTGCGAAGCGAGTTGCCTGCAGCCGGGAGAGGGAACCCTTCCAACGTTTGATCGCCGAAAGAAGGCTGGCCCAAGTGAGCGACCGGATCCTTGCAGCAACGGAGAAGGAGAGAGATTTGCTCAGGAAATATTATGGCGTGGCGGCCCGGAAGATTGGAATGGTACCCTGCGGAGTAAACCTCGAACGCTTTCGACCGGTAGCAGGGGCTCTGGCCCGCAGGGAAATGGGAATCCGGGACGACAGGTTCGTCGTCCTATACGTCGGAAGGTTCGCCCCTGTCAAGGGACTGGACCGACTCATTGCTGCTGCTGCGCACCTTCGTTCTTACCGGGAACTCACGCTCCTGATCATTGGCGGAGACGGTTTTCAGACGCAGGGTGCTGCGGAGTTGAGACGGCTCGCAAAAAGAGCGTCCATCGAGGACATTGTGAAGTTTCAGGGCAGGGTAGAGCACGATCTCCTCCCCCTCTACTATAGCGCTGCAGATGTCCTCGTCGTGCCGTCTTACTACGAGAGTTTCGGTCTCGTGGCCTTGGAATCCCTCGCCTGCGGCACGCCGGTCATTGCGACCCCCGTTGGTGCGATGGAGACCCTGATACGGGAAGGGGAAACAGGACTTCTCCTTGACAATCCAAGTCCCCGTTCCCTCGCTTCGGCGATCGAGAGATTCATGCTAAATCCGCCGAAGGTCGCCACATGCCGTGACAGAATCCGTGCTTCTGTCCTCAATTACGACTGGCAGAAGATCGCATCTTCCGTCATGCAAGAATACAGAACTGCTCTGCAATTCCGGAGCCCCCGTAATGAACGGACCCGGGCGCAGGGAGTTTGCTCATGGTAGCTCCCGCCGACGCACTTGTGGTCGTAGCCCATCCGGACGATGCGGAATTTGGCGTCTCCGGTACTGTCGCGAAGTGGATTCGGGAAGGCAAAGAGGTCGTATACGTTGTCTGCACGAGCGGTGAGAAGGGAACCTCAGACAGGTCCATGGATCCTGGTCGCCTGGCCCAGATACGAGAGAAGGAACAGGAAGCCGCTGCCAGGGTCCTCGGCGTCCGGGAAGTGGTCTTCCTGAGGTTTCCCGATCAGGGGCTCGAAGACACTGCTGAATTCAGGAAGATGATCGCCCGGCAGATCCGAATGTATCGGCCAAAGACCGTTGTCACCTCAGACCCTTACCGCCGTTACCTTTGGCATCGTGATCACAGGATTGTCGGGCAGGTTACCCTTGACGCCGTCTTTCCCTTCGCCCGTGACCATCTCGCCTATCCCGACCTCCTCGAAGAAGGTCTCGAACCTCATAAGGTCAGGGAAATGCTCTTCGTCGGGTCGGAGGACATTAACTACCGGACTGATATCACAGAAACCTTTGATAAGAAAATCGCCGCCCTCCGCTGTCATGAAAGTCAGATGAAGGAGCTCACCGTACCTGACCTGGAGGCATGGATGCGTGAATGGGCGTGTTCCATGGCAGAAGGTGCCGATTGCGAACTCGCCGAGGCCTTCCACCGGATCGAGATAACACGATGAGCATCAGCTCTCTTTGAGCTCGTCGAGGATGTCTCCGGTAGCTATTAGTTCTATGAAACTCCGTAGCCTCTTGATGTCTTCATCGGTCATGCCCTTAAAGGTTATCCCCATTCCGGGAGGGAAAGGGTTCTCAAAAAGGTTTTCGACATGAACAACTTCCCCCTGCAGCCGGACCGCCGTTTCGTCATCGAGAGGCAACATGATCTCTATGATGGAGCCCTTGGGAAAAGGGTCTTTCCTTCTGATAAAAACGCCTCCTTCAGAGAGCGTTTCGACGGGAAGATGATATGATCTCCCCTGGTACGTAACGACAACCTTCTTGTTGAATGGAACTCTTGCATGTCTTCTCTTTGCCGGGGTCACCGAAATGACGCACTTCTCTAAAGCAGCGTGGAGCCTTTCTACTGTTACGGGCTTTATGAGGTAGTCAACACAGCCCAATTTCATGCACTGGCTGATGGTCTCATTGCTCGATTCCCCTGATGCCATAATCACCGGTATGCTTGATGTCTGCGAATCTTCCATGATATGCTTTAAGACCGTCAGGCCATCGATCGTCTCCATCCCGATATCGAGCATGACAATATCAGGCTCAACAACCTTTAAGAGCTTCAACACCTCCAGCCCGCTCCTGGCAGGCACGATGGTATGTCCAAGTTTCTTGAGGAGAAGCCCGTGATACATGAGAGAATGCCGATTATCATCGGCCACAATGATCTTCATTGCCTTAGGATCCTTCATTCTCTGCTCCTTAAGGGGACTCGCGAAAACTCATGATCACGGAGTCCCTTCGAAAGCCCCCTAGTTCATAAAGTCAATCCTCTCTCAATACCTCTCTATTTTAAGTTCTTCAGCCCCACAAATCAATGCAAGACGGGCTCAATGGCAAAGTCGGATAATTTCACGGGTAGCTTGACATCCTCCATGTCTCGGTTAGCAGACGTCTTTCCGCCTTTTCCTCTTCGTAAAGTACTGCCTGCCACCTCCAGGCAAAAACCGGATCAGAAAGCTGTCGGACCGTTCTAAGAGTAATTTCCCGGCAGAATAGGAATAGCCGCCAATTACATTCACCTTGGTTTTCAGGTAGAGTGATATCAAGAAGAGAGAAAAACAGCAGAAGGAGGTGGAGAAGATGCATACCTACCATCAGGAGGAGAAGGCTGGAAGCGGGGTCCTTGCGTTGATCCTTGGGCCCTTAGTGGGACTGCTCTATGTGGTCGCCATGCCGTTCATCGCGATAGCGACCATCGTGGGGTTCCTTGCCAAGAAGGCTGGCGGTGCGGTCATGGGCATGGTGCGGCATCTCGTGTCCTTTGGATGGAGACCCT
>Ga0335070_10000409_pt1 | contig 48400 bp, 47 predicted proteins | sample Lox_Sample_13_FD_206722 | JGI IMG/M metagenome (GOLD analysis project Ga0335070, IMG submission 206722) | Soil microbial communities from Loxahatchee National Wildlife Refuge, Florida, United States - Lox_Sample_1.3 | ecosystem: Environmental > Terrestrial > Soil > Wetlands | place: USA... | reverse complement strand
ATATCGTGATACCTGCGGAAGTGGGCGGAAAACTGAAGACCTTTTGCCAGATTACGGCTATCCTCTGCCTCATCCTTGATGTGAATGTCTTCGGCTTTGACCTTTACGATGCCGGTATCATCGCTATCTGGATAGCCCTGATCCTGTCCGTTGTTTCAGGGTTTCAGTATACCCTATCATTCTGGAAAAGGATCTGAAAGCCCTCCATGAAAAGTCTGCTCCTTATCATTGTGGCCTATCTCCTCGGCTCCGTACCCTTTGGCGACGTCATAGCGAGGGTGAAAGGCATTGACTTGACGAAGGTCGGAAGCGGCAACATAGGCGCCACGAACGTCTTGCGTTCAGTCGGCAGGATGGCTGCAATCCTCACATTGATTGGTGATATAATGAAAGGGTCTCTGGCAGTTGCGGCGGCGAAATACCTGGTGAACGATCCGGTCGTTGAGGGGATTGTGGGGCTGGCGGCCATCGTAGGGCATGACTTTTCGATTTTTCTTCGACTGAAAGGAGGAAAGGGCGTTGCCACAAGCATCGGGGTCCTCCTCGTCTATTCCCCGAAGGCCGCTGTGTTCACGATCCTGCTCTGGCTGACGGTGGTGGTCATTTCACGGTATTCGTCTCTCGGCGCTCTCGTTGCCTTCGGCCTGCTGCCGGTCGCTATCCTTGTTGCGGACCCTGTGAGGTCGAAGGTGATCATCTCGGTATGTATTGCCGTGTTGGTTGTTCTCAAGCATGAAGCCAACATCAGGCGACTCATAAAAGGTATTGAACCAAGAGTGGGTGAGAAGGTTTGACAAAGAGGATCATCCTTATCCTGGCATTGCTGCTATCCTTTTCCGTTTTCGGAGGGAAGGGGTCTTTCTGGGGAACCGCCGTCTGTTACGGGGCAGAAAGCCTCTACGAGGAACGGCTCGACAAAGGCCTTTTCAATACCGACCCCTACTCGTACCTCCTTATTGAGAAGGCCCATGAAGAGAGGGACCGGGCAGAGGAACTCCTTGAGAGCGCCAGGAAATACTCGCCTGACCTGCCTGCAGTTTATTTCGAGCTTGCCATGGAGAGCGTTTCTCCGTCACTGAACGGCATGTTCGAAGGCATCGATTACTTCAGGCAGGGGCTGAAGGCCTACGAGAGAAATTTCTGGTGGTCCTTTAATCTCGCCGGGGTGGTCTCCTTGAGCATTATTGCTTCGTATCTCCTCTCCCTCTGTATACTCGTAGCGATACGATTCCCTATGGAATACCCGCTTCTTGCCCATGACATTCGCGAGGACAGAGCGAGGGTCGCTCTTCTTGCGCTGCCCTTCTTCCTTTCGCTCTTTGGTTTTCTCGTCTTTATTGCAGGCGTGCTCTTCCTTTTCGGGCTCTATTTCAGGAAGAGGGATAGGATTGTGGTGTACGGAGTATTTGTCTCGTTGCTCATATCTCCGCTGATCCTATGGGTCTCTGATACCCTTCTCTCCCCCCCCTCTCCTCAACTGAGGGCCATTGTTGCGGTGAATGAGGGGAGGGACAACCGGTACGCGCTGGAGAACCTGAAGGGTCATGACTTCGGCCAGGCCTTTTCCTATGCCCTTGCACTCAAGAGGGAAGGCAATTATGGGGCGGCCATAGCCACATACAAAAAACTGGCCGGGGAGGCTGACCCCCTCGTCTATAATAATCTCGGCAATGCTTACTACGCTGTGAAGGACTTGGATTCCGCCAAAGGGGCATACGAAAGGGCTCTCGGCATAAGGGAGCGGCCCGCACCCCTCTATAACCTCAGTCAGGTCTACCGGGAGACCCTTGATTTTGCAAAGGGAGACGAGTATTTCCTCAAGGCCGCAAGGCTTGACCGTGAGGCGGTTTCGAGCTTTGCGGCTATTTCAGGCAGAAACCCGAATCGCGTGGTCGTTGACGAACGTCTCCCGATGTCTGAGATCTGGAAGTATGCAGAAAGAAAAAGCGCCTCCCTTGGTCCCTCCGTTTTGCTTGCCGTGCTTATGATACCGGCGTTCTCCATGCTCAATCGGAAGATGAAGACCAGGGCTTACCGCTGCAGGCGCTGTGGAACAATTTCCTGCAGCAAGTGCTCGAAGGCTTTGACGTGGGGCGGAATGTGTCCGCAGTGTTACCAGTTCTTCGTGAAGGTCGAGGAACTCGATCCCCATGCGAGAATATCTCGTCTTGTGTCGATACACGAGGGTCAAACGAAGCGCAGGAGAATCCTGAAGCTTCTTTCTGCCTTTATACCGGGGACAGGGCAGATTTACGCGGGCAAAATTGTCATAGGGTTTCTCTTCCTGTGGCTCTTTCTCTTCTCTCTTGCCCTTATCGTGATGAGCAGACTCTCTTTTGTGGGCATCTTCCCTTATAGCCAGGGGTGGATGATACCTTTTGCCGTTCTTGGCCTGGTTCTGGCCTATGTGCTCTCTATTTTCAACGTCAAGAAAGGAATACGCAGAGGATGGCTCTAGAAGGATCGCTCTTAGATTTCGGTCTTGCCGATATCCTCCAGCTCATCTACTTCCAGAAGAAGACGGGGGTTCTTTCGCTCAACAGCCGCTTGGACAGGGTCCAGATCATCTTTAGTGAAGGCAATATCATAGCCGTTGAATCCCGCAAGAGACTGGAGGACAGCAGGCTGGGAAGGATACTCTTGAAGAAGGGGCTTCTCAAGGAGGAGGACCTTCGCGCGGCTCTTGAGGAGCACAAAAAGACGGGCGCAAAAATGGGTGATATCCTGGTGAGCCGGGGACTGATCGGAAAGGAAGACCTTACGGAAACCCTTCTCTCCCAGGTGACTGAGACGGTCGTTCAACTCTTTTCTTGGAAGGAAGGTACCTATGAGTTTCAGGTGCAACCAGTCAGTGCAGACCGCGATGTGCTCATAGCTCTTGATACGCAACACCTCCTCATGGAAGGACTGCGCATTGTGGATGAATGGGCCCTTGTCGAGGGCAAAATCGCCCTCGACATGGTCTTCAGGCAGACCGGAGGACCGGAGACCGCTCTGACCGAGGACGAGGAAACCCTTCTCAAATTCATTGACGGGGACAACGATGTGAGCATCATTATCGATCTCAGCGGGATCAGTGATTTTGAGGCCTCCAAGACCCTCCTTTCCCTCATGGAAAAGGGTCTCATCGAACTTGTCGAGGTCTCTCCGGTCGTCAAGGAGTCCGTAATCGCTCCTCCCGTTTCGAGGGAAAAACCGTTTGCAACATTTTTGCCTGTGGTCATTCTCGTCGGAGCATTTGTTGTTTCCCTGGGCATGTCTGCCCTAAAGAGAGACGGATCGTCGATTACGATCGGGTCTTTGGCTGCAGGCGATTTACTCAAGAGGCTCCAGACCGTTCGGGACATCGAGACACTCCGTTTCAGGGCAGAGGAGTATAAGTACCTTCATGGTTCATATCCTCCGGACCTTGGTCCTCTCGGGAGCGCAAAGGATGCATGGGAAAGGGCCTATCTCTATAAGGCTGAAAATGATAATCTGACCATTGTGAGCGCCGGGCCCGACGGTATCATGGGCTCGGAAGACGATATCCATTAATCAGGTGGCGTAGTGCCGGGATGAAGAAGGCAGTGGTCCTCCTCAGCGGAGGCGTCGACTCATCGACAACTCTCGCTCTCGCAAAGGCAGAGGGCTATGACCCTTATGCCCTGAGCTTTGATTATCATCAGAGACACCGGCGGGAGATGGAGTCCGCCGGCATGGTCGCATCAGCCTTCGGTGCCGTGAAGCATCTTGTGATAGCCTTTGACTTGAGCGAGATCGGTGGTTCAGCGTTGACTTCAGATATTGAAGTGCCGAAGCGAGGTTCAAACTCGATCCCTCGGCCTCACCCACTCATTCCTGTCACCTATGTCCCTGCCCGCAATACCATCTTCCTCTCCTTTGCGTTGTCCTGGGCCGAGGTCCTCGAGGCCGGGGACATCTTTATCGGCGCAAATGCTGTTGACTATAGCGGTTATCCGGACTGCCGGCCTGAGTATCTCGAGGCATTTGAGAAGATGGCAAACCTCGCCACCAGGGTATCCATTGAAGGAGGCATCAGGTTCAGGATAAGGGCTCCCCTCCTCTCCATGAGAAAGGCTGAGATCATAAAGAGGGGCGTTGCCCTTGGTCTCGATTACGGCCTCACCTGGAGTTGTTACGACCCCCGGGAAAGGCTGAGGGATGAAGGAGGAAAGATGAATGAAATCTACAAGGAAGGAAGAGGAGTGGTCCCCTGCGGAAGATGCGAAAGCTGCATCTTCAGGGCGAAAGGATTCCGGGAGGCGGGGGTCAGGGATCCTCTCCTGGAGCGGTGACGAAACAGCTTCCACCATTCGAAGGGAGGGGCAGTTTTTTCAGAGACTGCTTATCTCACGAGGATCGCTTCTTCCTGACCTTCTTCTTGATTTCAAGATCCAGGATTCCCTCCTCCGAGAGCACTCTCCGGTGAAATTCGCAATCAAAACAGAGATTCTTCTTCTCTGAAAAAAGAGACTTGCCGGCATGGCATGAGTAAGTGCCGACAAGTGCCCAGCATATCCTTCCTCCATTAATTCCACCGTTTATTCCGTCTGCCTGGGGATTTGCAGCTGCAGCGCAGACCCCGAGGTCCTTTGCCCTCTCTCCATTGATCTCCCTTCCGCACTTCATGAATTCCCAGCAGTTTATCCTGCTTTTCATTACGGCACCTCTCTTTCTCATCCTCACAGAATCTTTTATCATAGGGACAGTTTTGAGGTCAAATTAATAAAACAAATTCCCCCATTGATATTTCTTAAGGATTAGGCCCTTCCTCCCGTTGATGCCCTCGTGATTCCCGGTCCCTCAGATTTTAAAATATAAGCCTGTTCCGTCTACGGTTTCTTTCCCTGCCTTTCCTCGGGAAACCACAAAAACGTAGCTACAAAATTGTGGCAGCATACAAAAGTGTAGACATCTGTCCTTTCAGGTTTTCTTTCGAAACAAGGGAGTAGACGCTGGCACGGTTTTCGCTTGTTCGGAGGATAGGTGAAACACATGGAATCCCTGAAGGACAAGATCAGCGATATAGAGAGAGAGGAGATTGTTAATGCCCTGAGGGAGTGCAACGGGGTGATGGCGAGGGCGGCGAGAAAGCTCGGAATCACCGAAAGAATGATCGGCTACAAGGTCAAGAAATACGGGATCATGAAAGGGGAGGTGACCCATATCGACAGGAGTGGCGAAAGGCAGTAATAGAGATGCAGTCATTATCAGAAATACGTTACAGAAGGAGGAAGAGATGAAGAGGAAATTGATCACGCTGACTGTAGTGCTCATGACGGTAATTACAGTGAGCTCAAGATCATGGGGGGCGGCAGAGGAGCCTGCTGCGGAAGCGCCCAAGGCCGAGGCGCCAAAGGCCATAGGCAGTATGCTTGACGACATTAAGAAATGGCTCGGACTGAGCATCTATCTTCAGGGCGGCTACAACTACAATTTCGAGAACCCCGACTCACAGGAAAATGGCCTGAGGATCTTCGACCATAAAGCGAACAGCTTTACCCTCGACCTTGCCCAGATAGTCTTTACAAAAGATGCCCCAGTCGGCGGTATTGGTTACAGGCTCAAGGTATCGGCAGGCGAGACTGCAAAGTTCATACACGCAGCGGGACTTGGCGATCAGAGCCAACCCTTTGATCTGACCGAGGCATATATCAATTATGTGGCGCCTATCGGAAAGGGCCTGAAGTTTCAGTTCGGCAAGTTCGCCACCATGGCCGGCGCCGAGGTGATCGAGGCGAAGGACAATATGAACTACTCGCGAGGCCTGCTCTTCAACTATGCGATCCCTTTCACCCATACCGGTGTCATGATCGGCTATCCTTTCAGCGACCAGGTGGGCGTTAATTTCTATGTCGTCAACGGCTGGGACGACTTTAATGACGAGGGCAACTCCAAGACCCTGGCGTTGAGCACAACGGTCACGCCGAACGATCAGATCTCTCTCGTGTTGAATCTCCTCAACGGACGGGAGATTGTGACGTCCGGCGGTAGCTGCACCTCCTCGATCTGCTCCAACAGGTTCCTTGCGGACTTTGTCGGGACGTTCAAACCGATGAAGAACCTCACGGTTGTGGTGAACCCCGACTGGGCGACGCAGAGCAACGCAGCCCCTGACGGCGGAGATGCAAAGTGGTACGGTATCGCCGGCTACGTAAAGTATGATTTCATTGATTTTTTCAGCGCCTCGCTCAGGGGGGAGTATTTCAAGGACTCTCAGGGTATCAGAACGGGGACGCCGCAGACCGCAAAGGAAATCACCCTTACGCCTGAGTTCAGAATAGCAAAAGACCTTATCGTAAGGCCGGAATACCGGCATGACTGGTCCGACAAGGATGTCTTCGACTCCAGCCACAGCACCAAGGACAAAAAGAGCCAGGACACCATCGCCCTCGGCGTAATGTACACCTGGTAGGAAAGAACTGAAGAGAGGTTTACCATGAAACGATTCGTCAGCAGTAGCGTAGTAGTAATTATGATGACTTTGTTCTGCTCGGGACTTTTGTTCGCGGCAGACCAGGTGCAGCCTAACCCTCCGACGGCTGAGCAGGCAGCGCCTCCTGCTCAGCCCGCACCTGCAGCCGCACCTGCCCCTCTGAAGATCGACACCGGCGACACGGCATGGATGATCGTCGCAACGGCGCTCGTCATGCTCATGTCGATTCCGGGTCTGGCCCTTTTCTATGGCGGGCTCGCAAAACGGAAGGATTCGCTGAACACTATGGCGATGACCTTTGTCACTTTCTGTATTGTGAGTCTCCTCTGGGTCCTTTACGGGTACACGCTGTCCTTCGGCACCGATATTGGGGGGATCATCGGGAGCCCTGAAAAGCTCCTCCTCAGGGGAATCGGTCCCAACAGCATCTCGGACCTCGCAAAGACGATCCCCGAGTACATCTATGTCGTCTACCAACTTACCTTCGCTGCGATCACCGTTGCCCTTGCGAGCGGTGCGTATATCGAAAGGATGAAGTTCTCGGCATGGGTTCTCTTTTCGGTTCTCTGGATGACCATCGTATATCTCCCGATCGCACATTGGGTGTGGGGCAACGGCTTCCTCGCGAAGCGCGGCGCGTTGGACTTTGCCGGAGGAACCGTGGTCCATATCAATGCGGGTATTGCCGCCCTCGTCGGCGCATTGATCCTCGGCAAGAGGCGTGAAAAGGCCCTTCTGCCGGGCAACCTTACCCTCGTCGTAACCGGGGCGGGTCTTCTCTGGTTCGGGTGGTTCGGGTTCAATGCAGGATCTGCTGTCGCAGCAAGCGGTCTTGCAGGGGCCGCGTTTCTCAATACCAACACGGCCACGGCTGTTGCGGCCCTCTCATGGATGGTTGTGGAATGGATGCACTCGAAGAAGCCCACGGTCCTTGGTCTTGCATCAGGCGCAGTCGGAGGCCTTGTCGCCATTACGCCTGCTGCCGGATTCGTAAACATCACCGGCGCCGTCATCATTGGCGTAGCAGCCGGCGTCATCCCTTTCTTTGCTGTTGCGGCCCTGAAGCCCAAGCTCGGGTATGATGACACCCTCGATGCCTTTGGCATTCACGGTGTCGGCGGCACAGTCGGCGCGCTCCTTACCGGCGTATTCGCAGATCCTGCCATCAATGACGCGGGAAAGGGGCTCCTCTTCGGCAATCCAGGACAGCTCCTGACACAGTTGATCGCCGTGGGCGTGACTGTGGTCTACAGCGGCGTCATGACCTTTGTGATTTTTATGGTCATCAAGGCCTTTATCGGGCTGAGAGTCGACGCAGAGGATGAGATCATCGGGCTCGACGAAAGCCAGCACGGCGAAAGGGCATACAACCTGTAAGAACTGAATTGCAAAGGGATGGGTGAGTTCTCTCAAAGGAGGAATGATGAAGAAGATAGAAGCGATAATTAAGCCCTTCAAACTCGATGAGGTCAAGGATGCCCTGAACGAGATCGGCGTTCAGGGGATGACCGTCACGGAGGTGAAGGGGTTTGGCCGGCAGAAGGGACATGTCGAACTCTACCGCGGAGCTGAATATGACATAGCCTTTATACCAAAGGTGAAAGTCGAGATCGTTGTTGCCGATTCAATGGCTGAGAAGGTGGTTTCGACCATCGAGGCAAAGGCAAAGACCGGAAAGATCGGAGATGGCAAAATATTCGTGTTCTCCCTCGAAGAGATCGTCAGAATACGGACGGGCGAGAGAGGCGACGAAGCGATCTGAACTGAGGCGGGAAGGGGATCGGGAGCTGCGACCCCCTTCCCTACAAAAATGTTTGTTCTACAAAAATGTAGCTTAGGAACTATTCTCTTGTTTTTCAAGGAGAAATGGCTCACCACACGGAGAAAATACCACAAAATTGTAGGATTTGACTGTCCTGTTCTTGGAGGTTCCTTGTAAAATCAAAGAGGTAACTTCGGCACGCTTTTCGCTTCTCTGCGCTGAATTCCTTTGAAAAGGAGCCTACATGAATAAGCTGATCATCAGACTATGTTCTGCATTGACCCTGCTTTTGATCCCCCTCAACAGCTATGCCCAGACACCGGGTAAGATAGACGCAGGGGATACGGCCTTTGTCCTTGTATCAGCCGCCCTTGTTATGCTCATGACCCCCGGTCTTGCCATGTTCTACGGCGGGATGGTCAGGCGGAAGAATGTCCTCGGCACTCTCATGCAGAGTTTTGTCGCTATCGCGGTCGTCAGCATACAGTGGATCCTTTTCGGCTACAGCCTTTCCTTCGGTCCTGATGTCCACGGAGTCACCGGCAGCCTGGCATGGATCGGGTTACAGGGCGTCGGTACGGACCCGAATCCCGATTATGCGGCCACGGTGCCTCATATCGCATTCATGATCTATCAGGCCATGTTTGCCGTCATAACGCCGGCCCTCATAGCCGGAGCCTTTGCAGAGAGAATGAAGTTCTCGGCCTTTCTCATTTTCACCGTGGTGTGGTCAACGGTCGTATATGATCCTGTTGCACACTGGGTGTGGGGGAATGGCGGATGGCTCAAGAATATGGGCGTCCTTGATTTTGCGGGGGGTATTGTGGTGCACATAACGTCCGGAATCTCGGCCCTGGCAGCTGCGATGGTGATTGGAAAGCGAAAGGGTTACCTCCACGAAGCTATAACCCCCCACAATTTACCTATGACCGTGATCGGCGCAGGGCTTCTCTGGTTCGGTTGGTTCGGGTTTAACGCAGGCAGCGCGCTTTCATCAGGAGCATTGAGTACCATGGCCTTTGTCGCGACCCATACATCAGCGGTCTCGGCAACGTTGATATGGGTGATCATCGAGTGGCTCCATAGGGGCAAGCCCACCATGTTCGGCGCCGCGACCGGTGCGATTGCAGGACTCGCAACGATAACGCCTGCTTCGGGTTTTGTCGGGCCCCTCTCTGCGTTGATCATAGGGTTGGCAGCCGGAGCCGTCTGTTACCTCGCGTTGAACATGAAGAACCGCCTGGGCTATGATGATTCCCTTGACGCCTTTGGAGTTCATGGAGTAGGAGGGATTACCGGGACCCTGGCAACGGGCCTCTTCGCGCAGAAGCTTATTAACCCTTCAGGTGCAGACGGGCTCTTTTTCGGTGATTACAGAATTATTGCTTATCAGGCCTTGGGAATACTCGTGACAATCATCTACTCCTTTGTCATCACAGCGGCAATCCTGAAGCTCCTTGACTGGACTGTAGGGTTGAGGGTGAGCCTTGAAGATGAGGTGGAAGGCCTGGACCTCAGTCAGCACGGGGAGAGCGGCTATACGTTATAGGTCTGCACTTCGAGATTTCGTGGAGCCAATGTCTGATAGACTGTCCAGGTGCGTGGTCTCCCTGAATCAACCGTATGCCTCGTTATGGCATATGGTATAATGAACAAATTACAGAGTAAGGGAGACTTGATATGAAAAGGTTCTCGATGACAGCAGCAGTTTTCCTCGCGGTGTTTCTCTTGAACGGGCAGCATCTTTATGCCGGACCGCAGGAGCCGGCGCCGATATCCGGCAAGGTGGTCGAAACAATGGACAGCGGCGGGTACACCTATGTATGTCTTGAGGAGCACGGAAAGAAGACCTGGGTCGCCGTTCCCCAGATGAAGGTCGTCAAAGGGAAGAGGATGTCCTTTGAGCCGGGCAACGAAATGATTAATTTCGAGAGTAAGACCCTCAAACGCAAATTCGATAGAATCATCTTCTCCTCAGGACCGGTCAAATAAGAAAGGGAGCGCCCATGCGCTCCCCTCCCCAACGAAGAACCTATTCTATATTGAATACTGCGACTTCCTTAATGCCCGGGAGATACTGTCCTACGGGAACCAGTTTCTTCCCCTCGTCTACACAGCCGATTATGATGGTCCAGAGCTGGTTCAGTTCATTCTTCTCCCTGTCATTCTCCGGCGTCATCTTCAAAAGAGTCCCGTCGAGTTCGATCTTCATACCGCTCCTCCCTCAGTGGAATATACTACTGTCTCACAAGAGTTTACTACATCCCTTGGAAAAGTCAACTTCCCCGCGATTGCTTCAGCAAGATGAGACAGCGTCTCGTCCCTCGCGCCGAGGACAACACAGGTATCCCATGCCCTTACCGGATCGAGAACCCTGTCCCTCTCCTCGACGACCTCAACGGACTTTCCTCCTTCCCTGATCCCCTCTGCAAGGTCCTTGCTTGAGATGTCTCTGTTCGCCGTGCCTCCGGCATAAAAGATCGGCAGGAGAATGAGGTGGTCCGATGCGCGGAGATTTTCTCTGAAAGCCTCGATGTATTCCCTCTTCATCATCCGCGTCGGCCCGAAGCCATGGGGCTGGAATATGTAGCAGACGCGGTCTCTCATGTTCCTGACCGTCTTCATGAGCGCCGAGATCTTATGAGGATTATGGGCATAGTCATCAATGACGAGCCTTTTCCCGTCATTGAGATGAACATCAAACCTTCTTTCGATCCCCCTGAATTCGTGCAAAACCCGACGAGTCTCCTCGAGAGGCATCCCCATCTCGCACAGAATAGCGATGCAGGACAGGGCATTATAAAGGTTATACTCGCCGGGAAGGGAAAGCCCGAATCCTTCCACAGTCCCGCCATGCCGTCCCCGGCCACGGTCAGCCAAGGTGGAATGTGAAGGAGTCTTCACGCTAAACTCCGTCGAAAAGGGTCTGTAGAGAATGTCCGTTGCCCGGTAGTCCGAAGGATTGTCTATCGAAAAAGTCACGCTGTGTCTCGTGCTGAGTCCCTCCAGATTATGGTCATCGGCGTTGACTATGACCATCCCTGCTGTATTCGTTGCGAGTGCCTGAAACATCTCTCTTGTCTTGGCGATGGAATGATGGTCGAGGTCAAGATTCAGGATAACGGTGTGAAGAGGCTTAAAATTGACGATGGTACCGTCAGACTCGCATGCCTCGATGACGAGATAATCGGAGGATCCGCTCGTCGAATTTCCAGGGCTCTCTTCTGTCCTGAATTGCTTGACCCTCCCCCCGCCGATGAAGTTGGGGCTTAATCCAAGTCGCCTGAGCATAAAGGCAAGCAGACCCGACGTCGTTGATTTTCCGCTCGTGCCTGCTACGGCAATTGTCTTGAATTCATCAACGATCTCGGCGAGATATTCGGGTCTCGATTTGAGGGGAATTCCCAAAGCCCTGGCCTTCCTGAGGTCAGGGCTGTCGTTTTCGACGGCAGTGCTGAAGACAGCAAAATCGAAGGAGGCGTCGATGCCGCCGCCGTCCTGGGGCACGATAGCGATTCCTTTTGATCTCAGCATCCGGAAGACGGGATGGGACGGGTTCTCATCAAAGACCCTGTCAGAGCCTCTGATCACATGGCCTCGGTCTGCCATGAAGCAGGCGATTGCCGATAGGCCGCTTCCGCCGATTCCTGAGAAGAATATCCGTGCCCTTCGAGAAACCATCGCATATTATAGCAGCAAATGTGAATTTCCTGATGGGACCGGCCTTCGGGGGGTGGTGGGGTATTAACGTGTTGATGGAGTGATCGCGGACCCCGGTATTCTGATATAATGGAGGTATGCCGAAGAAGAAAGACGAAAACGAGGCTGCATTCGCTACCCTTCAAGAACTGCTAAGGCGTGACGCTAAGCGCGATGGCATTCCTCAAGAACCCATCCCTGAACCTGAAAAGGTTCCCTACCGAGTACAAGCTGGCCGCAAGGGAGGACTTAAAGGGAGCAAGGCAAGGACAGAGAAGCTTTCCGCAAAGAAGCGTAAGCAGATTGCCAAGAAAGCCGCTAAGGTAAGGTGGGGAGGAGAAAAATCTATTCCGTGATTATCGGTGTTTCCTTTGTACTTATCTCTTTCTTGTGTTTATTAGTTAATTTCTTGATTGATTCTTCTGGGAGCAAATCTTCTGGCAAGGTCCCTCCCAACTTCTTGATTGTAGAGCGAACCTCCCTACCAACATCTCGGTGCATATTAATAGCGTCCCTTTCGTTATTTATCCTGTCTCGAACAAGTTTTTCTTCGGTCTGAGTTATTCTGAATTCATTAGCCGCCAATTCGGTTCGGCCAGCCCGATCAAGTAAATTTTCTTTTTCGGAGATTCCTTTCTTTCTTTTTATATCGGCTAAACCCATCTCATAAAGGCCTTGATAACCAGCATCATGAAATATGGCATATTTTTGAACACCTACCTTTTTTGCTGTGCTTGTTAAACTGATGTTTGCATTTTTTACACGTTCTCTAAGTTGAAGGCGTCGTTCATCTGCCGTGAGCTTGTCCTGTATTTCCTGTCTTCGCGTTTGTACGGCAAAATAGCTTTGTGCGGTTCCAATTTCTAGCTTACTTGTTTCACCGTTCATTGCAATAAGATAGCAAGCATATCGTGTTAGAAAGTAATCTGCCCTTTCTCTTTGCGCTCCACTACCTATTTCAACCATTTTCCCCGTACGGCGAAAATGGTTGTTGGGATCGATACCTGTGCTTTCACATGCCTTTTTTGCTTTATCTATGACGTTTTCAAATTTGTCCCAATTTTGGTAGCCAAGAATTGTTTGAATACTCCGCCCCATCCAGTATTCTCCACCGTTTGATGTCCTTTGCTTTGCCTTATCTAACTCATTGATAGTACTGCCTAAATTGTTCATCATCTAAAGACCTCCTGAGTTAAGTTATAGGTAGTATGGTGGATTCAAGAAAAAAAGTCAATCCCATTTCTTTTACCTTGACACCATATTTTCACTATGCTATAGTTGCACTAAGAAACGGAGGAGCGATAGATGGGCCTAAGAGAAAAGATTGAGGATAAGATAAAAAAGAAAGAGCAGGAAATTGCGGATTATGAAAGAAAGATTAGCGAGGCCAGAAGCTATATGGAGGCTCTTAAAGATACCATTAAACTTTTGCCAAAAAGCGAAATGAATGAATCTGCCGAAAGTAAAATAAGACCAGGTAGCGCAATTGCTAAGACCTTAGCCCTTCTTAAGAAAACTGGAAGACCAATGCATCTAAATGAAATTCTTGAGGGGATCGGTAAGCAAACGACGAAGAAAGAAAGAGTAGCATTAAGTGGGTCACTCGGATGGTATGTCCGCAAACATGAGGTTTTTATTCGAACAGCTCCTAATACATTCGGACTCATTGGAATGGAAAGTGATATAGAGGAAAAACCTCCAGAAGATTTTGGATTAGAAAAAACAGAAGAAAAAGAAGATGAAACAGATTTAGAGCCTTTCTAAAAAAGAAAAGGGCCTTACTGAATCGGAGTAAGACCCCTTAACTCAAGGCCCCGTAGCTCAAACGGATAGAGCTCGCGACTACTAATCGTTTGGTTCCCGGTTCGATCCCGGGCGGGGCCATTCCACCTTTTATGGTGGGCTTGACAAGTTCATCCTATCATCTTTTTTTCTGGCTTGTCAAGGTATGTTTGGAATTTTTTTGGCTATGCTTTTTTTCCTTGACAATGCTTGAGCAAAATGGTAATATTGTGTTGAGAAGGGAAGGTGATAATATGAACTGCCCGACATGCAACATAACAGCTAACAGATTCGGCAAAGATCGGAATGGCTTGCAGCGCTTCCGCTGTCCCTTGTGCAAAAAGACCTTTCTTGAGGCTCATGAGCGGCCTTTGGGAGATATGCGCCTTCCGTTGGATAAAGCAGTATCTGTGATTCATCATCTTGTCGAGGGTTGCTCGATTCGTACCACTGAACGAATCACAGGGGTGGAGAAGCGCACCATTCTTTCCTTATTGGCTTTAGTCGGCGAACGCTGTGAAAAGTTAATGGAAGATCGAATTAAGAGCCTGAAAGTCAAAGAGGTAGCCTGTGACGAAATTTGGGGATACGTCGGAATGAAAGCCAAAACAAGGGCACAGAAAGGCCATGCTGACAGACAGGCGGGAGATGCATGGTGTTTCATTGGGATGGAGCGTTACACTAAATTAATTCTTGCCTGGCATCTTGGCAATAGGAATGCCTATGATACGATCACGTTCACTGATAAGTTGGCTTACGCAACACAAGGAAATTTTCAAATTAACACGGATGGATTCGGTCCTTACAAAGACGCTGTTATTTACAGCCTAGGCATGCAACAGGTAGACTTTGCACAAATCATTAAGGTGTATCGCAGTAACCCTGAAAATGAGGTACGCTATTCTCCGGCTGCGTATGTTACCAGCAACAAGATTGCTGTTTTTGGGGACCCTGATTTAAAACGGGCTTCCACTTCTCATGTTGAGCGCCAAAACTTAACGGTTCGCATGACGATGCGAAGAATGACCCGCTTAACGAATGCGTTTTCTAAAAAATGGACAAACTTAAAATGGGCCTATGCGCTGCAATTTGCTTACTATAACTTTTGTCGCGTTCATCAAACCTTGCGAGTCACACCAGCGATGGAGTCAAAGCTGACCGACCACATATGGTCGATTCAGGAACTAATCAGCATCAACACACTATAACCCCACTACCCTTCGGGGATCTCCGTTGATACGCACCTGTGATATACTGATAAAAAGCCGGCTTCAGATCCAAGAAGAGACGGCAGATACCACGGATGGTATTTCACCGTCGGGAGGAATGACAAATGAACAGCTATCTTCTCCCCAGTATCACGATTGTATTGTCCCTCATCTCAGGGAGCGCAAAGGGTGCGGACTGGACACTCATTACGAAGGACCCCTCGGCTGATGTGGCACTATCCATAGACCGGGAGAGCATCGAGCGCATTTCTGAAACCGTCATGAGAGTCCGAATGAAATACGAATACGCAGAGCCAAGGAAATTTGACGGCAAATATATCAAAGAGCTCCTGGTTTGCAATGAATATGATTGCGGTAAAGATACGTACAGGATTCTCTGGAGTGAAGGATATTTTACAGACGGCACACACCAAGAAGATACTTCTGAAAGACGGGGCCATCTCCTCCCCGATGATGCCGCATACCGTTATCTGTGTAAATAGATGAGAAGTTCCCGGTAACCCCATGCTCTCAGGATTTCTTTTATCCATTTCTGTTCTCACGCAATTCGTCACCGCTTTTCTTGCGACAAGGCTGATACGGATCACAGGAAACAGGATCTCATGGGGTTTGATTGCCCTGGCTATCCAACACAGGGCTTCTCACCAGGCCTGCCTTCCCGAATAAGAAGTTCTATGCAACAGGAAGGTTAATAACTCATTGGAGAAGATTGATGAGCAAGCACCTTGTCTTTGTGGGCGGAGGCCACGCCCACCTGACAGCGCTCCTTAGCCTCGAGGAGTTCAGGAAGAGCGGTGCTCAGGTGACCCTCGTCAGCGCCGCACCCTATCACTATTATTCCGGGATGGGGCCAGGGATGCTTTCCGGCCTCTATCGTCCGCAGGATGTTCGCTTCCATGTCAGGAGGATGGCTGAAAATAGGGGAGCTTCCTTCGTTGAAGACGTGGTGACCCTGATAGATCCTGAAGAGCGGATGCTCTTCTTACGCTCTGGAGGATCTCTCCGATACGATCTCGTCTCTTTTAATACGGGAAGCGACATTCCCCTCATCGGCCGGGAAGATCCTGAGGAGAACATCTTCACGGTCAAGCCTGTAGTCAATCTCTTGAAGGCCAGGAACTTTATCACGGAGAAGATGGCGCAGGGAGGCCTCAAGGTCTCCGTAATAGGCGGCGGTCCCGCAGGTGTGGAGGTGGCAGGGAATGTCTGGAGAATTGCGCAAAAGAACAAAGGTAATGTGATCATCACCATGTTTGCCGGTACAAGACTCCTGAACGATCTGCAGGAAAAGGCCAGGCTTATCGCGCTTGAATCCCTGGCGGAGAGGGGCATATCCGTCATCGAGGGGCAGCATGTGAAGAGATGTTCGAAGGGAAGGATCGCCCTTCATGACAGTGCTGATATCCCCTTTGACGTCGCCTTTCTTGCGACGGGCGTGAGGCCGTCGTCGTTCTTTCGGGATTCGGGCCTGCCGATTGGGGCTGACGGAGGACTCCTCGTGAATGCATGTCTCCAGAGCGTTCGTTATCCTGAAATATTCGGGGGCGGGGACTGCATAAGTCTCGAAGGTCACCGGCTTGCAAAGGTCGGCGTCTATGCCGTCAGAGAGAATCCGGTCTTGATGAAGAATCTCCTGGCATCCCTGCGGGGGGAAGGCAGACTGATAACGTTCACACCCCAGCGGGATTATCTGCTCATCCTCAATATGGGAAATGACCACGGGATGTTGTGGCGGAGGCATATCGTCTGGGAGGGAAGGTCGGCTTTTATTCTCAAAGATTACATCGACAGGAGATTCATGAGGAAGTTCCAGGTTTCTGGAGAACCCGATGAAGATGGTGAATGATGGAGTGACTGAGGAGAGTTTTTCTTTGGCGTGTGGATTCGATGACGCGGAAGGAGCGCGGCAGTTCCTGCCGATGCGAAGGCCCGAGAGGACGGTTCGAGGAACGGGAACTGGTCGGAAAGGAGCCGGCCGCTGATTTCCCTGCAGGGATCATCGAATCCGAAGCGCGGGGGGATTTCATGGAGGGGCCAATGCCTGTGACCTCTACACGCAAGTGAGAAGTTCCGGTCCTCGCGAAACTGTTATAATGATCTATGATCGGAGCAGGAGGTAGTATGAGAACGTGCATTCTTGCCTTCATGATTGGACTGTTGTTTTTGCCGGCCATCTCGGCGGCCGCTGAGTCAGACACTTTGTTTCTGGAGGGCGTCGGTATCAAAATTGGCGCACCCAAGAGCGAGGTCCGTGCAAAATTCACGGAAGGCTATACTATCGCAGAACAAAATGAGAATTGGGACATTTTCACTAAGGAGCGCTTCCTTGGCACAATACAGTTCGAGAACGGCTGCGTCAAGACCATCGTCAAAAATTGGAGCGATTACCGTGTCAAGTTTGGCGGGCAGAAATCCTTTCAAACGCTTTTCGATCTCATGTCCAATCTCACCAAACAGGGATTCGTAGTCGCTCAGGTTTCGACAAAAGAAATAAAACAACGCAACTTCACATCGAACATCATCAGGCTGAAGATGAACAATCGAACAATCGATATCAGTGTTCAGAAGGCCGTTGATGGTGAGGGGTACGCGGTCCACATCGATGAAATACTGTCGAAATGAAGGACCACGGAAGTATGGCCTGCCCAATGTCCTCCGAAGCTGTCTGTTAACCCTAACGTTGCAAACGATGGCAAGGCAGGCATGGATCGAGGCCCTGTACATGCGATGAGATTCCGGTAATGAGGTACTTCGATGACTTCATCGTAAGTGACCACCCGCATTGAGCAGACATCGGTGGACGGCAACCATCAAAGGTATCGCGATACACGGCTTCTCACCATACCTGCCTTCCCGAACAAGATAATTTTATGCAACTGGAAGGTTAAGTCAGAAAGGCAGCCCTTGTCAATCATCCAGCGTCAGAGATATAATAACACTTCACGAAGCTTGTCTCTTTGGAGGACCCATGACGATCACAGAAAAGATACTCGCCCTTCACGCGGGAAAGAAGGAAGTCGCTCCCGGTGAATTGATAAATGCGAAGGTCGACCTCATCCTTGCCAATGACATTACCGCTCCCATAGCCATCCAGGAGTTCAAGAAGATCGGGGCAGAGGATGTCTTTGACAGGGACCGCGTCATCTTTGTCCCCGACCATTTTGCACCACAGAAGGATATAAAGGCTGCTGAGCAGTGCAAGATGCTGCGGGATTTTTCGAGGGAATACCACCTCGGACTCTATTTTGAGGTCGGAAGGATGGGAGTCGAACATGCGCTCCTGCCTGAGCAGGGGCTCGTTGTCCCGGGGGACCTGGTCATAGGAGCGGACAGCCATACCTGCACCTACGGGGCACTGGGAGCCTTTGCGACGGGCGTCGGTTCTACGGACGTGGCCGCGGCTATGGCAACGGGAGAATGCTGGTTCAAGGTCCCTGAGTCGATGAAATTCATCTATCACGGGAAGCTTGGGAGATGGGTCGGGGGGAAGGATCTGATACTCCACACCATCGGCGATATCGGTGTTGACGGAGCGCTTTACAGGGCAATGGAATTTGAAGGTGAGACCATACGGAATCTCCCAATGTCAGGGAGGCTCACAATCTGCAACATGGCGATAGAGGCAGGCGGAAAGAACGGCATCATCGTTCCCGACGACGTGACTGAGGCATACGTGAAGGGAAGGGCGAAGAGACCCTATCAGTTTTACGGGTCTTCCGATGATGCAGCGTATGTTGAGGTCAGAGAGTATGACTGTTCAAGAATACCCCTGACCGTTTCCTGTCCCCATCTCCCATCGAATACGAAACCGGCCGCAGAGCTTTCTCATGTCGCCATAGACCAGGTTGTTATCGGCTCGTGCACCAACGGCAGGCTTGAAGACCTCAGGGAGGCGGCGCAGGTGATCAAGGGGAAGAAGGTGAACCCGAATGTCAGGCTCATCGTCATTCCCGCGACCCAGCAGATTTACAAGGATGCGATGACAGAAGGCCTGGCAGAGATCTTTATAGATGCCGAGGCTGTCTTCTCTACGCCGACATGCGGCCCCTGTCTGGGCGGACATATGGGAATCCTTGCAAGGGGAGAGAAGGCGCTCGCCACAACGAACAGGAATTTTGTCGGGAGGATGGGACACCCAGAGAGCGAGGTGTATCTCTCAAACCCGGCGGTTGCTGCAGCATCGGCAGTGCTCGGAAGAATAGGGCTTCCGGAGGAGGTAACCAGGGCATGAACAGAAAGAACCGTGTCCTTAAACTCGGGCTTCCCAAGGGAAGCCTTCAGGAATCCACATTGCGGCTTTTCAAGAAAGCCGGTTACCACATAAGCGTATCGAGCCGCTCCTACTATCCTGTCTTTGACGACGCCGAGATAGAGTCGATGCTCATCAGGGCTCAGGAGATGGCCCGTTACGTCGAGGACGGTCATCTGGACTGCGGCCTCACCGGCCGTGACTGGGTCCTTGAGCAGAACGCCGATGTGATAGAGGTGGCTGAACTGAGGTACGCCAAGGAAGGGTTCAGACCGGTACGATGGGTGGTCGCGGTCCCTATGGAGTCGAAGATAAAATCCCTGAAGGACCTCGATGGCAAGCGCATCGCCACGGAGCTTGTGGGTTTTACCAGGCGATACCTTAAGTCAAAAGGAATAAGGGCTGAGGTCGACTTCTCATGGGGGGCCACCGAGATCAAGCCTCCCTTTCTAGCCGACGCCATTGTTGAACTCACCGAGACAGGTACATCGTTGAGGGCGAACAACCTGAGGGTCGTCGAGACGATGATCGAGTCTACTACGAGGTTCATTTCGAACAAGAAGGCGTGGCACGACCGGTGGAAGAGGCAGAAGATGGAGAATATTGCCCTCCTTTTGAGAGGCGCTCTCGCAGCAGAAGAGAAGGTGGGCCTCAAGATGAACGTTCCCGAAAAATCCTTCAAGAGGATTTTGAACCTCCTCTCCGCCATGCATTCACCGACGGTCTCATCGCTGTCCGATTCCGGGTGGTATGCGGTTGACGTGGTGACCGATGAAAGGATTGTCAGGGACTTGATCCCGAAACTGAAGGCTGCCGGAGCATCGGGCATTGTCGAGTATCAGCTGAACAAAGTGATCCCTTAGAGGAAGGCTGAGAGCCTATAAACACTATTTTGAGACTGTTCATATTTCTCATAGCCGGTACCTTGTTGCCACACCATGAGGTGTTCCACGCTTACTGACAGTCGATTCCAAAAGTCTCTCAAAGACCCCGTAGCCCTGATAAACTCCCTTGAAGATGCCATTCTGCTCGTCGATAGGAAGACATCGGTGATCTTCATCAACAAAACGGGAGAGGAGCTTCTCGGAGGGAGCCTCCGGGAAGGTATCGGAAAACGGCTGGCAGAACTCCTGCCGGATGCCAAGGTCATCGTCAAGCTGGCCCGAAAGGCGACGAGGGAGCTGCGCTCTTTCAGCGCCAAGGATGTGGAGATAAGGATAAACGGCATGTCTCGCGTGGACTTCCGCATATCGCCGTTTTTTGTCGAGAACCGCAATGAGGGCGTTCTCATCTCGATCCGGGAGAACATCTCCATTGTCGAAAGGGAGGATCTTTCCTTTGACTCTCTCGTATATCTCCTCGGTTCCATAGCCCATGAGATCAAGAATCCCCTCGGCGGCATCAAGGGTGCGGCCCAACTCCTGAGGAAACGCATTTCCGACAACGGCTATGCCGAATACCTGAACCTCATCATCCGGGAGACTGACAGGCTCAACTCGGTGCTCCAGAGCTACCTTACGATGAGCAGGAGGCCTGTCCTTCATCCGATCAATGTCCATGAGGTGATCGAGAAGGCAATTTCGATCATGAATATATCCCTCAAGGATGGTAGTATATCAATCCACAGGCTCTATGATCCGAGCCTGCCGAAGGTCATCGGCGACGAGGGAAAGTTACTCCAGGTCTTCGTAAATATCATGAAGAATTCCATTGAGGCGATGCCGAAGGGCGGGCATCTGGGTTTCGCGACGAAGCCTTCCGACGAATATGTGGTTCAGAACAGACAGATGAAGCGATGGGCGGTAATATCTGTCAGCGATACGGGAAGGGGCATCCCGAAGAGCGAGATACCAAAAATCTTTCTTCCCTTTTACACAAAAAAGAAGAAGGGGACCGGTCTTGGCCTTGCGCTTTCAAAGAAGATCATTAAAGACCACAGCGGCTTTATCAGGGCAGAGAGTCCCTCTGACCAGGGGAAGGGGACCGTATTTCATATCTATATCCCCTTTGCGAGTAGCGTGACATGACAAAAGATATCCTGATCATCGACGATGATGAATCCATTCTCTGGGTCGTGAAAAAGGCCCTGGAGCCTCTGGGCTGCAGGATAGCTTCACATGCCAGGCTCGCCTCCGGGTTAAAGGCTGTGAAGGACACAGGCCAGCTCGTTCTCCTTGACATCGTGCTCCCCGACGGCAACGGTATTGAGGCCTTGAAGGAAATAAAGGCGTCGAGTCCTGACGCTACGGTCATCATGATGACTGCCCATGGGAAAATGGAGAGCACGATTGAGGCGATGAAGGAAGGCGCCTACGATTACCTCGAGAAGCCCTTCGATATCGAAGAGCTCAAGATCACCGTCGAGAAGGCCTTCAGGGATATGACGATGAGGGAAGAGTTAAGCAAGCTCAGGAGCGTTGCCGCCGAGGCAGAGGAGCCGATGATCATCGGGAAGAGCCAGAAGATGTTCAAGGTCTTCAAAGATATCGGAAGGATCGCCACCAAGGACATCACGATCCTGATCACCGGTGAGAGCGGCACGGGAAAGGAGCTTGTAGCAAAGGAGATCCATCATAACAGCAACCGGAGGACAGGCCCCTTTGTTGCTATAAACTCGGCCTCCATCCCAAAGGACCTGCTCGAGGCCGAGTTGTTTGGATGGGACAAGGGCGCGTTCACGGGAGCAAAGGAGAGGCATACCGGCAAGATCGAATCTGCCAACGGCGGCAGCATCTTCCTCGACGAGATCTCTGAGCTTGATATGAACCTCCAGGCGAAGCTCCTGAGGTTCATGCAGGACAGGAAATTCAGTCCTCTCGGGAGCAACAGGGTCGTGGAAGCCGATGTGCGGATCATCGGGGCAACAAACAAGAACCTTATGGAGGCCGTCGACAAGGGGCTCTTCAGAGAAGATCTCTATTACCGGTTTAATGTCGTGCAGATAAAGCTTCCCGCGCTGCGAGAGAGGAGGGAGGACGTTCTTCCCCTGGCGAAACACTTCCTGAAAGAGGCCGAACGGAAATTCGGGACAGGGAAAAAGGAACTTTCCCGGGAGGCCAGGGACCTCATGACGAAGTATGAATGGCCGGGCAACGTGCGGGAACTCGAGAACGCGATCAAGAGGGCCTGTGTGCTCTCCAACGGCACGATCATAGAAAGACGTGATCTCTTCCTCGAAGATGCAGCCTCTTTCTCAATAAAGGAATTCCTTGAGGAGAAGTTGAAGCGGTATCTCAAGGACATGGCGAAACTCGAGCATTCGAACCTCTACGAAACCGTCATCTCCGAGGTCGAAAAGGCAATCATCAAGATTGTCCTCGATGAGACGGAAGGGAATCAGCTTAAGGCTGCGAAGACTCTCGGCATCAACAGGAACACCCTCAGGACGAAGATCAGGGCCTATAAGATAAAGTGACGGAAATGCACTCTTCTGCGTTAGGCGTACAAAGCTTTCATCGGATCCTCCTTATGGTCATCAGGGATGCCGGATCGGCGGAAGTTGCGACACTTGGTATGTGACAGTTTCAATAGCCGAAGCTGGTGCGAGGTTTCAAGAATTGCTGTTATATAAGAAACGCCACCTTCTTCTCACCTGAGTCCTCCCTCTCACTCCAACGTGTGGTATAATGTAATACAAAGGGTTACAGGAGGGATTACCATGGCGACCATACAACGCAGTTTCCGCATCAAAGAACCGATACTGCGGGAAATCGAACGAATCCGAAAAGACAAACCTGCCAATGCGCTCGCAAACGAGCTTCTTGAAGAGGCCCTGAAAATGCGTCGCTGTCCCGGCATCATATTCTCGCAAGGCGTTACCGGAAGACGTGCCCGTATTGCCGGTACCGGCGTCGAAGTATGGGAAGTAATTTATGAATATCAAATCGTTGGCGAAGATGTCAAAGCACTAAAAAAGGCTTTGCCTCACCTAACGGAAAAACAGCTCATCGCCGCACTGAACTACTACCGGTCCGACCCGGAAGAAATCGACGAGCTCATACAAAGCAACGATGCCATTACACCCAAGAGCGTCGAGGGCCGCTTTTCACTGCCAAAAAGGAAGGGTCGGTGAAGTTTCTTGTCGACGAGGATTTAAGTGAAGAGCTCGCTTCAATCCTGAGAGCCAAAGGTGTCGACGCTGCTCACGCGAGAGAGATTGGTCTCTCCGGAGCGGACGATCAGGAAGTACTCGAGGAGGCTTCACGGCAAAAACGGTGTGTCATTACGCGCAATCGAAACGATTTCCTCATGCTTACTGAGTTCTTTTTTCATGAAGGCCGGCCTCACCACGGTGTCCTCATTGTCCCCCGATCTTATCCAGGCAATCAATCATCAAGAATCGCCCGTGCCGTTCTTTCTTTAGTTCAAAATCATCCCCATGCTTTTCAAACTTGTGCGTTCCTCTTCCTTTAAGAATTGCTGGTCGATTCTGCTATACGCCCGGGAATCGAGAGAGAGTTGTACTTCCTGTAATCCGCGTCGCTTTGCCAGCACTCAATAGTGCAGGTTTCTCTTGGTATTTGTGAGGCGGGTTGCATGTTCCGCCGAGTCAGGTCGATGCGATTGTTAGAATTTTCAATTGCATTTAGCTTTCTGTTTCCAGAATACTATCTTATATAATTCATGTAAACTTTTTGTTCTCTGTCAGGTAGGGATAACTTGCTTTTATTGTCTTCTACAGATTTCAACAACCATGCCATATTTCTACCTAATATTTTCATAATTTGAATTCCTTCGCTATCTCTGAGTGCTTCACCAGGCGCTGTTCCAAATATTACATTCCAATAGTTTGAACTTGGCATAAACATTTCTGCGTAATTTATATAATTATTTAATTGATTAAATGTGGGTATCCCACCAGTTCTTCTATCAGCAACGACGCTCACACCTACTTTATGTCTAAATAGGCCATCATTTACACTTGCAACCCGAAACACCCTGTCTAAAAATGATTTCATTGTCCCTGCAATTGCTGCAAAGTATACAGGCGAGCCTAATATTAATCCATCAGCTGATTTCATATTTTTTATCCAACTATTAACATCATCTCCAGTAATACTACATTCTTCATTTTTTTTCTTTGCACATTGATTACATGCTATACAACCTCTAATCATTTTATTACCTACGTGGATAATCTCTACTTCAATATTTTCTTGGATGAGTTGATCACAAACTGTATTAATGGCATGGTAGGTATTTCCGTTTTTATGTGGACTACCATTAATTGCAATAACTTTCATAAGTACTCCTCACAACTTAAATAATTCTAAACCAGTTATTATCGAAACGGAATCCTGCATCTACGCGTGGATGCAGGATTCTATAGGTATATACGAGCATCTAACCCTTCCTCCAAATCTAAGTGGGGTTAATATATCAAGCCGTCTCATACTGAGTCAATACAAATTTTAGGAAAACTCAGGATAAAAAATCTCTTATTCCTTTTCTAACTCCGTAAGTTTGTGGCAGATTAAAGAGATGTTTGTTTCATGGGGCAGTCTTCATAGTTGCAGATTAATGATACACGTTTGTTCGTCGGTGAATAACGCAAAAGAGATGAGCGTTGCGTGGTATGTAGGGGAGAAAGATGGCTGTCTTGATTATCGGCAGCCTTATCAATGGCAGCTTAGGCCGGAGGATGACAGGGTTAACAAGAATCCGGCCGCGTAAGGTATGAGAACGGCGGCTGAGCGGTTTTAGCAGTACGAAAAGCCGCACCAGGACGGCATGACTGAATTCGTTGTTCTCTTGCCGACGAACTCTTGCCGAAAAGGTTGACGGTAGACTCTGGCTGTCCAATCGACATTGATTTTCTCCTCTCCGCTGTGGTATAAACAATAGTTTCAATTGACCAGGAATCTTTGACTCCTGGCGAGTATTTGCAACTCCTTGCTCTCATCCCTTGGGTGAGGGCTGTTCCGCTCTGTGAGTCTGGGACTTCTGGCGGATTGAAACGGAATATCCATAAGGAGGTGTTCATGAACATCTACGAAAACATCGTGATCCTCAACGCATCCCTCTCTGACGAAGAGCTCGAGACCGCCACCGGTAAGATCAGGGACCTCATAACGAACTCCGGCGGGACCATCTTCAAGACCGATGTCTGGGGCCGGAAAAAGCTCGCCTATGAGGTCAGAAAACACAAGAAGGGATTCTACGTTCTCTTCCTCTTCCAATCAGCGTCGTCCTTTATCAAGAAACTCGAGGACTATTACAAGGTCTATGACCCCGTGATAAAATACATGGTCATCAAGCTTGACAAGAAGATGCTGAAGGGGGTTGTCCTCACGAAACCGGAGGAGGCCTCCGGCCAGAAAGGCGAAGGTTCTCCGGCCGAATCTGCGGCTGCCGCTCCGATAACAACGAAAAGCGAGGGATAGATGTACAACAGGATCATTCTTATCGGGAACCTCACCAAGGACCCTGAACTACGCTATACGCCTCAGGGGACTCCGGTGGCCTCATTCAGGATCGCCGTCAATTCAAAATTCAAGCAGAGCGAAGGGTTCAGGGAGGAGACGCTCTTTATCGATGTCGTCACCTTTGGGAAGCAGGCAGAGACCTGCAGCCAGTATCTGAACAAGGGGAGCTCCATCCTTGTGGAAGGGAGGCTGCAGGAGAGGAGATGGGAGACCGAAGGCCAGCAGAAGAGCAAGGTTGAAGTTGTCGCGCAGACGGTCAGGTTCCTCCCCCGCAGGGGCGAATCCCAGGGACAACGCGGAGAGGCTGAGACCGCTCCTCCCGAAGAGATGACAGACCTCGAGCCATTCTAGAACATTCGAAATCACAGAGTAAGGGAAAGGAGATACCGTGCAGCAGAAGAGATTCCAGAGGAGAAAGTTTTGCCGGTTCTGTGCAGAGAAATCGGCATACATCGACTATAAGGACACCAAGACCCTGAGGAGCTACCTGACGGAAAGGGGAAAGCTCCTGCCCCGCCGCATGACCGGGGTCTGCGCAAAACACCAGAGGAGCCTGACGGAGGCCATCATGAGGGCACGGAATATCGCCATCCTTTCCTTTGTGGAAAGATAGATGAGGATCCCGAAGACCTGGGTCCCCCTCATAGCAAAGAAGGTGATCGACGACGTCCTCGCAAAGGGTCTCGTCGAGGCCGTAGTACCGAAAGAGCAACTCGTGGCCGATACGGAACGGATCATCATGGAGGAATTGATGGTGGAGGACAGGGTCAATAACGAGGTGCGGGAGATCCTTAAGAAGTTTTCATCGGAGATAGAAAAGGGGAGGCTTGATTACCGCAAGGTCTTCGATCTTACCAAGAAGAAGATCGTTGAAGAGAGGGGGCTCATCCTGTGATGCTATCTGAAGACAAGATCTCCCACGTCAGCCATGTCCTCCTCAAGGGGCTCCTCGACGGCGGCATGGTCAGGATCAGGGATGATGAAGGGAAAGTCAGGAAGGAGATAAAACGGTGCGTCGTCTCCTTCCTCAGGGTCAGCGAAGATATTGATGAGACGGTTAGGAAGAAGATGCAGTCCTTCTCGCGGAAGATAATCGAAGGAAGTCCTGAGTGGGAGGTGCTGTACAAGAAATTTTACAAGGAAGAGGCAGCAAAACGGGGTATGGCATCAGAGTAAGAACTTCCCTGCCTCTCTTGCTCATGCTCCTCTCCTATGCAGGGTTATGCTACGGTATCCCCTCGGCAAAGCCCATACTCTGGTTTCCCTTTTCCTCTATCCCCGCACTCCTTTACTCGTATCTCGTCTTTCGAAAGAAACGGAAAGACGATACCCTGAAGATGTTGTCGGCCTGTGCTCTTCTCATTGCAGGTGTGATACAGTTTTCGGGATACGCCTGGGTTCACATCGTCTATCTCCCTTTCCTCATCGGACTGACACTCTTCTTTGGTCCTGAGACCATCATCCCGCTCAGTCTCATGGTGCCTCCCCTCGAGATACGCCACCTCCTCGGCGGAAACCGCATGGAGGAGGTCTCCTTCAGTGCAGGGTTGGTCCTGACGGTGTCGGTGCTTTCCGTTGTTCTGACAAGGATTAAGAAAGAGGGAGACATGGTTAAGAAGTCCCTCTCAAAGCTTCGGGCCGAAGCCGACGATATCGGTTCCGGGACTGCCATGGAGACCATCAGCGGAGACGGCCTCATTTCCCAGCACTTGTCGTCTTCGAAGAAGACGGACGAGGAGATAGGTGAGATCCTCCTCCTCGCAAAACATCTCCTGTCAGCAGATTCAGTGAGCATGTTTGCGCTCAAAGGGAATGCCCTGACACTCAGGATCTCCACTGATGATCAGCAGAAGGCGGTTTCCGATAGAGGGCCTGTGGAGGTCTGCATAGAACGGAGGGCGTCCGTTGTGTCAGGCGCGAATCCTGCGCGAATCGCAACGCCCGTTTTAGACGGCAATTTCGTTGCAGGCGTGCTGACGGCTCAGAGGAGTTCAGCAGGGACCTTCGAACATGCCGACATCAGGACACTCGAGATGCTCTCATATCATGTTATGAGGATCCTCCACCGCCAGCGTATCTATGCGCAGATAACGAGGGAGCACGCGGGACTGAAGATCCTCAACGAAGGCAGTTCGAGTCTCATCGGGTCGCTGAAAGTAGACGTCATTGCTCGGAGCCTCATAGAGTCCGCTTATCGGATAGCCCCCCTCTCGATAGCGTTCTTCCTGTCGCGGGGGACCCTTTTTGAACTCATCCACCAGGTCGGTCTTGTGCCGCCCGAGGACAGACTCGTTGACTTCAGGAATTCTCTCATCGCCATGGCGGTCCGGAACCGCGAGCCCCTTTATTTTTCCGATCTGAAAAACAACCGTGTCCCCGCACTGCCGTTCAAGTCGGGCAATCCGGCCTCCATCTTTATGCTCCCCCTTGTTTATGAGAAGGAGCCCCTGGGGATGCTCATCTTTCTCTCCGAGAAGACGGGGATGTTGAATTCATACCAGCTTGAGCTCCTGGAGGTCCTGGGGAACCAGGCGGCATCGTCCCTCGTAAACGCGAAATTCCACTCAGAGATCGAAAGGATGGCGATAACCGACGGTCTCACCGGACTCTACAACCACCGTCACTTCCAGGAAGAGCTCTCCTCCGAATTTAGGAGGCTCGAGAGGTTTTCCGATCCCTTTTCCCTTCTCCTCGTCGACATCGATTTCTTCAAGAAGGTGAATGATTCCTACGGCCATCCCGCAGGCGACGAGATCCTGCGGAGAGTTTCCGGGATCATGAGGGAGACGGTGAGGAACATTGATATCTGCGCCCGTTACGGCGGCGAGGAATTCGCTGCAATCCTCCTCGGGACGAACCACGAGGGTGCAAGGAAGATGGCCGAGAGGCTGCGGCGGGCTGTCATGGAAAAGACCTTCTCCCTTGACGGAAAGGACCTGAGGGTGACGGTGAGTATCGGCTCAGCCACCTCTCCTCGGGATGCAGGGGTGAAGGAGGAACTCATCGGGAAGGCTGACAAGGCTCTCTACCATGCGAAGAGGAACGGAAGAAACCGGTGTGTGCTCTGGAACGATATCAAGGGGGTCTGAAGGCCTGAAGAATGGAACCGTTCATCAGCTCCGTGACAGACGAGGAGATCCGGCGTGAGCGGGCAAAGGCCCGTGAGCTGAGGAAGACCCAGTGGTGGAAACGGCGGTGCGCAGAGGGGCTCTGCTATTACTGCGGGAACAAGGTCGATCCGAAGGAACTCACCATGGACCACATCGTACCGGTCATCAGGGGCGGGAGGTCTGTCAAGGGGAACGTCGTTCCCGTCTGCAAGGAGTGCAACAACAAGAAGAAACATCTCCTGCCGATGGAGTGGGAAGAGTACCGTGAACGTCTGAAAAAGGAGGAATTCTGATATGGTAAAATATTAAGATGTCCCGGCATGAACTCATCATCGAGGGCGCAAAACAGAACAACCTCAAGAATATCAGCCTGAGGCTCCCCCACAACAAGGTCATTGCGATTACCGGGGTGTCGGGCTCGGGGAAGTCATCCCTTGCGTTCGATACCGTCTTTGCCGAGGGGCAGTGGAGGTTCATCGAATCGATCTCCAGTTATGCCCGACTCTTCCTCGAAAAACTCGACAGGCCTGATGTTGAGGCCATCCACAACATACGTCCCGCTGTCGCCCTTGAACAGAAAAACCCTGTGCGGGGCTCCCGTTCTACCGTCGGAACCCTCACCGAGATCTACGACTATCTCAGACTCCTCTATGCAAAGGTCTCGACTCCTCACTGTCCCCGGTGTGGCAAGGAGGTCAGGAAATGGGATACATCTGAGGTGGCCCGAAAAGTCATTGGCGAACATTCCGGGACAAGGGCTGCGATCGTATTCGAGACAAAGGAGCCTCTCGATGACCTGGCGAAGAGAGGGTATCACCGGATCTTTATCAATGGCGAGGCGAGGGATATTCCCGAGTACCGGTCGCAGATCTCTGATCTTCACGGTCACGGGTCAATGGCCAGCCATGAGCAGTCATACGACGTTGTTCTTGACAGGCTCATCATCCGGGATGAACCGAGACTCTCGGATTCCATCGAGATGGCCTGGAGAGAGGGGCATGAAAGCCTGAAGGTGATACTTTTCCATGACAAGCAGGAATCACGGGAGGTGCTGCGATTTTCATCCTCTCACGCCTGCGATGAGTGCGGGGTGACACTTCCTGAACCCTCGCCCCTCCTCTTCTCCTTCAACCACCCCGTCGGCGCCTGTCCCGAGTGCAAGGGGTTCGGGAACATCCTGAAATATGACAGCGAACTTATCATCCCTGACAAGCACCTCTCCCTGTCGGAGGGGGCTATCGAGCCGTGGGAAAAACCTGCTGCGAAATGGTGGAGACGACAGTTCATCGAGGGAGCAAAGAAAGCAGGCATGGATATCCGCAGGCCCTATAGAGAGCTCTCTACAGAAGAAAAGAAGAAGATCTTTGAGGGCGATCCTCAGTTTTACGGGATAAACGATTTTTTTGAGGAACTCGAAGGCAAGAGGTACAAACTCCATGTGAGGGTCTTTCTCAGCAGATACCGAAGCTCCGTCACGTGCCCGGCGTGTAAAGGCAAGAGATTGAAGGGCGAGGCCCTTGCATACCGGGTCTCGGGCAAGGACGTTGCCGAAATTTGCGACATACCGGCATCAAGACTCCTCGGTTTCTTCAGAGATATCGACCTTTCTCCCTTCCAGAGGGATGTGGCAAAAGAGCTGCTCCGGCAGACCGTGATGAAGCTCTCTTTCCTCCAGAGGGTCGGTCTCGGTTACCTGACCCTCAGCAGACAGGGAAGAACGCTTTCCGGCGGTGAGTATCAGCGGATCAATCTCTGTAACCAGCTCGCTTCGTTTCTTACGGGAACGCTCTATGTCCTCGACGAACCGACGGTGGGGCTCCATGCGAGGGACACGGAGATGATAGCAAAGGTCCTTTCCGAACTTGCAGAGACGGGGAACACCGTGCTTGTTGTGGAGCATGACAAGGGCATTATTGAGAATGCGGACTGGGTTGTTGAACTTGGACCCGGCGGCGGCCATAGGGGCGGCGAGATCATTTTTTCAGGGCCCATGGGAGACTTTATGAAAGCCGATACACTGACGTCACGGTATATCAGGAGAGTGGAGAAGATACCGGTCAGTCATGCTCCCAAACATACTCCTTTGAGTGGGAAAGGTGAGCTCGTCCTCCGTGGGGCCAGGGGCAATAATCTGAAAGACATCACGCTCAGCATTCCCCTTCGCTGCCTGACAGCGGTAACAGGGGTCTCAGGATCGGGCAAGAGCAGTCTCATCGTGGATACGCTTTACAGGGCCCTGGCAAAGCATTTCGCGATAGAGCAGACCTCTCCCCTGGCCTATGATTCCATGAGCGGCATGGAGTTCGTCAGGGGACTGAGGATCATTGACCAGACTCCCATCGGGAGGTCGCCCCGTTCGAATCCTGTCACGTATTTGAAGGTCTTTGATCAGATCAGAAAACTCTTTTCCACTTTGCCTGAGTCCGGCGTGCACGGATACGGCCCCGGGTTCTTTTCCTTTAATGTGCCGGGAGGAAGATGCGAGACATGCAAGGGAGAGGGCTATCAGAAGCTCGAGATGTACTTCTTTGAAGACATTTACGTAAAATGCGAAGACTGTAACGGGAAAAGATACAGGCCTGAAGCCTTGAAAGTCACCTATGACGGCAAGAACATCGATGATGTTCTCAACATGACCGTTGATGAGGGCGCGGTGCTCTTCGCCGATGTGCCTGCAATAGCGAACGTCCTTTCCCTCATGGAGGACGTGGGCCTCGGCTATCTCAAACTCGGTCAGGCTGCGACGACCCTTTCCGGCGGAGAGGCGCAGAGGCTCAAGATATGCTCGGAGCTGACTTCGGGCAAGAGGCAGGATGTCTTGTACATCCTGGACGAGCCTACGGTGGGCCTCCACTTCAATGACGTGAAGATGCTCATAGACGTTCTGCGGAGGCTCGTGGAAGGAGGGAATACGGTCGTGGTGATCGAGCATAACCTCGATGTTATTGGAGCCTCAGACTGGATTGTGGATTTGGGGCCTGAAGGCGGAGAGGCAGGCGGCAGGATCATCTTTGAGGGAAGGCCCCAGGAAATTATAAGGGCGAGCGAGTCCTATACGGGAAGGTACCTGAAGACTGCACTCAATGGGCGGAAGGTCTTCAAAACTCCTTAAAGACCTTTGCCAGCGAGTCCCCTGCCACGTGAATCCTGAATTCGTTGAAATAACCGAAGGGAGTAGTCATGACGTCATAGCCAGTCCTTTGGAGCCTCTCAACCGCCTCATCGAGGAGACCTTTCGCAAACTGAGGCGAAGACTTGCTTGAGGAGAGGTGGTTGAAGGAATGGAATACCACATTCCTCGTGTTGAATTTCCCTGCGATCCATTTCGTGTTCTTCACGAATTTCTGGAGCACGCTCTCTCCCTTCGCCTCGTCCTCTGCCTCTGCATGGAAGAAGATAACCACCGCATTTTTCACCGATTCCTCCTTTTCGACCTCGGGCACATCGGGGAGACTCTTCAATGCGGTCTTGTACCACCACCCGTGGGCGTAGAACATGAGAAGTTTCATGAATGATTCTCGAACAAATCAGTCGTTTGAGTCAAGAAGGCCAGCACTCCTTGCGAAGGATCATCGGCAACATCGATAGCTGCGTGAGCGGGAAGGCAGCACGCCTCAAAGCCTTTTATAATGCGATTTCCTATTGAAAGTGATGGCCAAATTGGGAAATCACCGGTGGTGCCCTCCGTATTAATGCAGTTCAGGACAAGTGAACGTGGCTGGTGGTATCGCTACAAAAGGCTTTTCGGCATACCTGCCTTCCCGCAAGATCAGTTGTGACAGCATTAATAACTCCTGGCCTCACGAAAGAAGAAGTGTTCTCTCGACCATACATATCAGGCCCCGTTTTTGTATAATAGCGATATGTTTTCCTATATTGCGAAAAGACTTGCCATGACGTTTCTTATCCTCCTCGGTATTTCAGCCTGTCAGGGCAAGCAGCCGTCAACGATGCAAACAGCTTCAGAGAATGTTTCTCCTGAGCCTGCTTATGGGGATGCGTTAATAGAAGGGTCAATCGGAGAGCCGACCGTTCTTATCCCGATGCTCGCGGGGGACAATGCATCGCATCAGGTTGCTGGCCTGGTTTTCAATGGCCTTGTGAAGTACGATACGGACTTGAGCATTATCGGCGACCTTGCCGAATCATGGGAGATCTCAAAAGACGGGCTCATCATCACATTTTATCTGAGGAAGGGCGTGAAATGGACCGATGGCGTCGAGTTTACTGCCGATGATGTGATGTTCGGATTCAAGACGATCACAAATGAAAAGACCCCGACCGCCTATGCCGAGGACTTCTTGCAAGTGAAAAAGGCTGAGGTGCTCGATTCATACACCTTCAGGGTTACCTATGAAAAACCTTTTGCCCCTGCGCTTTCAAGCTGGGGAAATATGGTAGTCCTTCCCAAGCATCTCCTCGAAGGAAAGGACATTGCGAAGAGCGATCTTACGAGGAACCCTGTCGGAGTGGGGCCGTATATGCTTAGGAAGTGGGTCTCGGGACAGGAAGTGATACTTGATTCGAACAAAGAATATTTTGAAGGCAGGCCCTATATCGACCGGTATGTGTATCGCATAATACCCGACCCCGCGACAATGTTCCTGGAACTCCGGACAGGCGGGATCGACCTCATGGGCCTCACGCCGCTTCAATATACGAAGCAGACAGAGAACGATTTTTTCAGGAAGAACTTCCAGAAATTTCGCTATCCGACCTTTGTTTACACCTATATGGGCTTTAATCTGAAGCATCCTTTTTTCCAGGACAAGCGCGTACGACAGGCGATAGCCCATGCCATAGACAAGCAGGAGATCGTCGATGTCGTACTTTTCGGCCTCGGCAAACCAGCTACGGGTCCGTACGTCCCGAACACCTGGGCCTACAATCCAAATGTGAAAAAATTTGATTATAACCCTGAGAAGGCAAAGCAGCTGCTCAAAGAGGCGGGATGGGAAGATACCAATGGCGATGGTATCCTTAAAAAAGACGGACGGCCTTTCAAGTTCACAATCTTTACGAATATGGGGAACAGCTCAAGGATGAATACCGCCACCATTATACAATGGAGGCTTGCGAAGATAGGGATAAAGGTCGATATCAGGGCCCTCGAATGGTCCACCTTCGTAAACCAGTTCATCGACAAGAGGCGCTTCGAGGCAGTGATCCTGGGATGGGGAATCGGCCTCGACCCTGACCAGTACGATATCTGGTTTTCGGGCAAGACAAAAGAGAAGGAGTTCAATTTTGTGAGCTACAGCAACCCAGAAGTCGACTCCCTTCTGGAGAAGGGCCGACGGACATTCGATATCAAAGAGAGAAAGAAGACGTATTTCAGGATGCAGGAGATACTCGCGGAAGAACTGCCGTACATCTTTCTGTACGTCCCGGAGGCGGCACCGATCGTGCATGCGCGGTTCAAGGGGATAAAGCCCTCACCGATCGGCATAGAATATAATCTCCCCAAATGGTTTGTGCCGAAGGCCTTGCAGCGGCACCAGATTGAGCCCTAGATGCCGGCATACCTGATCAAACGGCTTTTTGAGATGGTCCCCACGCTGTTCGGGATCACCCTGGTCTCTTTTTTCATCATTCACCTGGCGCCGGGCAAGCCGACGGACATATTCACCGAGCTGAACCCGAAGATCACTCCCGAGGCAAGGGAGAAGCTCGAGAAGTACTACGGCCTCGATAAGCCGATCATTGTCCAGTACGGTATATGGCTTAAGCGCGTGGTTAAATTCGATTTCGGCGAGTCTTTTTCGGCGGACCACAGACCTGTCATGCAGAAGATCTGGGACGGCAAGCGGCCCCTGATTGAGCGGAGGCTCTTTGTGACCTTCATGATCAACCTGATGTCCCTTGTTATCATAATGGCCATTGCGATACCGATAGGAATCTCTTCTGCAACCCGTCGGAATTCCCGCTATGACAAGATAATGACAACAACGGTTTTCCTAGGTTTTGCAATGCCATCCTTTTGGTTCGCCCTTCTCCTCATGATGCTCTTCGGCGTTCAGCTCCACTGGCTTCCGATCTCTCAACTGAAGTCTATGAATTTTGATTCGCTTTCGTTTGCCGGCAAGATCTGGGATGTGGCGAAGCATCTCACCCTTCCTATTTTTGTCTCGGCCTTCTCGGGACTTGCCTATGATTCAAGATTCATGAGAAGCAGCATGCTCGAGGTGATTAGGCAGGATTATGTGACAGTGGCAAGGGCAAAGGGTCTTCCCGAAAGAATTGTCATTTACCGGCATGCCCTTCGCAATGCCCTGCTTCCTATTATCACGCTGCTCGGGCTTTCGGTCCCGGGCCTCATAGGTGGGAGCGTTATTTTCGAGAATATCTTTGGCATCCCCGGCATGGGACAACTGTTTTACATGAGCGTCATGACAAGGGACTATCCCACTGTTATGGGTATTCTGACAATGGGTGCTATATTGACACTTGTTGGAAATCTGCTGGCAGACATAGGATACATGTATGCAGACCCGAGGATACGGGGGAGGTAGGCTGTGGGAACTTCGAGTTTCATCGGCATCTTCTGGGTTCGCTTCAAGAGAAACAAGCTTGCTCTTGCCGGGGGAATCATTGTATCGCTCCTCTTTTTCGTCGCAACACTTGCACCCCTCATTGCGCCCTACAATGCTCATGACATCGATAGTAAACACGTCCTTGACCCTCCGGACATACATCATCTCCTAGGTACTGACGATCTGGGAAGAGACGTGCTGAGTAGGATGATCTGGGGTTCACGCATATCCCTTGCCGTCGGTTTCGTAGCAGTCGGGATCGCGACCGTTATTGGAGTGATACTTGGAGCCGCTTCCGGGTATTACGGAGGATGGACAGATCGGATCATCATGAGGTTCATCGACATTATGCTCGCCATCCCGACGTTCTTCCTCATCCTTGCGGTTATAGCCTTTGTGGGATCGAGCATATGGAATATCATGATCGTCATAGGGCTTACGTCATGGATGGGAGTGGCCCGCCTTGTCAGGGCGGAATTTCTCTCCCTGAAGGAGAGAGAGTTTGTCCTGGCGGCCAGGGCGGTGGGGGCGGGAGACCTAAGGATCATCTTCCGGCATATGATGATCAATAGCATGGCGCCGGTGCTTGTTTCGGCCGTTCTTGGCGTAGCTGGGGCAGTACTCGTCGAATCAGCTCTCAGCTTCCTCGGTATCGGTGTCCAGCCGCCGACGCCGAGTTGGGGGAATATTCTCACTCTGGGAAAAGACAACATCGAGATCGCCTGGTGGCTCTCGGTTTTTCCGGGACTTGCCATCCTGATCACGGTGCTCGGCTATAACCTTCTAGGCGAAGGGATCAGGGATGCCATCGATCCGAGACTGTGGGAAACAGAGAGACGGTGAAGTCTGATACGAGGCGCACCGCACATGATCGAAAAACCCGATTACAAAAACCGCCATGAGTAAAGCCCCATCGACCACTCAGTTCTGTCATTGCGTCTTGTTCGCAATCTTTCTTCGAAGAAGGATTCCCGACAAGCGGGAATGACAGTGATGGGACATTATCTATGACTTCCTTCGTATCCACGTCGTGAACCATGGACCATGAACCTCCTGTCAACCTTCGAGACGCTGCATCAGCAACCCCCTGCCCTGAGAGGGCACTGAAGAACCTCGAGGCCTTTTGCGAAGCAAACCCTGCCTCCGTCGATCTTCTCAGGACAGAAATAAAGCCGGTTTCCCTTCTCTTCAGTATCAGCCAGTTCCTCGCCACTTTTTCGATAGCGAACCCTGAAATCCTCTTTGAAGCCGTAAGCAAAGTTCATCTGCCTCTTGACGAGAATGAAGTCCGCACCTCGGTGAAGCGGATCGGCGACGAAGCATTGCTTCAGCCTAAGGAACGGCTCATGAGCATGGTCCGCTTTCTCAAGAAGAAGAGCCTCCTCGATATAACACTCAGGGATATCTTGGGCATGGCTGATATTGCGGAGAGCATGTCCGAGTTGAGTCTTCTCGCCGAGATCATCGTCGAAGAGTCGCTACAGATCGTGAGGTCTCAGATACGGGAGATATACGGAGAGCCTGAGGACTGGTCTTTTACGGTCCTTGCCGTAGGGAAACTCGGCTCCCGCGAGCTGAACTTCAGCTCCGATATCGATCTTCTCTATGTATATAAGGAAGAAGAGGGCGAAACGAGCGGGGTGATGACACCTCAGCGGACCGTGAAAAACAGGATAGGCAATCATGAGTATTACTGCAAACTCGGAGAGGCCCTGAACAAGTTCCTCTCAGCCACGACGGAAGAGGGGTTTGGATATCGCGTTGATCTCAGGCTGAGACCGGAAGGACAACGGGGAAACCTGGCGATTTCTCTCTCAGCGTACGAGACCTATTATGAGTCCTGGGGGAGGGCCTGGGAAAGGGCGGTCCTTCTGCGGGCGCGGCCGATCGCAGGCGACATGGATCTCGGCAAGGCTTTTCTCGAAATGGTAAAGCCCTTTGTTTACAGGAAATATCTCGATTTTACCGCCATCGAAGAGATACGGAAGATGAAGTCGAAGATCGACGAAACTTTCAAGAAGGACGATATCAAGAGGGGTCGCGGCGGGATACGCGAGATAGAATTCTTCGTCCACGCTCTCCAGCTGATCTACGGAGGGAAGGAGCCTCTCCTCCGCGAAAGAAGCACGATCAAGGGCCTCTACCAGCTCCTCCAGAAAAACCTCGTGGGTTATGAAGACTATTCCATTCTCTCTGATAATTACCTCCTCCTCAGAAGGCTCGAGCACCGTCTCCAGCAAGTCAATGACCTCCAGACCCATTCACTCCCTTCGGGAGATCAGGAGCGTCTTGCGCTGAGCAGGAAGATGGGATTTCCCGATACCGAGACGTTTTTCAGTGAACTGGACAAGAGGCGGAGCATGGTGAGGAGGATCTATGACTCACTCTTTATCGAGAGAAGAGCGGCGCCGAGAGAAGATCATAAGACATCACTCCTCCTGTCCGAGGAACTGTCGGATGGTGAATTCAGGAACCTCCTTACAGATTATTCGATTAAGGATGTGGGAAGAGTAATACGGAACATTCATCACATCAGGGACAGCACACGCTCGTTTCAGACTCTCAGGGGACAGAGGCTCCTCAGCGCTGTCCTGCCGGCCTTTCTCCGGGAGGCACTGAGGACCAGGAACCCTGATACCGCTGTCAACAATCTCGAGTCCTTCGTGACGATCCTCTCTTCGGAAGAGTCCTATCTCGACCTCTTCGCGAAGAACGAGAGACTCATCCCGATCCTCATACGGCTCTTCTCACAGAGCGAATACCTGGCGAAGACCATCATGAAGAGACGTGAGTATCTCGAACTCCTCGGGCATGAGATCTTCCCGAGAAAGACCCTTGCCTCGCTGAAAGAGGAGCTGAAGGGAATTACTTCAGCGGGTCAGCAGATCGCCGAAGCGATACGGATATTCAAACAGATGGAAGAGATCAGGCTCGGGATTCTCTTCCTGGATAGGAAGATCGATGTCATCCGCTTAATGAAGGAGCTCTCCAAGACTGCCGATGCAATCGTGTCTCACTGCATGGCCGCCCTCGGTCCTTCCGATAATCTCGCGGTAGTCGGCCTTGGGAAGTCAGGCGGCAGGGAACTTACCTTCGCCTCGGACCTTGATCTCATATTTGTTTGCGACGATTCAGTGACCGACAGCGCCATAAAGACGGCCGAGAGGCTCATCAGGCTCCTGATCTCTTACACGCAGGACGGCACGGCTTACAGTGTGGATACCCGCCTCAGGCCCGAAGGTTCAAAGGGCCCTCTCGTTTTGACAGTCGAGGCCTTCAGGGATTACTACCTGAGGGCCGCTCACTTCTGGGAGTTTCAGGCCCTGCTGAAGGCAAGGCCTCTGGCAGGAGACAGGGCAGCTGGATACGGATTTATGGCGGTGAAGAAGAGAGTCCTCACAGAAAAGGGTGAGCAGGTCGCCGTTCAGGACGTCAGGGCGATGCGGGAGCGGATCGAGAGAGAGATCTCGAAAGAGGCCGAAGGATATGATATAAAGCTCGGCCCCGGCGGTCTGGAGGAACTCGAATTCACTGTCCAGTATCTCCAGTTGAAGAACGTCCGACGGCATGATCGCCTCCTCGTGCAGGGAACGCTTGACGGAATAGGAAGGCTCTGGAAATACGGCGTCATAGACAAGATGACAGCTCATGTTATGAGGGATGCCTATGTCTTTTTTCGTACCCTCGAGAGCTTCCTCAGACTGGTCAATGAACCTGTCCTGAAAGAAGGTTCGATGGTTGCGCTTATGGCTTCGGAACTGATGGAGATGAAGGGAGCTGATGAACTCATTACTGTCCTGAGGGAGAAAAGACTGAAGGTGAAAGAAATGTTTGAGAAGCTCGCATAATAACCTTCGGTACATGTCAAAGCCTCAGTCGATTCAGAATATACGCTGGCGGTGAGCAGTATTATGAACCGCCTCTGGAAAGATTCAGAGGCCCCAACGACAGGAGCTGATCGTTCTCCTGCGCACTTGCCTCCGATGACCTCCATATTGCCAAGCTGCCTTCCCTGTGATACCCTGATGACAGGAAGATGGCGGCCCGATGGGGGCTTCCGGAAACGGGCCGTGGGCCTGTTCAGAGACATCAAGAGGCAAGGAGGAAGTATGGACAGAAGGTCTTTTCTGAAAACCGCTGCTGTAGGATCTGTGGCTCTGGGTGTGGCAAGAGAGGTTTTTGCTGCAGAGAAGTACTTTCCATCGAAGGTGGACCCGAGTCTCTTCGAAACGATTAACAGGGCAAAGGACCCTTCAACGAAGTCCCCCCTGGAAAAATCACATGCCCCGTTTATAACAGCGCCGCCAAAGGTGAAGGCCGGAGAACCCTTTGCCGTTGAGGTGAGAGTCGGCGAGAATCTGCATCCCATGGGGCCGACACACTGGATCGAATTCATAGCACTCAATATAGGAAATGAGCCTGCCGGCAGGATCGATTTCCAGCCCAAGGGCTACTTGAGCCCAAAGGCAACGTTCACGGTGGTCCTTCCAATGGAATCCGCACCCTCCGGCAAGGTTACCCTGGTCGCCAATCAGCGCTGCAACCTCCATGGCTACTGGGAATCGAGCCTTGATGTGAGTGTCGAAGCCTGATTTCAGCAGGTCCTCTTTTAACCCGCGTGGGGGGGTCCGAAAGGGGACCCCCCAAGGGAAGAGAGGACCTTCGCGTCATCCGGGGAAAGACTCTGTACCGAAGCCAACGCACAAGACATGCTGCGCCGAGCTCTATGATATGAGCCCTGACGACCCTTATGATCTGAATCGGTTTCTCAGCGCTCAGGGAGGCGTCTACGAGAGAGCACTCGCTGAGCTTAGGGCTGGTGAGAAGCAAACTCACTGGATGTGGTTCATATTTCCGCAGATAGATGGATTGGGATACAGTCCAACGGCGAAGCATTACTCAGTCAAGAGCTTAGAAGAAGCCCGACAGTATCTGAACCATCCCGTTCTCGGCAAAAGGCTGTTGGAATGCACCGAGGCGGTACTAGCTCTCACGGGCAGATCAATTTCAGAAATCTTGGGCCATCCTGATGACTTGAAGTTTAAGTCATCGATGACGCTGTTTGAGAAGGTAGCAGGCTCAGGTTCTGTGTTTTCCTTCGTCCTTGACAGGTACTGCCACGGAGAGCGAGATGCCGCAACGCTCAGATTGTTAGAGACGCCCACGTTTCTCGAATGAGAAAAACCATTTTACCCTGAAACGAGCACCGCATTCCTCTAATCCAAGTGGATCGGCAAAGTTCACCGGGTTATTGGAAGTGTAAACGTATTTGTTTATTGCGCCCGCCGTATCTATTGGGTCGTCGCTGATGAACCTTTGCAACTCAGGACTGTAATATCGTGCCCTGTAATAATAGAGCCCTGTTCCATCGTTCTCTCTTTCGGTGTATTGAAAAGGATTGTCACTTGCTTCGCCGTTAATGGTCACATTTCCGAATGGGTCATAAGAATACGGGGTTCTAACCGCTCCTGTTTCATCTGTCAAAGCAATCACACTTCCAAGAGCATCAGTCTGATAATATCTCACTGTGCCATCAGAGAATTCGCCGCAGATGAAAGCGGTGCTTAATGCGAGAAGAAACCTTCAGCTAACGGCTCGCGACAAGAAAGAAGCGTACTGGATGGACATCGCAAGGCATAATTAACGATAGGGATGCGTATTTGGATCGGAAATCTTGCGTCACGTGAAAATCACCCAGCGGGAGTTAATCGGTGTACATCACAACAAGGATGTGCAGTGTGCTTTCGAAGGTAAAATATGTTTGTCAGTGAACGGTGCAGCTTACCCGGATTGATCACAAGGGGGTGAGGATGAAAGACGGTCCCCGTTAATTCTGTGACCGGGAGCCGCTTTCTTCAGGAATGATATCAAGGACGATTTTTTCGGTCCGCCTGATAAGAGTAACGGGAAAGCTCTTCCCCACGGTCTCCTCAGTCAGCAGCTTGTGGAGCTCATCGATCCCGGCGACCGGCTGATTGCCAAAACCGATAATGACATCACCTTCACGCAGACCCGCTCTCATCGCAGGGCTGTTGATTTCGATTGCGACAGCCATGACACCGCTTTCGACCTTCAAGTTATGAAAACGCACCATGCGCCGGTTGATCACGACATCCTGTCCCGCCACCCCTATGGAGCTGCGGCGTATCTTCCCTTCTTTCATGAGTCCTGCTGCTACGAACTTTGCCGTATTTATCGCGATGGCAAAACAGATGCCCTGCGCAGATGCAATCATCGCGGTATTTACTCCTATTACTTCACCGCGGGAATTGACGAGGGGCCCGCCTGAATTGCCGGGATTCAGGGCTGCATCTGTCTGAATCACATTGTCTATGAGCCTTCCGGACCGCGCTCTCAGCGAACGACCGAGTGCACTCACGACCCCTGCGGTCACGCTGCACTGAAAGCCAAAGGGGTTTCCGATGGCAACGACCAGCTGGCCGGCCTTGATGGTCTGTGAGTCACCGAGGCGTACCGCGGCAAGATTCGGGGCGTGGATTCGTATAACAGCAAGGTCGGTATGCGGGTCATCACCCACGACGTATGCCTCGTAATGCCTTCCGTCAGGGAGGGTCACCTCGATCCTTTCAGCAATGTGCACTACATGGCTGTTTGTGAGGATAAATCCATCGGGTGTAAATACAAAGCCTGAGCCGGTGCCCTGGGTTCCGGGAGGGAAACCGTGTTGCCCATTGCTGCTCGGCCCCTGCTGGATACCGACGTGGACAACAGCGGGGCTCACTTTTTCGACAGCGCCGATTACTGCCCGTGAATACGCATCCAAGAGCTCACCATCATTGAAAGGATTCGGCTCAGGGATGCGATGACCGCCTGTCACACCGTCATCACTGGAAATAGTGCGGAATCTCTTTTTCAAGTCTTTCACTCCTTTGGTTATACTAACACATGTGTCAAGTCTTCATTATGCAGGGTCAAGTGCAGAACCAAACCTCCGAACGATTCGAGCGAGATATGCGTGTATGATTGCCATGGGATTGGGAGCAGGCCGATGGAATAAAGAAAGGGCGTATTGTCATACGCCCTTCAAGAATATCCTTTCTTCCCGCAAAATGATCAGCACGACCCCTTGCACTTGCAGGTTGTTGCCGTCTTCTTTGTGATCTTCCTGATCTTCATCCATCTCACCACCTTTCCAAAATCTCTATGACATTTCGTGACGAATAGAGGGTTTTGTTGCAGAGACACCGAGCCCGATGCACCCTCATCTAGTCATAGTATAGCGTATAGCGGCGATTCTGACCAATCTCAAATACGAGGGCCGCTGAGATCGTGAATCCGCCCTTGTCCTGCTGGCTTTTGTACCGCTCTTTTCTTGACTTTAGGCCGACCCTGTGGTAATTTTGTTGATGGACTACAAGGACACCCTTAATCTTCCGCAGACGGACTTTCCGATGAAGGCAAACCTCGCCCAGAGGGAGCCCGAGATCCTCGCCTTCTGGGAAGGAAAGAAGATATACGAAAAGATACAGGATAAGAATAGAGAGGACGCTTCATACATCCTCCACGACGGTCCGCCGTACGCGAACGGCCATATTCATATCGGCCATGCCCTGAACAAGGTACTGAAAGACATCATCGTAAAATACAAGTCTATGCAGGGCTTCTCTTCCCCTTATATTCCTGGCTGGGACTGCCACGGTCTTCCGATTGAACTCCAGGTCGACAAGAACCTCGGTGAGAAGAAGGAAAAGGTGGACCTCCTCGAAAAGAGAAAGCTCTGCAGGGATTATGCGGCGAAGTTCGTTGATGTCCAGAGGGAAGAGTTTCAAAGGCTCGGCGTCTTTGGCGACTGGTCTTCACCGTATCTCACCATGACGAATTCATACGAGGGGGCAATCGTCGAGGAGTTTGTGAAGTGTGTAAAGGCCGGCTATGTTTATAAAGGGAAGAAACCGGTGCACTGGTGTCCCTCCTGCGTCACAGCCCTTGCAGAGGCAGAGGTCGAGTATGCTGACAAGGAGTCTCCGTCAATATTCGTAAAGTTTGCCGTTGCCCAAGAGAGCCTCAGGAGATACCTCCCCGCGCTCAAGGGCAGGAAGGTCTTTGTGATCATCTGGACGACGACCCCCTGGACCTTGCCTGCAAACCTGGCTGTGGCGTTTCACCCGGATTTTGAGTATGCAGCAGTCGAAGCGGGGAATGAAGTCTATATCATTGCCGGGGGCAGGCTCGATGCGCTCAGAGAGAGGATAGGCCTCACGGGTCCTGTCATCGCAAAGGCCTCGGGCAAAGAACTCGAAGGCATGGAAGTGCTCCATCCCTTCGTTGAGAGAGTGTCGAGGGCTGTCCTGGGGGATTTTGTCTCTCTCGAAGAAGGAACGGGCATTGTCCATATAGCGCCTGGCCATGGCGAGGATGATTACGAGACCGGACTGAAATACGGTCTGGACATTTTTGCTCCTGTCGACGACAAGGGGAGATTCACCGAGCAGGCAGGCGACCTGGCGGGAGAATTCGTATTCAAGGCGAATCCCCTCATCATTGAGACCCTGAGGAAGAGGAATGCGTTGGTCAATGAAGAGAAGATCACCCATTCTTATCCCCATTGCTGGAGGTGCAAGAAGCCTGTGCTCTTCCGTGCAACGGAGCAATGGTTCATCTCGATGGAGCAGCGTGACCTGAGGCAGAGGTGTCTCGGAGAGATAGAGAGGGTGCGGTGGATCCCCTCCTGGGGTAAAGAGAGGATTTACGGCATGGTGGCGAACAGGCCTGACTGGTGTATCTCCCGGCAGCGTGCCTGGGGGGTTCCGATAACGCTTCTGAAGTGCGGCGAATGCGGCCGGTTTGTCGAAGACCATGATCTCCTCGATGGCATTGTGAGACTTGTCGAGAGCCATGGAGCAGATATCTGGTTCACGAAAAAGGCTGAAGAACTGTTGCCTCCGGGATACGTCTGCACGAGCTGCGGAGGAAAGGTTTTTTCAAAGGAAACGGATATACTCGACGTCTGGTTTGATTCCGGCGTCAGCCACGCTGCGGTATTGGGAAAGGACGAGAGACTTTCCTGGCCCGCTGATATGTATCTGGAAGGAAGCGATCAGCACAGGGGGTGGTTTCAGAGCTCGCTCATCGCCTCTGTCGGAACAAGGGAGGCCGCGCCTTACAGGACGGTCCTCACCCATGGTTTTGTCGTTGACGGTCAGGGCAAGAAGATGTCGAAGTCTCTCGGCAATGTGGTGGCGCCGCAGGATATTATCAAGGCAAACGGGGCAGAAATCGTGAGACTCTGGGTCTCTGCTGAGGACTACAGGGACGACATAAAGATATCCAAGGAGATCATCGACAGGCTCGTTGAAGCGTACCGGAAGATACGGAATACAGCCCGGTTCCTCCTCGGAAACCTCTTTGACTATGACGGGAAGGATTATCGCCATGGCCTCCTCGAGATCGACAGGTGGGCCATGTCCCGTCTCCAGGGGCTCGTGAGGAAGGTCACCGACGCCTTTGAGAGGTTTGAATTCCATCAGGTCTACCACAGCATCCATAATTTCTGCATCGTTGATATGAGTTCGTTTTATCTCGATATCCTGAAGGACAGGCTCTATACAGCAAAGACCGATTCTCCGGAGCGGAGGGCTGCTCAATGGGTCCTCCATCAAATCCTTTCCGTTATGACGAGGCTCATGGCCCCCGTGCTCTCTTTCACCGCCGAGGAGATCTGGGGCTTTATGCCCGGAAGGGACGAGGAGAGCGTATTCCTGACACACTTCCCTGTTTTCGATGAAGAGTTCCACAATGGGCCGCTCGAAGAGAAGTGGGAGAGACTCATTGCCGTCCGGAATGCCGTGAACAAGGCCCTTGAGATAAAACGGCAGGAGAAGTTCATCGGTAATTCCCTCGAGGCAAAGGTCATCCTTTCTCTTCCTGACGAGGACTATGCCCTTCTCGACGCGTACCGGAACTTCCTGAAAGCGCTCTTCATAGTCTCTGACGTCGAAATCGGGAGGGGGCCTGTCAGCGGTGAAGGTGTTTTTGAGAGCCCTGAGCTGCCGGGCATTACGATCACGGTCACGAAGGCGGAAGGCGGGAAATGTCAGAGGTGCTGGAACTGGAGCACAAGAGTCGGGACCTTCGAAGACGCACCCGATCTCTGCGAGAGATGTTATAATGTCGTAGAATGAAAAAGGCCGCATATCTCCTCGTTGCACTCGCTATCGTCCTCTTTGACCAGATCACAAAACATATCGCAAGGGATTCGATAGGTCCCTTTGAGATCAAGAAGATCCTTCCGTTCCTCCAGCTCGTCAGCGTCAGGAACGAGGGCGCAGCCTTCGGTCTCTTCGCGGCTCTCGGAAATACGACCTTCATCCTCATTTCCGTAGTCGCGATCATCGTCGTCCTGGTTCTCCTCATGAGGACCGGGGAAGACCGCTTCGGACTCGCTCTCGTACTGGGCGGGGCAATCGGCAACCTCATAGACAGGATCGTTTTCGGCAAAGTGACGGACTTCATCGATGTCTTTGCAGGCAGGTTCCACTGGCCCGCATTCAACGTCGCAGATTCATCTCTTACCGTCGGACTCGTAGTGCTGCTCTTCCATTCCTTCTTCCCGGGGAAGAGGGAGAATCCGCTGTAATGCACCCGATACTTATCAGGATCGGGCCCCTCACGATACACACTTACGGCCTTCTGGTCGCGGCAGGCTTTCTCGTCGGCCTCCTCCTTGCCGGTCGTGAGGCAAAGAGGCAGAGTGTTGCCTCTGAGAGGATCATGGATATGGGTTTCTATATCCTCCTCGCCGCTATTGTCGGGTCAAGGCTTCTCTTTGTCGTGGTGAGTGCGGACCATTATGTGAGACATCCCCTCGATATCTTCAAGATATGGGAAGGAGGGCTTGTCTTTTACGGGGGACTCCTTCTCGCAGTTCCTGTGGCGATATGGTATCTGAGGAGACATCGGCTCGACACCTGGAAGGTCGCGGATATATTCGCCCCGTCCCTCCCGATCGGCCATGCCATTGGCAGGCTCGGCTGTTATGCAGCGGGGTGTTGTTATGGGAGAGAAGCCCATGGACTGCCGTGGGCCGTCACGTTTTCGGACCCCGATTGTCTCGCCAAGATAGGCGTACCGCTCCATCCTGTTCAGTTGTACGAGTCCGTCGGAGAGTTCCTCAATTTTCTTATCCTCATCGCCCTCAGGAGACATCAGTCCTTTAAAGGGCAGTTGTTCTGGACGTACGTTCTCCTCTATTCGATGCTGAGGTTCGGTGTCGAGTTCTTCAGGGGAGACGAGGTGAGGGGATTCATCCTGTCGGGAATCTCTGTTTCCCAGGGCATCAGCATTGTCACCGCTTTGGCCGCCTTGGTCGTAATGAAGAGGCTTTCCCGAAAACCAGACGCAATCCCGAGATGACGAATGGGACGGCAGAGACTGAAGGAATTTTTTGACAGGCTGATCGAACACATCACGGGATTTGTCCTCGCCCTCATAGCGATCATCGGTATCCTCGGCAGCGTGGTAGGGTATAAGTATTACCGGCACACCCAGGATGACCCAGAGTTCTGCATGTCATGCCATATGATGAAGGAGGCCTTTCAGGAATGGCAGAGGGGAAAGCACCGGGATTTTACCTGTCAGAAATGCCATAATCTCAGCCTCATCGAGCAGAATCAACTGCTCGTCTCCTTTGTGGTGAAGACCCCCGGGCCTTTTTCGCAGTCCCACGGCAGAAAGAAACCGTGGCTCCAATGCAAGACGTGCCATCTCAGCGAGGTTGCCCAGGGTTCAGCTTTGCGAAAGTCCTACGGTCATGCAAGACATGTCTTTATGCTCAATATCGAATGCAAGGTCTGTCACGGTAAGAGTCTCCATCTCTTTAAACCCAATGAGAATGCGTGCAAGGAATGTCACACGGACAAAGGAGTTCACGGTATCGGCATGGAAGCCTTCTCCTGTCTCAAGTGCCATTCTTTCTCGGAGAAGACACCGACGATGGTCTCGAAAGACCGGTGTCTGAAGTGCCATAAGGAGCGCTTCGAGGGCCCGATGTCGAGTTTCCAATGCCACCAATGCCACAAACCCCACGGGAAAATAAAACTCACGTCAGAAGATTGTCTCAGACAATGCCATCAGAGCGAAGTAAAAGTGGGACAGCATGCGCTCCACATGAAGAAGAAGATGGAGTGTCTCGATTGCCACAAGGCTCACACCTGGGTAGTCGGGCAGAAAGCGGCAAAGGGCCTCTGCAACAGATGCCATGTGTTGAAGGACCCGAAGACCTTTGTCTATTAATCTATCCTAATGTGGTTCCCTTTTGAGAAGGAACCGAATCTCTTTCAAACCGGCACTCCTTCCTTGCGGATATTCATCAGGAGAGGGCTTTTGATGTGGCGGTAGTCATGTTCCGAAACCGGATAGACGGACAATAATACGCCGTGTTTGGAATTCAGGTCGGAAGCAATGTCTATTATCCTGTCAATTTCCTGCCCCGGCTTGACTCTTCCCTGAAGCACTAATGCCACGTTAATGTCAGACTTTCCTGTCGCCTCCACCCTTGCCCATGAGCCGTAGAGGATTATCTGCTTCAGCCTGTCTTTATATAAGGCGGATAATTCCCTTTTGAAATCATCGATCGGTCTTTTGAATGCGTGGCTTTGGTTCTGAGTCTTAGTTTTCATATCACCACCATATTAAGGGTTTCATGAGCTTATAATCCAAACGTTGCTTCCCTACAAGAGGAACGTTCCTCTATGCGTCAGCGCATCCCCGCGTATGCGGGGAACATGGCATAAGGTGTTCTCAATTTCCTGCCTCATGCGGTTCATCCCCGGGTATGCGGGGAACATAAAATCCGAAACGCTACATGCCCCCATGCCGTCGGTTCATCCCCGCGTATGCGGGGAACATGTCCAGGACGGGTCTGGCAACCGCAATTATACCGGTTCATCCCCGCGTATGCGGGGAACATGCCATTAAGGGCTCTCCTACAATCGTGGAGAGCGGTTCATCCCCGCGTATGCGGGGAACATCCCTATGCAGAGCACCGGGGAAGAGACCTCCTCGGTTCATCCCCGCGTATGCGGGGAACATCCCGACACCCGTGTTATCACGGGGTCGTTCTCCGGTTCATCCCCGCGTATGCGAGGAACATCCAGAACCGGCGGTCGTGTAGTTCACTACAAGCGGTTCATCCCCGCGTATGCGGGGAACAT
>Ga0335070_10000408_pt1 | contig 48410 bp, 35 predicted proteins | sample Lox_Sample_13_FD_206722 | JGI IMG/M metagenome (GOLD analysis project Ga0335070, IMG submission 206722) | Soil microbial communities from Loxahatchee National Wildlife Refuge, Florida, United States - Lox_Sample_1.3 | ecosystem: Environmental > Terrestrial > Soil > Wetlands | place: USA... | reverse complement strand
TTGATGGCCGTGGTTGCATTCGGTCACCCAGCGAAAAGACCGGGCGCTATTGAGAGAGACTCCCTGGGGAAAACCGTTCTTCTGAGAAGGTAGTAAAAAGTCTTGCTTATTCCGCCCAAGCCGGGACAGGACACGTTCCGGTCACGAGATTGCTCATGGCGATAATCCCCACTAGGGAAGAATGCTTGAGGCTGATGGAGCAATATGGGATGTTAGAGCATATTATTCACCACAGCCTCGAAGTGGCAAGAGTAGCCCTCTTTCTCTCCTTGGAATTAAATAAAAAAGGCCATAGGATCGATCTCGGTTTGGTGGAGGCAGCCTCTTTATTGCATGACATTGCCAAAACGGAGTGCCTCAGGACAAAGGAGGATCACGCCCGGACAGGCTGCCAACTCTTAAAAGGAATGGGGTACGAAAGGGTTGGGGAGGTTGTGGCGCAACATATCTGGTTAGAGAAAAGGGGAAATTCGTTGGGAGTCTCTGAAGAAGAGATCGTAAATTATGCGGATAAACGCGTGATGCATGATCGGATCGTTCCGTTGGAGAGGAGGTTTAACGATCTCATAGAAAGATATGGCAAACATCCTAATGCGAGGGAATACTTAGAACACTTGCATAGGGAAACCTTTGACGTTGAGAATAAAATCTGTATGATCTTACAGATTGACCGCGATGCCTTAGCATCTCTAGGGGAATAAAAGATGCCAAAGTTTTAGTTTTCATGAGAATGAAAATTTAATAAAGATCCCCGCCCATAGGGCTGGGCTCGCGGGCACTTGCCGGTCAATAAAATCTTTCAAGGGATGCATTTCATGACAAAGCTTCGTTTTGAGCAGGGTCCCATCCGTCCTCCGAGTGAGGCCCATAGCCTTCTTTTGAGGGTAACAAGGAATTGTCCCTGGAATCGTTGCGAATTTTGCCATACCTATAAGGGAGAGAAATTTAGCATCAGGACCTCCGAAGAGGTAAAGCAGGATGTGGACATTGTTCAGGAGATTGTCTCAGAGATAAGGACCCTGTCCTGGAAATATGGATTTGGAGGAGAGATCACCGGTCCACTTGTCAATTCCATTTTGCAGGATCCGAAATACGATTCGGAGGGCTTTCGCTCTGTGGCTTTATGGCTATACCGCGGCGGAAAGAACATCTTTCTGCAGGACGGCGATAACCTGATTCTCAGAACCAATGAATTGGCCGGGATATTGAAATATTTGAAAAAAGTCTTCCCTTCTATCGAAAGAATTACCACCTACGCCCGGGCCAAGACGGTTTCCAGAAAAAAGGTTGAAGAGCTTCAGGATCTTCAGCGCGCTGGACTTTCCAGAATCCATATCGGTTTAGAGACAGGGTACGATCCTCTCCTTCAATTTGTCAAGAAAGGAGTGACTGCTCGTGAACATATCGAGGCGGGAAGGAGGGTAAAGGAGTCCGGGATCTCCCTTTCTGAATATGTAGTCCTCGGTCTGGGAGGGAGAGGGATGTGGCGAGAACACGCGGCGGAGACGGCAAAGGTTCTCAATCAGATCAACCCCGACTTTATTAGGGTTCGGACATTAAAGGTCCTAAGAACGATGCTCCTTTACCAGAAAATCGAAAAAGGTGAATTTATCCTCATGAGCGATGATGAGATGATAGAGGAAGAAAGACTTTTGATCGATCATTTGCAGGGGATCACAAGTACTTTCGTCAGCGATCACATCATGAACATCCTCCAGGAAGTGGAAGGAAAGCTTCCGGAAGGGAAAGAAACGATGTTGAATCTCATCGACCGCTACCTTTCGCTTCGCAAAGAAGAAAAGGATAACTTTCGATTGGGGAGGAGGGCGGGGGTCTACCAGTCGGTGGAGGACCTTTCCAGACCAGAGCTTAGGAATCGGGTCGAAAAGGCTCTCCGAGAGATTGAATCAGAGAGGTCGGGTAGCCTTGAGGAAGTCCTCTCTGAATTGACGGAGTCGTTCATATAATGGGAGACGTCATAGATAGGAAAATTAAATTTATGAAAATAAAGACTTGACTTTTAAAATATCGATGGGCTATGATGGGCATCGTTTTGATTAAACTGAAACCATTTGATGATAGTAATCATAGAAAGTAATGGACGAAAAAGAAGGAGGTGATTTGAATGACGAAGGCGGAGTTGATCGCCAGCATAGGGAAGGAGGCCAAAATCTCGAAGGCGGCAGCTGAAAAGGCCCTCAATGCATTTGCCAATACGGTGACGAAGGCATTGAAGAAGGGGGATAAGTTGGCCCTGACTGGATTTGGGACTTTCTCTGTGGCGAGGAGGAGGGCAAGAGCAGGAAGAAACCCACAAACCGGAAAGGAAATTAGGATTCCTGCCACGAGGGTGGCCAAATTCAAACCAGGTAATCTGCTAAAAAGTGCAGTAAAGTAATCCCTGATGAACTAAATCGTGTCTTATAAACCTTCACAAGGAGGGGGAGGAAAGCAGAATTCTCCCCTCTTTTTGTTATTAGGTGAGAGCGAGAAGATGCTATTTGAGAAATAGCATATGAACAGGTTATGAACATCGAAGTTTTGTAAGTTATCTCTTTAGACCACAAGATGTTGTGCTTTGTTGGTTGTAAACCACAAAAATATAACCCCTTGAAATCTTAAGGCATTTTTTTGAATCGGTTTATTATAAAAATTAATTATGCAATGGAATTGAAGAGGTATGTAACCTGGAGGTATATTTTTCAACACGATTTGAACATCGATAGAAAGCACTGTTCTAATCCTTGATCTTTCTGCATCCGAGGGCAGCACCGTCCTCTTTTCCTTGTTCTTAAGCCAATTGCTTCACTCATCATCAGGAGACAGCGATGAGATCAATAGAAGAAGGATGCCCATATGGCATTCGTAGGAAAGTTCTATCATAGAGCAGGGTATGCCGTTCCCTTGCAATATATCAGGACTTCCCAGAGATCATCCCTCTTTCGATTTTTCTAAATAGCTTGTCTTTCTTGATCCGTATTACATATTGTGGGGGAGGAGAAAGAAATAGAATTGAAAGAGAGAAGGCATTTTGTTATCTTTAGTAAAACACTGTCAGAATTCTTCGTAGGAGTGACTGATGAAGCATGTCATTCTTGGGACTGCTGGGCACATCGACCACGGGAAAACCTCCCTTGTAAAAGCTCTTACGGGTGTGGATACGGATAGACTCAAGGAAGAAAAAGAGAGAGGGATTACCATTGAGCTTGGCTTCACTTTCTTAGACCTACCCAGCGGGGTACGCATGGGAATCATTGATGTCCCTGGCCATGAAAGGTTTGTGAAACACATGGTGGGAGGGGTTTGGGGGATCGACCTGGTCGCTTTAATCATCGCTGCGGATGAAGGGGTTATGCCCCAGACGAGAGAGCATTTGGATATTTGTAAACTTTTGAAAGTGAAAAAAGGATTGGTCGTTCTAACCAAGATCGACTTAGTTGACCAGGACTTATTAGAGTTAGTTAAAGAGGAAGTTTCTGAAATTGTCCAGGATACTTTTCTGAGAGACGCTCCGATCCTTGCTGTTTCTTCCACGACAGGAGAAGGGATCCCTCAACTTCTTTCCACACTCGACATCCTGTCACAAGAGATCGACGGGAGGGCAGCCGATGGTTTATTCCGCCTGCCGATTGACCGTGTTTTCATTATGAAAGGGTTCGGAACTGTCGTGACGGGGACCATGATTTCCGGCAGCCTTTTAATAGGCGAGACTGTTCAAATCCTTCCCTCAGGCTTGGAAGGGAAGGTCAGAAACCTCCAAGTCTATAATCGAAGTGTTGAAAGAGCCGTTGCGGGGGAACGAACGGCGGTGAACCTTCAGGGGATAGAAACGTCAGCCATCGAGAGGGGGAATGTTCTGGTACGGCCGAATACCCTTAGACCTACGCAACTTGCCGATGCTTATCTCGAATATTTGCCCAGTGCCCCCCGACCCTTGAGACACCGCGCCAAGTCGAGATTTCATATCGGCACCAGTCTTACTCATGCCTCCGTCTTTCTCCTTGATCGGGAAGAGTTATCGCCCGGCGAAAGCGGATTTGTCCAGTTGAGATTGGAACGCCCTGTGGTGGCGTTGCCCCAGGACCGCTTTGTCATCCGAGGGTCCGCAGCCATCCAAACCGTTGGCGGAGGAGTGATCCTGGACAGTCATCCGGATAAACATAGAAGGTATTCCGCATCAGTGGTCGATGACCTAGGTCTCCTCAAAGATGGAACGAATGAACAAGCCCTCCGGCAGCATATTCAGCGTTCGGGGATGGAAGGGACTACGTTAGAGGACCTCTTGAACCGAGTCGAGATGCCGCCCGGCAAGGTACAGGCGACCATCAAAAAGATGGCGGAAAGGGGAGACCTTCTCTTCATTGATCCCGAAAAATTAAAAGTAATCGAAAAGGGACAATATGAAGGGTTGAGGGAATTAGTTCTGGCACAGCTGGGAGAATTCCACCGGCAGTCTCCGATGAAGTCTGGCTTATCCAAAGAGGAACTCAGGACAAAACTCCCTTTAGGGGTGGATATTAAACTTTTTCAAATCCTCATCAACGAACTCATCCAGTCGAAAGAAGTGATGCTTGAAAAAGACAAGTTGAGACTTCCCGGCCACCAGATCTCATCTGTAGATAAGAAGGGTTTGGTCAGTCGGGTGGAGGCATCTGTCCTCAAGGGAGGACTTCAACCGCCCTCTCCAAAAGAATTGTCGGACGAATGGAGCGAAAATGAGGAAGCGGTCAAGGCCATTTTTGAGCACCTTGTCCATGAGGGGAAGTTGGTCAAGATTAAGGGCGAAATCTATGTCCATCGAGTCTCCTTCGAAAATTTGAAAGAGGAATTGGTTGCCTATTTGAAGAGCCATCAAGAGATCAATACCTCTCAGTTTAAAGAGATGACCAAAGCCTCAAGAAAGTATGCCATCCCTCTGATTGAGTACTTTGATCAAAGCAAGCTGACACTTCGAATCGGCGAGAAGAGAGTGCTGAGGGGCTCTTCTCAGAGTCCCGAAAAAAAGTTATGATGATGTTGTAAACGAAAGGTGGTTCGAAGTGACGAGGACAAAAAAGATCATAAAGAAGAAGCTAAAAAAACCCGATGAATTCATTACATTCTCAGAAAGGGCCTTCCATTTTATCACCCGGTATGCCAAATCCATCGCGATAGGTGGGGGCATTGTGCTGGCGCTTCTCTTATTCGTCTTTCTCTTTCAAAAGTGGGACGAAAAGAGCGAAGCGAATGCTTACCAGATGTTTCGTGTGGCCGTGGAAGCTTACCGGGCGGTTGGCTCTCCGTACCGAGAAGGATCTCAACAAGAATATAAAACGGTCTTGGAGAAATTTGACGAAGTCATCACCAAATTCCCAAGAACCTCGTCCGGCAAAATCGCGATGTTGTACGAAGGAAACATCTATCTTCGGCTGGGTGCGTTTGAAAACGCCATTAAAGCCTACGAAGGCTTTCTCCGGAAAGTGGGGAAGCGAAAACTTTACCGGTCGTTTGCTATGAATGGTCTTGGCTACTCTTATGAAGGCAAAAAGGAATATGAAAAAGCAGCGAATGCTTACCGAGAAGTCATTGATCTAGGAGAAAATTTCCAGTTAGCTGAGGCGTACCTAGGAAGGGCGCGATGTTATGAAAAATTGGGAAAAACCAAGGAAGCAGTCGAAAATTATAAGGATTTCATAAAAGGTTCCAAGAAGTCTGAGATGACGAATATTGTATTGAGAAAGATCTCTGTTCTTGAGAAATGAAAAGCAATAAGCTCAAAAAATGACTTGACAAGAATTTGTGTTCTAACAAATTTCCATGGGCGAATCCGAATCAAGTACGGACCCCAAATCCGATTTAGGAAAGAAAACCTTTTTGCCAACGTGTCATTGCGAGCACCTGAAAGGTGCGTGGCAATCTCTCTGGAGAAAGTGAGACTGCTTCGTTTCACTCGCAGAGACAGTTCTCTAAATCGGGATTTGGGTACGGAGTTCGTCCTTTGTTTTTTGGTGCTTTCCTCTTATAATTTTCATTACATGAATGGAGGCGAAAAAGGAATGAGATGCCGCGGATGGTTTCCCGTGGTCATGGTGTCGGTGGTCGCGATCTTATTAGGAAGAGTAGAGTTCTCCTTCTCAAAAGACCGACCCCATGAATTCACGATGGAGAATGGCATCAAAGCGATCCTGGAAGTGAACGGAGCAACCCCTTTCGTTGCTCTTCAGGTTTGGGTAAAGGCCGGAAGTGGGGACGAGAGAGTGGAAAAGGTAACAAAAGAGGATGTCAACCGGGTGGCAGAAAAGTACTTTGACCTAGAGTCTTACGCCATTGCCATCGTTCGACCTCCGTCGGGCAAAAGAGAATGACCGAACGACTCCGGATCCCTAACTTTTCGCTTGAGCATACCTTCGCGTGTGGTCAATTCTTTCGATGGACCAAGGTCTTAGATACTTACATCGCCCAATCCTCGGACCAGATTTTTTCCCTTCGACAAAAGGGGGAATTTCTTTTCTATGATGGCGTTGAAGAACCCGTTCTGGTTCGCTTTTTCAGGCTGGATGAAGACTTAGATTCTATATTGGAAGAGATCGACCGGGATCCGATGATTCATCGGGCGATAAGAAAGTACCGAGGGATGAGGCTGATCCGGCAGGACCCGTGGGAATGCCTGCTCTCTTTCTTATGCTCTTCAGCCAAGGCCGTCTCGCATATCCGTTGCATCATCGAACATGTCTGTAGATCCTCGGGGGAGAAAGTCGCATGGGGAAACTACCTTGGTTACCGATTTCCTAGGCCCCAGGCCATAAAAAGTCTGCTTCAACTCGAATCGACTGGGGCAGGGTTTAGAGCAAGTTACCTGGAGAATGCAAGCCGCTGTATAGATCGTAGCCAACTCTTCCTGCTTAAAGATTTCCCCTACCGGAAGGCAAGGGAAGCCTTGAAGCGCCTTTCCGGCGTAGGAAACAAGGTGGCCGATTGTGTTCTTCTTTACTCCTTAGATTTTCTCGAAGCCTTTCCAATGGACACGTGGATTAAAAGAGGGTTGCAAAAGATCTATTTCAAAGAGCAAAAGACCGGCGAGAAAGCAATGGAGGAATTTGTGTCGGATCATTTTGGCCCTTATGCGGGTTATGCACAGCTGTATCTTTACCACTTCTGGAGAAACCATCCGTACCCCCCCCTTCATCCCCCCTTAAGTTAAGGGGGGAATAGAGGGGGATTAAAGGTTTGATATTTTCGGGCTAGGCCTTCACAATTTTCTTCTTCCATTGTTTCATATTCTTCGTCACATTCCGGGTATCGACGATAAGAGGGGCGAGCCTGACAATCCGTTGGTAATCGATACTGTGGTCGGTGACAACAACAGCCGCATCGATTCTGCGGAGGAGTTGCTCTGTGAGGGGGGAAGAATTCAATTTGAAAGAGTACTTTCTAAAAGAGGGAAGGAACGGGATATAAGGATCGTGGTAGAGGATGGTTGCCCCTTTTTTCTGGAGGAGATTCATGATGGGCAGGGCAGGGGATTCCCTTGCATCGTCTACATCTTTTTTATAGGCGACCCCTAGGATCAAAATTCTTGCCCGTCTTAGACTTTTTCCCCTCGCGTTAAGGGCATCTTGAATCTTGGCGACAACATAATAGGGGATGTGAACATTAATTTCTCCTGCCAAGAAAATGAATCTTGTTGTGAAATCATATTCGCGGGCTTTCCAGGAGAGGTAATAGGGATCGATAGGAATACAATGTCCTCCCATTCCGGGACCGGGATAAAATGGGGAAAAACCAAAAGGTTTGGTACTGGCAGCTTCAACGACCTCCCAGATATCAATCCCCATTCGGTCCGTCAGCATTTTTAATTCATTGACCAGGGCAATATTGACACTGCGATAGATATTTTCAAGCAGTTTGGTCAACTCCGCAACCCGGGGGGAAGATACGGGGACAACCTTCCGAATAATCTGGCTGTAAAGGGCAATGACAACTCTATGGCAGGATGGGGTCACTCCGGCCACCACCTTTGGAATCTGATGGGTTGTAAATCGCTTATTTCCTGGGTCCTCTCTCTCCGGGGAAAAGGCCAGGAAGAAGTCTTTTCCGACCTTCAAGCCGCTTGATTCCAATCGGGGAAGAATTAGCTCTTCAGTCGTCCCTGGATAGGTCGTGCTTTCCAAGACAATCAGTTGGCCTTTCCTCAGATTCTGCAGAATGGCTTCGGTTGTTTTTTCTATATATTGGAGGTCCGGCTCCATTTTTTCAGTCAAGGGAGTCGGAACGCAAATCAGAATGCAATCGGGCTTATCAAGACGTGAAAAATTATCGGTCACATCGAAATGGCCGCTCTGGACGAATTGGGAAACGCGTGAGGAGGGGATGGATTTCAAATAGCTCTTCCCTCTCTTTAGGGTGGCAACTTTTTTGGGATCGACATCAAACCCTAAAACTCTGAAATCTTCCTCACAAAACCTTAAAACCAGAGGAAGACCGACATATCCCATCCCGATGATCCCGATCAAGGCCTCTTTTCGGTCGATCTTTTGGATGATTGCATTAGCCATCCTTAAAGGCTCCATATTTTCCCCGATTCTAAAGGGAGTCAAGGATTCAGGATTCGATTTTCTACTCTCCACTCCTGGTCACTGACCCCTTGCACCCGATTTCTTATAGAACGCTTTGATACCGTCCACGACGGCCTTCTGCTGATCTTCGGTTAACTCAGGATAGATAGGGAGAGCCAAAACCTCCTCCGAGGCCTTCTCTGAATTTGGAAGATCTCTCGGATGATATTTCAAAAAGGAGTAACATTCCTGCAGATGAAGGGGTACGGGATAATAAATGTCTGTGCCAATCCCGTTCTCTGTCAGGAATTTTCTCACCTGATCCCTTTCCTGAACCCGGATCACGTACTGATGGAAGATATGACGGTTCTGGTATTGAACGGCAGGGAGTTCAAGGCCCTTTACAGAAGAGAGAAGATCCCGAAATAGCAATTGATAGCGTTCGGCTTTCTTCTGTCTTTCCGAAGTCCATTTCTCCAAGTACTTGAATTTCACCAATAGAATGGCGGCTTGAATCGTATCGAGACGACTGTTGATACCGATTGACTTATGGAAATATTTGGGTTGACTTCCGTGGACTCTCAGCAGCCTCACCTTCTCTGCCAGGGCAGGGTTATCCGTCACGACCATCCCCGCATCTCCGAAGGCACCTAGGTTCTTCGTAGGGTAGAAGGAAAAACATCCAAGGTCGCCCATTTGCCCGGCCCGGCGCCCCTGGGATTCGGCGTTCGGCTTATACTCTGCCCCCAATGCCTGGGCAGCATCTTCAATGACAAAAAGTTTCTTCTCTTTGGCTATCTTAAGAAGAGGATTCATATCTGCACATTGTCCAAAGAGATGAACAGGAATGATGGCTCTCGTCCTCGGCGTAATCTTCTCCCCGATTTTGGAGGGGTCAATGTTATAAGTCTCTCTTTCGATATCCACAAAGACGGGGGTGGCGCCAAGGCGTGAAACAGATCCTGCTGTGGCAAAAAAGGTGAAAGGAGGGAGAATCACCTCGTCGCCCGCCCCAATTCCTAAAGCCATCAGAGCTAGAAGCAGGGCGTCTGAGCCAGACGCAACCCCGATGGCATATCGGGCCCGGCAATATTGAGCGATGGCTTCCTCCAGAGCCTGCACTTTAGATCCCAGGATGAATTGTTGGTTCTGAAAGACTTCATCCATGGCAGACTTAATTTCAACTTCAATGGATTTAAACTGAGTCGACAAATCAAAAAAAGGAACCTTCGCTTTCATCAATGCTCTCTTTCCTCGAGTAACTATGCAGTTTAATTAAGACAAAAGAAAATGATAGTCAAGGTAATCTTTCATCGCTATAATAAGGTCTATGAGGGGAACGATCAATCCCGATTCCATCTCGATCATATTAGTCAGGCCCAAATTTCATGAAAACATCGGTTCGGTGGCCAGGGCGATGAAGAATATGGGTCTAACCCGGCTGATTGTGATTAACGGATCTTCTCCCCTCCATCCCAACGCCTATAAATTGGCCTCTGGAGCCGAGGATATTTTGGAAAGGGCAGAGGAGCTTCCAACGTTGAGAGAGGCCGTCTCAGAATTGATGTGTTTGGTTGGAATGACTTCTCGCGGAGGAAAAGACAGGCACCCGGATCTGACACCGAAAGGCCTGGTAAAAAAGATCGCTTCCCTCTCCCAGGAGAATTCGATTGGCCTGGTCTTCGGCTCGGAAAAAGAAGGATTGACCAATGAGGAATTGTCCCTTTGCCATTTCTATGTCAGGATTCCTTCCGCGGAGTCCTTCCCATCCCTCAATCTTGCGCAAGCCGTCTTGGTCGTCTGCTACGAGTTATTTCAAGCCTCGAGAGAGATTCCGAAAGCCCCCGTCCGATTAGCACCTGCCGAGCAATTGGAGAGGATGTTTGAACATATGGAAAAGACGCTCATCCAAATCGGGTTCCTGGATTCTGCCCATCCTCAAAGAATCATGCGAGCGCTCAGACGATTATTTGGAAGAACCCAGATGGATGAAAGAGAAGTCCAGATCCTGCAGGGTATTTGGAGCCACATGGATCACCGTTTAAGAATTGGGGAGAAACCTTTAAGCAAGGGAGGGAAAAAATGTTTGAGAAATGGGTAGGCATGATTCTATTTTTATTCATAATCGCAGGATTATTGGAGATCAAGGATGGTTATGCTTCGATCTCCCTCCCCAAGCCTTCTTCTGACGGGAAGGTCTCTCTGGAGAAAGCTATCAAGGAGAGACGAACCATTCGGGATTTTAGAGAAAGAACTCTCTCCCTTAATCATCTTTCGCAACTCTTATGGGCTGCCCAGGGAATCACAGACCCAACCACGGGAAGAAGAACTGCACCTTCTGGGGGGGCTCTCTATCCTTTAGACCTTTACATCCTCATCGGAGAGAATGGCGTTGAAAAGATGGAGGCGGGAATTTATCACTATTTGCCAAAGGAACATTCAATCTCACTGATCTCGAAAGGAGATTGTCGAAGAGAGATTTCCTCAGCGTCTTTGTCTCAGATGTGGATGGCTAAGGCACCCGTTATCTTTATCATCACTGCGGAATATAAAAGGATCACTGGAAAATATGGTGAAAGAGGGGTCCGGTATGCCCTCATCGAAGTAGGGCATGTGGGTCAGAATTTATTTCTCGAAGCAGAAGCCCTGGGATTGGGGGCTGGGATCGTGGGAGCATTTAACGACCTGGAGATCTCTAAAGTGGCTGGCCTCCCTCCCAAACATGAACCCTTGTTGATAATGCCTGTAGGGTACAAGAGGTAAAGTATGAGGTTTGAGGCTCAAAGCGTAAGGCAGAAACTTTAATTCCATCCTTTAACCTCAGGTCTCCAACCTTCTATCTACTCCTATCTACTTTTTCAAAAAAGGGCTGATGATGTCAATCGGCACGGGGAAGATAGTGGTGGAGTTCTTCTCGGTGGCGATCTCCGCTAAGGTCTGAAGGAACCTTAGTTGGAGGGCTGTGGGATTGGAACTGATCACATTGGCAGCCTGAGTCAATTTTTCTGCAGCCTGGAATTCACCCTCGGCATGGATGATTTTGGCTCTCTTCTCCCTTTCTGCCTCCGCCTGGCGAGCAATTGCCCTCTGCATATTCTCCGGCAGATCTACCTGCTTGGTTTCCACCAGAGAAACCTTGATTCCCCATGGTTCTGTGTGTTTATCCAAGATATCTTGGAGCTTCAGGTTGATTTTGTCTCGCTGGGAGAGCAACTCATCCAAATCCGCCTGCCCTACCACGCTTCGAAGTGTGGTTTGGGCCAATTGGGAAGTGGCATAAAGATAATTTTCCACTTCGACAACCGCCTTGTTTGGATCCAAGACGCGAAAGTAGACGACGGCATTCACCTTAATGGAAATATTGTCATGAGTGATCACATCCTGGGGGGGGATGTCCAATGTGACCAATCTCAGACTGATTCTCAGAAGCTTGTCAACTCCGGGAATGATGAAGATGAGTCCCGGTCCTTTGGCGCCGATCAGCCTTCCCAGCCTAAAAATAACCCCCCGTTCGTATTCCCTTAGTATCTTGATTGCAGAGGCAGCCAAAATGACCAGAAAGATAATAAGAAAAAAGAAGCCCGATGGAAGACCTGTCATACCCATGTGATTCCCTCCTTATTCGATTTTTTTGACTTTAAGCCTTAGATTTGTCACCCCGATGACCTGAACCTTCACTCCTTCTTCGATAGGCTGGTCACTGGTGGCATTCCAGAACTCTCCATGAATAGAAACTTTTCCTTCCGGGGCAATCGGTGTGGAAGCGATTCCCACCTCTCCGATAAGGCCTTCCATCCCCGTGGTTGGTTTTTTCAAGCGAGCATTGATGGCCTTGGTTACTGCAAAAATGAAGAATGCTGCGCTCACCAGGACTGCGGGTATAATCACACTCAGAGAAACCCTCATATATTCGACCGGACTTTGAAATAACATCATGGAGCCTAAGAAAAGTGAGATGACGCCACCGACCGCTAACAATCCATGACTCACTACTTTGATTTCGGCGATAAAGAGGATGATGGCAAAAAAGATCAATGCCAAACCGGCGTAATTGACCGGAAGCATCTGCAATGCATAAAAGGCAAGGATAAGAAAGATTCCACCCACTACTCCAGGAAGGATTGCCCCGGGACTTGAGAGTTCGAAAAATATGCCGTAAATCCCCAACATGAGAAGGATATAAGCGATCGTAGGATTAGAGATAATATCCAGAAGTCGATCACGCCAGCTCATCTGAATGGATTGAGGTTGAACTCCCTTGGTGTGAAGGGTCCGAGTAACTCCGTCGAACTTTATCACTCTTCCGTCAATCTTGTCGAGAAGGGTTGGAATATCCGGGGCGATGAGATCAACGACGTTGAGTTTGATTGCTTCCTCCTCAGTGATGGAAACGCTTTTCACTACCGCCTTTTCAGCCCAATCCACATTTCTCCCTCGAGTCTTGGCAATATTCTTGATGAAGGCAACGGTATCGTTAACGATCTTTTCCGTCATCGTCTTGCTTTCTTTTCCTTCTCCTCCCATTGTGACGGGGTGGGCTGCTCCGATATGAGTGCCAGGCGCCATTACAGCGATGTTCGCAGCCATGGTGACAAATACCCCGGCAGAGGCCGCTCGTGCCCCACTTGGAGCAACATAAACGATGATCGGGATGCTGGAGGCGAGTTCCTTTTTGACGATCATTCTTGTCGACTCCAATAGCCCTCCGGGAGTGTCCAATTTGATGATTAGACATTGTGCACTTTGTTGAGTGGCATCGTCGATTGAGTCAAGAATGAATTTGGCGGTCGCAGGGTTGATGATGGCGTCTACTTCGATGGTAAAGACCGGTGCCTTTTCCTGGCTTGGAACCTCAGCAACAAACGCCAATAGGGAAAAGATGGAAAGGATTAATAAGACCTTGTTTCTTTTAAACATTTCATCTCCTAATCAACTTAATATCCCACAAAACAGTGGGATTGTCAAATCAACTTAAAAAGTCCATAGTGTGTGGTCGTCATCTGAAAAAGTTTCACCATCACACGGATATCCCTAAGGTCTTAGTTTTGCTTAGAAGTCTAAATCTGAATCCTCATAAGATCTTCTGCCAGGATTATTTCGCCCTTATAAACGTTTTCGCACTCTTTTCGGACATCAAATTGGTCACATACCGGATAGAGATGGGTGAGGAGGAGTTTTTTGCAATGCGATTCTGATGCTATTCTTCCTGCCAATGAGGGGGTAAGATGGCCTTCCACTTTTTTCCCATCGGGGAAGGAGCACTCCAAAACAAGGAGATCTACTTCGAAGGCCAGATCGACAATATTCTGACAATAATCTGTGTCACCTGAGAAAGTTACCGATTTTCCATCTTTAAACTCAATGCGATAACCAACGCTTTCAGAGATATGAGCCATTGGTCTCGATAAGACCTTCAAGCCCCGGTAGGCCAGCGCTTCTTGAGAGATCTCTTTGACGGTTAATTGATAAGAGTGTGGAACGATCCATAGACCGTATATACTGCTCAATTTTTCAAAAAAGGATTTGAAGCCGTGCCCACCAATGCACAATAATTCTTTTTCGCGCGGAAGATCTGCATATTTACACGCGAAGAGAATCGGAACAAGATCGGAAACGTGATCCGGGTGGATGTGAGTGTAGACGAGAAGGTCGATATCCCGGTAGGTCACGCCGACGTCCAACATCCTCCTCAATGTTCCAGACCCACTATCGATCAATAACTTACTGTTATTCCAGAGAATCAGCAGCCCCGGAGAACCTCTTCTCAAAGAAGGGATGCCTGTCCCAGAACCCAGTACGATCAGTTCAGCCAATTTGCTCCTCTGCCAGAAAAATTTTAATCAGAATACCACGAATCGGGCAAATTGTAACTTACTTTCTATTCTCTCTCGGGATCCTTAGGAATTGACATTGAACCACCTTTTTTAATACGGTATAAGAAATGGTTGTTATCGAACAAAAGCCTATTGAAATTGACGGGTCTTATGGGGAAGGTGGCGGACAAATTCTAAGGACCGCTCTTGCCTTTTCAGCCATTTTGAAAAAACCTTTTTCCATCCATCACATTCGATCAAAGCGCAAGAACCCTGGTCTTCAGGCACAACATCTGGAGGCGGTAGAGGCGTTGGCCCAAATTACGGAGGCGCAGACAGAAGGAGTCAAGTTTGGGTCACAAAAAATTATTTTTATCCCCCAGGGGATTAGTCCAGGAAATTATCAATTCGAAGTGAAGACGGCAGGATCTGTCACCCTTCTCCTTCAAGCGATCTTCCTTCCTCTCTGTCTGGCTAATGAACGGTCTGAGTTGACGTTGGCCGGTGGCACCCATGTCCCATGGAGTCCATCATTCCATTACCTCTCTGAAGTTCTCTTGCCTACCCTCCAATGGATGGGAATTTCCGCCAAGGCCGCCATTGAAAAATGGGGATTCTATCCGAGGGGAGGAGGCAAGATTCACTTAAAGATCGATCCGGTTCATGAATTGAAACCGATCTCGGTGGCTGATAGGGGTTCACTGAAAAAGGTTCGTGGCATTTCGGCTATCTCTAACCTTCCGAAACATGTGGCAGAGAGGCAGAGGGAGCAGGCCTTGCGAAAGATTCAAAGAGAGCTGAAGATTGAAGCAGAGATTACTACCTCGTATGATGTCCCTTCGAATGGACCGGGTTCCTTCCTTTTTTTGTTAGCTGAATACGAAAAGACATTTGCGGCATTTTCATCTTTAGGTGCAAAAGGAAAACTAGCAGAGAAAGTGGCCGATGAAGCCGTAGATTCCTTGAAAGATTTTATGGAATCGGACGGTTGTGTCGATCCTCACCTCGCAGACCAGCTTGTTCCTTTCATGGCTATGGCAAAAGGGAACTCTTGCTTTACCACCACCCAATTGACCGAGCATCTTCTCACAAATCTCTGGGTGACGGGTCATTTTTTTACGGTGAAGATTCGAAGGTGGGGAGAAGCAGGAAGCCTCGGTAGAGTCGAATTTCTCAATGAATAGAAAGATTTGACTTCATTCGCTCCACATATTAAAATTATCCGAAAAGGAGGAATAAATCAGCAGACTATACGGCAACATCTTCGGATTAAAGCCAAACCAGATAAGAAGAATCGAACACATCTCTAGAAGGAAAATCCCCCCTCACAAGGTTGTTACGCCCGAAATTGCTCGTTTTCTTAGCGAACTCTCAAATGAAATTCGACGTCAGATAGGCATTCTGGTGGGCCGTCGGGGATCTATCGAATACGTTATCGTAGGAGACCAGAAAGGAATTACGATTCCTGAGCTGTCCCATTATCGATCAGGAATCCTCAGGCTGAGAGGTCTTCGTCTCATTCATACGCACCTGCAAGGGGAGCCCTTGACAGGAGAAGATTTGACAGATCTCGCTCTCCTGAGGCTGGATATGATGGTTGCCCTCAAAGTCGACGAGAGGGGCTTCTCAGGGGTGATTCATTCCGCACACCTCCTCCCTGACAATCCGAATAAAAAAGTCTGGGAAATTAATCCTGCATCTTCCTTAACCCATTTCGATGTGGACTTTTTGAAATGGATCCAATCTCTTGAGGATGAGTTTCAAAGGGGGCAAAAATCGATTCCTTTGAAGGGGGTAAGAGAAAAGGCCATCCTCATCAGCGTCAGTAAGGAAAGCCGTGAAAGCCTGGTCAATTCGATGGAAGAATTGAAGGAATTGGCGGAGTCGAGTGGGGTGTTTGTCGTCGATTCAATTATACAACGTCCCCAAAACGTTTCTCCCGCGACCCTGATGGGGGAGGGAAAGTTGAAAGAGCTGTTGGTCAAATGCATGCAATTAGGAGTTGATCTGATCATCTTTGATCAAAATTTAACTCCGGGTCAGATGGCGACGATCTCTGATTTGACCGAACTGAGAGTCCTCGATCGCACACAGCTCATTTTAGATATCTTTGCCCAACGGGCGCACACCCTGGATGGAAAGATTCAGGTTGAGCTGGCACAATTAAAATACTTGCTCCCTCGCCTGGCCAGGAAGACGTTGGCCCTTTCCCGATTGACGGGTGGAATTGGCGGACGAGGCCCGGGAGAAACGAAATTGGAGATTGATCGTCGTCGAGTCGGGGATCGAATCCATCTCTTGGAGAAGGAAATAAAGAAATTGAGCAGGAGAAGGGAACAGAGAAGATCCCGAAGATCGAAAGCAGGGATCCCCATTCTCTCCATCGTAGGATACACCAATGCCGGAAAGTCTACTCTTTTCAATCTTCTCACCAGGAGTCAATCTCATGTTGAGGACAAACTCTTTTCCACCCTCGATACGGCCACCCGGAGACTGAGATCTCCTGTGATTCATAACGTTGTGATTACCGATACCGTCGGGTTTATCGACGATTTGCCAAAGGACCTGATGGGGGCGTTCCGTCCGACGTTTGATGAATTAAGAGAATCTGATTTACTGATCCATCTCATTGATGTCAGTCATCCCCGTTTTCGGGAACACATTGAGTCCGTGGAAAAGACTCTCTCTGAGTTAAGGTTGGATCATATTGCCAGATTAAGGGTCTTTAATAAAAAAGACAAGCTCCGTCCTGGAGAAGGAGAGGCCATTTGCCGGAAGTATGGTGGGGTCTCCATTTCTGCTCTTCAACCCGAAAGTCTCGAAGAGTTTTTCCTGGCGGTCAACAGCAAATTATGGGAGGTCGATAGGACTCGAAACCAAGAACGGCATCCCATGGATGGCATGGAGGGAGTTAGGTTGACAAATGAAGATTCCTTTGATATATCAAATCAAAATTGGGTGATGGAAGAGAGGGGAAACGATGGGAAACCATCCTATAGAGATTGAAGAGCGTTTGACCTTTGACGATGTCCTGCTCGTCCCAGCTTTTTCCGAAGTTCTTCCCAAGGAAGTGGATGTCAGCAGCCTGTTGACCCGTACGATCCGACTCAATATTCCGTTAGTGAGCGCTGCCATGGATACGGTTACCGAATCCAGGACAGCGATCTGCATGGCTCAGGAGGGAGGCATTGGCATTATCCATCGGAATATGTCCGTCACTGACCAAGCGGGTGAAGTAGATAAAGTGAAAAAGTCTGAAAGCGGAATGATCCTCAATCCCATTACCATGAGTCCTGAACAAAAAATTTATGAAGCTCTGGAAGTCATGAAAAAATACAGAATTTCCGGGGTTCCCATTACAAAGAATGGAAAACTGGTTGGGATCCTGACAAACAGGGATTTAAGGTTTGAGAAGCAACTGGATGAAAAAATCTCTTCGGTGATGACGAAGGAACATCTCATTACGGTTCCGGTCGGGACGACTCTCGAGGCTTCCAAGGAGATCCTTCACAAGAACAGAATCGAAAAGTTACTCGTCGTGGATGACCAAAACAACTTGAAAGGACTCATCACGATCAAGGACATCGAGAAGATGAGAAAATATCCTCATTCTTGCAAAGATCCTCTTGGCCGCCTTCGGGTGGGGGCTGCCATCGGCCCGGGGAAAGACAGGGAGGAGAGAACCGAGGCGTTGATTAAGGCAGGTGTGGACGTCTTAGTCATTGATACGGCTCACGGCCATTCCAAAGATGTATTGGGTGCCGTGCGGGATACCAAAGAAAATTTTCCGGATTGTCAACTCATCGGGGGCAACGTGGCCACCCGAGAAGGAGCTTTAGACCTCATCAAGGCAGGCGTCGATGCGGTGAAGGTAGGAGTCGGACCTGGCTCGATCTGTACCACCCGGGTCATCGCCGGGGTAGGGATTCCGCAACTCTCTGCCGTCATGGAGACGTCTGAAGTTTCGGAAAAATATGGAGTGCCTCTGATCGCAGACGGTGGCATAAAATTTTCTGGTGATATTACGAAGGCCATCGCGGCTGGAGCCCAAACGGTGATGATTGGAAATTTGTTTGCCGGGACGGATGAAAGCCCTGGAGAGATCGTCCTCTATCAGGGGAGGAGTTATAAGGTTTATCGAGGCATGGGATCGATAGAGGCTATGAAGGAGGGGAGCAAGGACCGGTATTTCCAGGAGGATGTCGAAAGCGAATCCAAGTTGGTTCCAGAAGGAATTGAAGGAAGGGTCCCTTACCGGGGAGCCCTTTCCTACGGAATCCAACAACTTATCGGAGGAATGAAAGCGGGGATGGGATATCTGGGGGCGAGAAGTGTCAAGGAATTGCAACAGAAGGCAAGATTTATCCGAATTACTTCGTCGGGATTAAGGGAGAGTCATGTCCATGACGTGATCATTACTAAAGAAGCGCCCAATTACCGGTTGGAATAAGCCGGCCCTCGTTAGAATTATTCTTTATGAAAAGAGCCATTCCTATCTCAATCATATTAATCCTAGCCCTTCTTTATTATACGGGAGTGCTCACGAAGAAGGAAACCCTTCCTTTTTCCAAAGATTTTTTTTCTGTTGAGAGCCCCGCTTCAACCGATCGTGTATGGGTGCTCGAAAGAATTACTCCGATTAATCCAAGGGAACTGGATCAACTTTATCAGGTGAAGTTGGATAAAGGGATTCGAAACGTTCCGACCCTCTCTTTCCTGTTGATCAGGGAATCGGAACGAGCAAGAAGAAAAGGGGACACCGAGCAAGCCATCAGGATGGCGACCGATTCCATAAAATTTTCGCCCGACCTGCCTCAGCCCTATTTCGGACTGGCGCGAGCCCTCTATCACCAAAATCCCTTTCAGCTCCATAAAATCCTTCGTGAGCTGCTGAAGGGGGAGATGGTACAATGTAAATATTATCCTAGCTCGCTGAAGCTTTTTTATAACGTGTTCTACATCCTCTCCAACGCCATTCTCATGACCTTTATCATTTTCGGCGTCGTCGTTATGGTCAAATATTTGCCTCTCTATTTTTACGATATACGGAAGAATTTGACTCAGGAGATTCTAAGGCTTCTGATGAACAGCCTCAAGATCGTCATTTTCTTCATCCCTCTCTTTCTCCGCCTGGACATCCTCTGGGCTATTTTCTTTTGGTCCGTTTTGCTATGGGGCTATGTAACGAAAAGAGAAAAACAATTGATTCTGGTGTTTCTTATCGTTTTGATTTACCTTCCCTCCTTCCTTCGTTCCGCCTCGTCCACTTTAGACGGGCTGGCCTCAGACGTCATTTTGGAAATGAATCAGATAAATCATGAAGACTGGGGACGGGCCTCAGAAGAAAAGCTGCGGGCCTGGTTAGTGGCTCATCCCGATGATCCCGAGGCTCTTTTTTCCCTCGGGTTGGCAGAGAAAAGGCAAGGCCACTATCCGGAGGCGGAAGAATTTTACCAAAAGGCGATCCAGCAGAATCCGAAATTCAGTGAAGCCATTTCGAACCTGGGAAACGTCTATCTGGCTCAAAAACGGACGCCTTTGGCCATCACCTCTTATCAGCAGGCTTCCGATTTGAATCCCGATCGAGGAGCTTATTATTACAACCTTTCCCGGGCCTATTCGCAAGAGACTTTTCTTTCGGGAAAAATCGATAGGGCGTTTCAGAGAGCCAGGCAGTTGGATCCCGACTTAGTGGACTACTATACAAGTATCGATATCCCAAACCGGCCTCCCAACCTTAATCGACTGGTGATCGATGAGGTCCTAGCCCCTCAAAGCTTCTGGAGGAGATTTACGGAACAATTCGTCGGAAAAGAAGGGTTTTTGTTCCGTATGTTTAGGGCCTGGTTCGAAAAAATTCCGTCAAGAATTCCCTTTCTGACGCCCATTCTATTCTTGGCCTTCCTGATTGGGACGGCAAGGTATTGCCGGGCGAAGCGATTTTTGACTCGATGCCCCATGTGTGGCAGCCCGACTCACCGGTTCTATTTGGGGACCTCTGACCAGGAATTTATTTGCTTCAACTGCTATCGTATTTTCATCCAAAAGGAAAAGCTCCACCCCAAGATTGTAGAAAAAAAATCCTCCCAGGTGCGACAATTTAGGAAGCAGAATCATTTGACCAGCACATTGACTAATTTTTTTCTCGTTGGGTTTGGTTACCTATGGAGGGAGCAGGCTGTGAAAGGGCTCTTTCTCCTGTCCGTATTCTTTGTTTTTATGTTAAGATTTGCCTACTGGAACGGTGCGATCTCTTCTTCCTTTCCTCAAACATCCTCCATCTTTTGGAAGTGGGTTTTCTGGGGAGGGTTTTTCGTCATTTTCTACATCCTTTCCGTCCGACAGCTCTATCGATTTGAATCACGTTTCGAAAAAGAATGGAAGCCCGTAGGAAGGCGCCCTACGAATTTATCCTCAGAGAAGGAACCGCCGAGGGAGGGAGGGGGGGGTTCTGTCTCATGATTGAAACGAGAATGAGAAGGCGAAGACCATGGCCCTGCAGGGAACTTTAAAAGACTTCAGCATTACGGAAATCATTCAGCTCATCGGCCAGCAGCTCAAAACGGGCGTTTTAAGAATTCGTCGCGGAAAAGACCTCGTCGAGCTCCATTTTGTGGACGGGATGATTGTTCATGTCTATTCGAATTATCGCGGAAAAAAGGATCTCATCGGCGAGATACTGGTGAAGGCAGGATTGATTACTGAGGAACAGTTAGACCGAGTTTTGAAAATTCAAAAAGATACGCTTAAATACTTAGGGGAGATTTTGGTGGAACTCCAACTCCTGACCAAGGACGACGTTCTCAAGGTCATTTCGACGCAGGTCTACGAAACGATTTATGATCTTTTTTGGTGGGAGGACGGGCAGTTCAACTTTGATCTGAAATTAGTGGAAAGCTACAAGAAGATCCCCTTTGCCCTGAGCACAGAACAGGTGTTGTTAAACATCCTGCGAATGGTGGATGAATGGTCCGAGATTGAGAAAAAGATTTTCTCACCCCACCTGATATTTAAGAGGGTTCCCAGACTCGAAGAGAGATCTACCAGCGGACTCCCCTCCCAGAGTTACTTGAAGGAGAATCTGACCTCTGAACAGGACTTGATCTATAATTTAGTCGATGGGGTCAGAACGGTCCAGGACATTATTGACCGAAGCCTCCTGGGGAAATTCAATGCCAGTGAAAACTTAGCGGGTCTTTTCGAAATGGGGCTGATCGAAATCGCTGGTGTCCGAACTCCCGGCCTGATGAAGAAGGTACGTATGATTAATTTCAGAGAGGTCTTGACGTTTGGTTACTACGGTGCCTTCTTGGCTTTTATCTTTCTCATTCTAATCTATGTTAAGCCCAATTTTTTACAGCACTTATGGGATTCAAAGATAGAACGAGTGGATATCGAAACCCCCACGCATTTAGCCCATAAGACACAACTCGACCGGATCAAGAATGCTTTAGAAATCTATTATTTGGAAAAGGGACAGTATCCTTCGCACATCGAAGAGTTGATCTCAGCAAAGCTTCTGCGGAAGGGTGACCTCTTTTACCGTAAAGGGGTCTCCTATCAATACGAATTAAGGGACGGAAAATATTTTTTGAAGCACTGAGAGCATTCGAAATCCCTTTACCCCGTTAGAAATAATGGCTTATTGCCCTGCTGTGGGGTTAAATTTTAGAATAATCCCGGCCGGGTTTGATACCCCGCTGGAATTTCTAACGGGGTTTACCTTTATTCCCAACATCTCCTGGTCTGGATGCAGAAAAAATGAAGAGGCAGACTCTTTTCGATAAGATTCTTATCCTCGACTTCGGCTCCCAGTATACACAACTGATTGCCAGAAGGGTGAGGGAATGTCAGATCTATAGTGAGATTCATCCCTATGATATTCCCGCAGAGAGAGTGAAATCCTTATCCCCCAAGGGAATCATCTTATCCGGGGGGCCAGCGAGTGTCTACGAGAAGGATGCGCCGCTCTGCGACCCTGCCGTGCTCAGGATGGGCATCCCTGTTTTGGGAATTTGTTATGGCATGCAATTGATTGCCCACCTTTTGGGAGGGGAGGTTGCCCATTCGGAAAAGAGGGAGTATGGAAAGGCCAAACTGACCTTAGGTAGAGGTGGAAGACTTTTCAAGGGCCTGGGCGAAGAGGGAAGTCAACTGACAGTCTGGATGAGCCACGGAGACCACGTCAGGACATTGCCTCCGGGGTTTCATGCCATTGCCCATTCGAAGAATACCGCTTTTGCTGCGATTGAGGGAACCCAAAAGAGGATCTACGGGCTCCAGTTCCATCCAGAGGTAGTCCATACCCAGAGAGGGATTGAGCTCATCAAGAATTTTCTTTTTCATATCTGTGGATGCTCCAACTTTTGGACGATGGAGTCTTTTCTGAAGCAGACCAGCCGTGACCTGAGGAAGAGGATCGGCAGGAATAGGGTCATATGTGCCTTGAGCGGCGGGGTCGACTCTACGGTGGTCGCCCTTCTTCTCCACAAGGCGATCGGCGACCGCCTGCAATGTATCTTTGTAAACAACGGTCTCTTGAGGAAAAATGAAGCTTCCCAAGTGGTGAGTTTATTTCGTTATCATTTTAAGATACCGTTGATCTACATCGATGCGGAAAATTCCTTTCTGGAAAAGTTGAACGGGGTGATCGATCCAGAAGAGAAAAGAAAGACGATTGGCAAGGAGTTTATTTCCATCTTTGAAAAGGAGGCTGGAAAGATTGGGGGGGTGAAGTACTTAGCACAGGGGACTCTTTACCCCGATGTGATCGAAAGCGTATCCTCAAAAGGACCTTCGGCAACGATCAAGAGTCACCATAATGTGGGGGGGTTACCCGAGAAGATGAAGCTAAGTCTCGTGGAACCCCTTCGAGGATTATTTAAAGACGAGGTGAGGCAACTGGGGAGGGTATTAGGTCTACCCGATGAGATTATCAAGCGCCAACCCTTTCCGGGGCCCGGCTTGGCTATTCGGATCATCGGGGAAGTGAATCAAGAGAGGTTGGCCATCTTGAGAGCAGCCGATGAGATCGTCATGAAAGAAATAGAGAGGAGCCGCATTGTGGATCAGGTTTGGCAATCTTTTGCGGTGTTGCTTCCCGTGAAGACCGTGGGCGTGATGGGGGACGAAAGGACTTATGAAAACGTGATTGCCTTAAGGGTGGTGGAGAGTCAGGACGGTATGACGGCAGATTGGGTCAGACTGCCTTATAAGATCATGGAACGTCTTTCAAACCGGATTATTAACGAAGTGAAGGGTATCAACCGGGTAGTTTTGGATATCAGTTCCAAACCCCCCAGTACGATCGAGTGGGAATAGTGAGAAAGAAAATCCAAATTTCAAAATTCAAATGTCAAACGAATGTGAAGCTCCTAAAGGGCGGGGCAGGCGGGGCCCGTTCCGGCCAAATGGGTGCCAAAGTTCAAAATCAAAACTTTATGATTTTTGAGCTTCGGATTTGATTTGACATATGAGGTTTGGCATTTGATATTTTATTATGCAACATTCAGATTTTATCCATCTTCACGTCCATAGTCAATATAGCTTGCTGGATGGTGCCATTCGATTTGAAGAGGCCTTCGAGCTGGCCAAAAAATACGGGATGGATGCGTTGGCGCTGACCGATCATGGGAATATGTTCGGTGCTGTCGAATTCTATCAAATGGCCATCAGGCATGGCATTAAACCGATTGTGGGATGTGAAATTTACGTTTCTCCAGGGAGCCGGTCTGAGAGAAAAACGGGGGAAGGAGGGGAGGGGAACTATCATCTCACCCTTTTGGTCAAAAATGAGACTGGCTATTTCAACCTAATAAAATTGGTGACCCTCGCGCATTTTGAAGGGTTTTATTATAAGCCAAGGGTGGATAAAGAACTTCTTAGCAAATATAACGAGGGGTTGATTGCCCTAAGCGGTTGCATGAAGGGAGAAATCGCCACTCATGCCAACCGTGGAGAGATGAAGAAAGCCCTTCAATCAGCCGAAGAGTATCGAAGGATCTTTAGTGACGGTCGATTTTTTATTGAGATCCAAAACAACGGCGTGGAAAACCAGTTGCATGTGAATGAGCGGCTCTTGGAGGTTGGACATCGGCTCTCCCTACCTGCGGTCGCAACGAATGATTGCCATTACCTCCACCGTAAGGATGCCAAGGCCCAGGAGGTCCTCCTCTGCATCCAAACGGGGAAGACGCTCCAAGATAGCGATCGAATGAAATTTTCATCCGATGAGTTCTATTTTAAATCGCCTCGGGAAATGGCCGATCTTTTCCGTGATACGCCGGAGGCGATCACCCATTCGGCCGAGATCGCAGAACAATGCAATCTTGAGATCCGTTTTGATGAGAGGCATATTCCAAGAATCACTGTCCCGGCTGGGGAAACGGCTGAAAGTCATTTGGAAAAACTGGCTAAAGAAGGGTTAGAGCGGCGGCTATCTCGATATGATGGAGAGAAGGATTTTAAGGATCGTTCTGCCCATTACAGGGCCCGACTTGAGGAAGAGCTCAAGATCATTAAATCGATGGGCTATCCAGGCTACTTTTTAATCGTTTACGATTTTATCCACTATGCGAAAAGTCATCAGATCCCCGTCGGCCCCGGAAGGGGATCGGTGGCCGGAAGTCTGGTGGCTTATGCCTTAAGCATTACGGACCTGGATCCGATCGAATATGATTTGATCTTTGAAAGGTTTTTGAACCCCGGGAGAAAGAGCAGCATGCCCGATGTGGATGTCGATTTTTGCATGGAAGGAAGGGAGGAGGTCATTCAATATGTATCGACGAAGTATGGGAAAGAGAATGTGGCTCAGATCATCACCTTTGGAAAGATGCAAGCGAAGGCGGTCGTTCGAGATGTGGGTCGCGTCCTTGGGATTCCTTACGCCGAAGTAGATCGAATCGCAAAACTCATTCCGAACAAGCTCGATATTACCCTTGACCAAGCCTTGCAGCAAGAGGCAAGCTTGAGAGAGGCGGCCGCTAAGGATAGCCGAATCGCTTCCCTGTTTGAGATTGGAAAATCTTTAGAGGGGTTGGCGCGTCATGCCTCGACCCACGCGGCTGGAGTGGTGATCGCCAACAAACCTCTGATGGAGTATCTCCCACTCCAGCGGGGCCAGAACAACGAAGTGATCACCCAGTACGCGATGAAGCAGGTTGAATCCATCGGTTTGGTGAAATTTGATTTTTTGGGACTCAAGACCCTCACCGTTTTAGACCAGACGATTGCGTTGATCGAAAAGAACCGAGGTATTCGACTTGAACTTTCTGAAATCCCGTTGGATGATCCAGAAATTTATGCGGGTCTGGGAGCGGGCTCAAATCTGGGCGTCTTCCAGTTGGAGAGCTCAGGGATGCGTGATCTTTTAATCAAGCTCAAGCCGCAGAGTTTCAAAGATATCATCGCCCTGGTGGCCCTGTATCGGCCGGGCCCGCTGGATAGTGGTATGGTAGGTGAGTTCATTAAGCGAAAACAAGGCCAAGAACTGATAAGATATGAACTCCCAGCCTTGGAAGAGATCCTCAAGGATACCTACGGGGTGATTGTTTACCAGGAGCAGGTGATGCGCATTGCCAGCGCCCTGGCTAATTTTAGCCTCGAAGATGCGGATAATCTACGGAGGGCGATGTCAAAGAAAGACGCCCTGGAGATGGAAAGGCAGAAAGAGAAGTTTCTGGAGGGGGCCAAAAAGAACAAGATTCCCGGCAAGAAGGCGGAAAAGATTTTCGACCAAATGGAGACCTTCGGCCGGTATGGCTTCAACAAATCCCACAGCGCTGCCTATGCCCTTCTCGCTTACCGCACGGCCTATCTGAAGACCCACTACCCGGTCGAATTTATGGCTGCCTTGCTCACGAGCGAAGCGCAAAACGCGGATAAGATTGTCAGGTATATTTCCGAATGCCGGGAGATGAATATTGAAATCTTGCCCCCGGATATCAATGAAAGTTTTAGAAATTTTGCCGTCATCGGGAATCAGATCCGGTTTGGTCTGACAGCCGTAAAGAATGTGGGGGATACGGCCATCGATATTATCCTGACGGAACGAGAAGCCAACGGCAAATTTGGATCCCTGTACGACTTTTGTCGGCGTGTCGATTTAAGAAAAGTGAACCGAAGAGTGGTCGAGAGTTTGATCAAATGCGGGGCTTTTGACTTTTCAGGAGCGTATCGGTCTCAAATGTTGACCGTTCTTGGAGAGCTCCTTGAACAGTCCCAATGGACCCAAAAGAAGAAAGGAGAGCCTCAACTGAGCATGTTAATAGACCACCCTGGGGAACTAAAAGAAAGCTATCCGGATATTGATGAATTTCCGGAAAACCAGCTGATCGCTTTTGAAAAGGAAACGATTGGATTTTATATCTCCCGGCATCCCTTGTCACGCTACGAGGACGAAATCAAGCAATATACCAATCTCGATACTGCCGCCCTTCCAAAACTTCAGAATGGGGCCGAGGTCAAAGTCTGTGGCCTGGTCGGCGCATTGAAAGAAATTGTCACCAAGAAAGGTGATCGGATGGGCTTCTTGACCCTGGAGGACATGAAGGGGTTTGTCGAAGTCATCCTTTTCCCCGAGGTTTTTAAAGCGGCTTTGCCCTGTTTGAGGGGGGGAGATCCCCTTCTTGTCAGTGGGACTCTCGACCTATCCGAAGAACATATCAAGATAAAGGGGACGGAGGTTCGTTCTCTTTTGGAGGCAACCTCCTCACGCGAGAAACCCTTCCATTTGAGAATTCCACTCTCTTTGTTAGCCTCCTCCCAACTTGCCGATTTAAAAAAGATCATTTTAGCCAATCGAGGATCCTCTAAAGTTCTTCTTCACTTTATGGGCGGAGTCAACCAGGAGACCGTTGTGGCTCTGTCTGATCAATACACGGTCGACCCTTCCCGGAATCTTAAGGCTCATCTTCAAAATCTATTTAAGTCTTCTCTCATCTCTTTCGAATAAACTGGAGTGAGATGGTAAAACATCATTTGGAATTTGAGAAACCCATGATTGAACTGGAAAGAGAGATCGAAAATCTGAAAAGATTTTCTAGGGGAAGACCCAATTATTTCAGCCAACAATTAAGTGGCTTAGAAGAAAAACTCCATCGTTTGCAGAAGGAAATATTTTCCAACTTAACGGGTTGGCAAATTACCCAATTGGCAAGGCATATTGATCGTCCAAAGGCGTCCCATTATGTTCAATGGATGTTTGAAAATTTTGTTGAACTTCATGGAGATCGAAACTACGGAGATGATCCCGCGATACTCGGCGGAATGGCCAAGTTTAACGGGAGATCGGTCACCATCATTGCCCACCAAAAGGGGGCAGATGCTAAGGAGATGGCCTATCGGAATTTCGGGATGCCTCATCCGGAAGGATACCGGAAGGCCCTGAGGCTGATGAAATTGGCGGAGACGTTTAAAAAACCCATCTTGACAATGATTGACACGCCCGGAGCGTTTCCCGGGGTAGGGGCCGAAGAAAGAGGCCAGGCTGAGGCCATTGCCAGAAATCTTGAAGTGATGATCATGCTGCGGACGCCGATCATCACCGTGGTTATCGGAGAAGGGGGAAGCGGGGGGGCCCTGGCCATTGGCGTGGGAGATCGGATCTTGATGTTAGAGAATTCGATTTATTCGGTGATCTCTCCGGAGGGATGCGCAGCGATCCTTTGGAAAGATGGTGAGAAAGGGAAGGAGGTTGCCGCAGAGTCATTGAAGTTGACCGCTACGGATTTGTCTCGATTGGGCGTGATCGATGAAATTGTCAAAGAGCCTCTGGGCGGAGCCCATCGAGACCCGGAAGGAATGGCGCAAGTTCTGAAAGAGGTCGTAGAACGACACCTGAAAGAATTAGAAAGAATGAATGAGGAGGAATTGTTAACCCTCCGATATGAGAAGTTCAGAAGAATGGGTACCTTCGTCGATGATGGTGCAAGGTAGAAGGTGACGTCTGGATCCGATAGATATTCTCTTCTAATCTCTACGGGCCACTTTTCACTGGCGGAATGACGATGCCGAGGAAAATTGAAGTTTTGCCAGAATCCATTTCGCAGATCATTGCCGCCGGGGAGGTGATTGAGAGACCCGCTTCCGTTGTGAAGGAGCTGATGGAAAACGCCATCGATGCGGGAAGTTCGGAAATCACCGTCGAGTTGAAGGCTGGAGGGCTCCAACTGATTCGAGTGGCGGATAGCGGAGAGGGAATGGATCAGGAGGATGTCCCACTGGCCTTCCAAAGATACGCTACCAGCAAAATCAGGAAAGCGGAAGATCTTTATGCCATTCATACATTAGGATTTAGGGGAGAGGCCCTCCCGAGCATTTCTCAGGTCTCTAAGATGACCCTTCAGACCAGGACGCATGATTCCCTCGCCGGAATGAAAGTGGTCTGTGAGGGCGGTGAGATAAAGACGATTTCGGAGACGGGCTTCCCCATCGGGACTGAGGTAGAGGTCAAACATCTTTTCTACAATTTTCCGGTCAAAAGAAAATTCCTGAAATCGATCCGTTCCGAGCTTCGCTATGCCTTAAGTCATTTTCTCCGATTGAGCCTTTCCCACCCCACGATTTCGTTTAAATTCATTCATGATGGCCGGCCCCTCCATGAACATCCCAGAACAGAATCCCCTTTGGCTCGAATCGAGGCCATTTTGGGAAAAGAGGTTTATGGCCATCTTCAACCTATTGGATTCGAACAGGGGGAAATCAGAGTCTCTGGGTTTGCGAGTCTCCCGTCCTTTTCGAAGAGGAATGCGGAGGGCATCTATTTTTACGTCAACCAACGCTTTATCAAGGACCGGATGATTTATAGAGCCGTATTGGATGCCTATCGACATGTCCTTCCTATTCATCAATTTCCTGTCGTGATCCTCTTCATCACCCTTCCGCCATCTTTCGTCGATGTGAATGTCCACCCGACCAAGTCCGAGGTGAAGTTTAAGGATCCCGACCGAGTCTATCGGGCCGTTTTAGGGGCGATCCGAATGGGGCTTGAAGAGGGCCCCTCGCGGTTAGGGGAAATGGCTCCTCGACGGGCGAGAAAGGAAAGGATTTTCGAGGGGGGGGGCCAGCCCTCTTTTCTTGGCCAAGAAACCCTATCCGCTCCTATCTCGTTCATAAGAGGAAGAGAAGAAGGAATACTCACGGTTCAGGACGGAGGAGGTCTTCCATGGGAAATCAAGAAGAAATGGCCCTATGCCGTTCTGGGACAGATTCGAGGAACATATATTCTCTGCGAGGGAGAAGGGAGTTTAGTCTTTATTGACCAACATGCCGCCCACGAGAGAATTCTTTTTGAAAAGTTTAAGCAAAAATATGAAAACGGGTCGATGATTTCAGAGAAATTACTCCTTCCCATCTTGCTCGAGTTGTCCGTGGAAGAATCGTGTACCCTCGATTCGGCGGGGGAGGCATTGAAGGAGATTGGGTTTGAAATCGAGCCTGTTGGTGAAAAGCTATTTGCCATCCGATCCGTGCCTTCTTTTATCGACCCAAAGGATCCAAAAGAAATCGTTAGAGGGATATTGGATGAGCTCTCTTTTTCGGAAAGAGAGGGGAAGGGGAAGGAAACGATTCACACCCTTCTGATCACGTTGGCTTGTCATTCTGCCGTACGAGGGAACTCTGTGTTGAAAAGGGAAGAGATAGATAAGCTGGTCGAGGATCTCATTCCCTTCCATCCTTCCACTACCTGCCCGCATGGCCGCCCCATCTTTTTCTCCCTTCCTTTGGATGAATTGAAAAAACAGTTCAAAAGAAAATGACCGGCAAGTGCCCCGCCTTGGAAGCGGGGTCAATGGACACAATTAAAAGGATGGAGGAAATAGGGGCTTCGAAGTACTAGCCAATCGGCAGTGGGAAATCCTTTCAACCCAGTTCAGAATCCACCCCGTGATTCAAGCCGTATTTTTCTAACCGGTAGCGCATCGAGCGGAAATTAATGTGGAGAAGCTCCGCTGCCTTCTTTTTGATCCCTTTTGTTCTATCCAATGCTTTCAGCAGGAGACTCCTCTCAAGATCCTCTACCATCTTTTCAAGGTCAATTCCCTCATTTGGAATCTCGATGTCAATAGGTCCTTTTCTCAAGAGCGGCTGTTCGCTCAGATAGGAACTCAGATTGTGCGGGGTGAGTTCCTGACTACTCTCCAGGGCGACTGCCCTTTCGATTATATTCTGAAGTTCTCTCACGTTGCCTGGATATTCATAATTCAGTAGGATTTGAAGCGCTTCCGGACAGATCTTCGAAATGGGTTTACTTAATTCTTGAGAATACTTTTGCAGAAAATGGTTAGCCAAGATTTGGACGTCTTCTTTCCGGTCCCTTAACGGGGGGAGTTTGATTTGAATCACATTGAGACGGTAAAATAAATCCTCCCGAAAACGTTTTTCCTTCACCGCCTCTTCGAGATCTTTATTGGTGGCAGCGATAATTCGGACATCCACCAGGATGTCTTCCGTTCCGCCCACTCTCTTGAATTCCTTATCCTGCAAGACTCGTAGCAATTTCACCTGCATGAGGAGAGGCAATTCGCTGATCTCGTCCAAAAAGATCGTTCCCTCATCAGCCACTTCAAACAATCCCTTTTTGGTGGCAATGGCATCCGTGAAAGCCCCTTTCATGTGTCCGAAGAGTTCACTCTCGATCAGTGATTCGGGGATCGCGCCACAATTTAACGTCACGAAAGGCTTATCCTTTCTGGGACTATTATAATGGATCGCTTTGGCCACCAATTCTTTACCTGTTCCACTTTCTCCGGTAATCAGAATATTTGTCTTGGTAGGGGATACCTTTTCCAAAAGATCGTACAGGGCCACCATTTTAGGGCTTTGCCCGATGATATTCCCGAAATGAAAACGGTCTCTGACCACCTGTTTTAGAAGAATGTTCTCCTTTTGGAGATTTTTCTTTTCCAATGCATTCTTGATGATCAATTTGATCTCTTCCACCTTGAAGGGTTTCGTGATGTAGTCATAGGCCCCTTCCTTCATTGCCTTGATAGCCGTATCCGCAGAAGCATAAGCGGTGATCATGATCACAACGGTTTCTGGGGTGCTGGCCTTAATCTTTTTTAAGGTAGAGATTCCATCCAGCTTTGGCATGCGAATATCCAGGAGGGCCAGGTCGAAGAGGTCATTTTCGACCAGTTTGGCGACTTCTTCCCCGTTGGAGGCAAGTGATACTTTGTACCCCTCTTTTTTTAGCATGATGTCCAAAAACTCCCTCATGCTTTGTTCATCATCGGCCACTAAAATTTTGTCCTTGATCATTCTGATTTCCTCTTTTTTTTATTCGGCAGGGAGAAAAATGCTGAAAGTAGATCCTCTGCCTAGGGCACTATCTACCTTGATCAATCCTTTATGGTTTTCGACGATTTTATGGACGACCGAAAGGCCCAACCCCGTTCCATTTTCTTTGGTCGTAAAAAAGGGCTCAAAGATTTTCTCTTTCTCCTCCGGGGCAATCCCGCTTCCGGAGTCAGTGATCGAAATCTTTACCCATTCCTTGTCTTTGACCTGGGATGAGAGGGAAAGGCCGGTGATCCCCTGGGCATTCCCCCTCCCTAGTTGAACCTGAATCTCTCCCCCGTTGGACATCGACTGGGCCGCATTGATGAAGAGGTTCCAAAAGACCTGTTTCATCTGGTCGGGGTCGATCCACACCCGTGTCTCCTCTTGGGGGCTTGGACGAAGGACCCGGATTCCGTCACGGAAGGAAGGAGAATGGATGAACAGGTCAAGGGTTTCTTCAAGAATTTTTTGTACCGGGTAGAGAATTTTATGACTTTGAGGAGGCTGTGCAAAGAGCAGGAAGTCCGTGATCAAGGCATTCAGCCTTTCGGATTCTCTCAAAGTGATCTCCATAAGATGCTGTTGGGATTCGTCCAGAGTGAGCTCAGTTTTTAGCATTTGAATGGATCCGCTCAGAGATGCCAAAGGGTTCCTGATTTCGTGTGCCATCCCTGCGGCCAGCGCCCCAACAGCCGCCATCTTGTCCACCCGCTTCATCTGGTCTTCCATCTCTTTGAATTTTGTAATGTCCTGGAAAATGAGCGTGTGGCCGATCAATGATCCCTCAGGATCGGTCAAAGGAGAGATAGAAAAGCCAAGATAAATTCTTTTCCCATCATGATTCGTCAGAAGCGTTTCATAGCGCTGGTAATCAGAAGAGGACTCTAGGACTTTCATTTTAACTTGTTCGACCACCTCATTAATTTTTGGGAACAAATCATAAATAGAGGTATCTTTCAAAGACCCCCCGTCCCGATTCAGGATCTTTTCAGCAGTTCGATTCAGGAAATTGATGTTTCCGTGGAGATCGATTGTCAGAAGGCCGCTGTCAAGACTCTGAACAATATTTTGATTGAACACCTCCAATTGATTGTAATCTACCTGCTTCTGGATAAGCTCCTTTTTCTTCTTTTTCAATTCTTCTGATATGGCGCCGCTCAGGAAAGCCACAATATAGAAAGTAGCCATATAAACGATCAACGAATAGAAGACTTGGCTTGGGTCGTAGATGGAGGGCTCGCCCAATGGATTGATCCAACGATGAAGTTGGAGTAATAGGAGGAGCCCGTAAAGAAGCGAGGAGAGGGAGGCTGAAAAAAAAGCCCCCCGTTTATAAAAAATCGTGCTGCTCGCGATGATCGAGAAAATATACGTAATGGGGAAAAAGCTTTCCTTCCCCCCGGTAAAATAGATTAACGCGGTGATAAAGAGATGATCGACGGCAATTTGGAAAAATGCAAATCGATAGACGTCCTTGACTTTTCTTAAAAGAAGTGCATATACGATCGTCACCAGGTAAAAAATCCCTATGAAATAGTAGAGATTGTTCGTCAAGGGAATGAAAAAGAATTGTTTTTTAGAAAGCTGGAATAGAATGGTAATGGTGAGCAGAAGGGTGAGGATAATGATGCGACCCAGCATCAGGCCCTTCACGTTTTTTAGCATGTTGGGCTGTGTATCGAGTGGAGGGTTTGTGAGTGTGTCCATTCAATTCCACGATCTAACAGGATGAAAGTTAGCCCACCGCAGAGGCCATATTGAAAATCGGAAGATACATGGCGATCACAACACCCCCGATCACGACCCCCAAAAACATCATGAGAAACGGCTCGAGAAGGGAGGTTAAATTCGCCACTGCCACATCCACTTCTTCTTCATAGAACTCCGCAATTTTAGACAACATGGAGTCTAACGCTCCGGTGGATTCTCCGACTGAGATCATCTGAATCACCATGGGAGGAAAGATACCGCTCCGGCCTAAGGGGTCCGCGATCGTTTCACCCTCCCGAATGCTCGCACGGGCATTGAGAATTGCGGCTTCGATGGTCTTGTTCCCCGAGGTTCTTGAAACAATACTTAATCCGTCTAAGATAGGAACCCCGCTGCTGACAAGGGTTCCCAAGGTCCGCGAGAACCGGGCCACAGCAATTTTCTTGAGGAGCGGTCCGAAGACAGGTAACTTCAAGAGGAGACGATCAATGACAGCCCTTCCGTTTTGTGTTTGATAGTATTTTTTGAATAGATAAATCAAAAGAATGAAGGCGGGGATGAAGATGACTACATATTTCTTGATCAATTTACTCATCGTGAGGACGATCAGTGTAGGAAGAGGTAATGTTTGTCCGGCTGATTTAAACATGGTCTCAAACACAGGGATAACGAAGATCATCAAAATCATCACGACGATGACCGCCACGCCTACGATGGTGGCCGGATAGACGAGTGCTGATTTAACCTTCTTTTTGAGAGCTTCTGACTTTTCTATGTAGCTCGCGAGACGGTTCAAAATGTTGTCAAGGATTCCTCCCTCTTCACCTGCAACCACGAGGTTCGTATACAGTTCATTGAAAGCCGAAGGATGTTTAGTGAGTGCTCCTGCAAAGGTGGAGCCTCCCTCCACATCTTCCTTAATTTGTCGGATGACATTCTTAAAAACCTTGCCCTCTTGCTGAGAGGAAAGAATTTCCAAGGATTGGACCAAGGGTAATCCCGCATCGATCATGGTGGCCAGTTGTCGCGTAAAGATAGCCACCGATCGCTGCTTCACTTTTTGCTTAAGGAATGGCAGAGAAATGTTAATCTCTTTTCCCTTGGCGCTGATTTTGGTCGGGATGATATTTTGCTGACGAAGATGGATTCGAATAGCCCCCTCGCTCGGAGCTTCCATCTCTCCCTTCTTGACGGCTCCTTTCGCCGTTTTTCCTTCCCATTTATAAATTGGCATAATTCATTCCTTTCCTAATCGGTTTAAGCAGTTCTGGCTGGCCTTTCCTTCTTCACTACGGCGATATTGGAACTGGAAAGCATCTGACGAAACTCATCGAGGTTGTGGCTTCGTTCCATCGCATCTTCTAAGGAGATGACACGATGCTCCACAAGCGAGAGGAGCGACTGGTTCATGGTTTGCATCCCAAACTTTGACTGCCCAACCTGCATCTGCGAATAGATTTGTTGAATCTTGTCCTCTCGAATCAGGTTTCGAATGGCCGGGTTGGGAATCATTACCTCCATAGCTAGAGCACGGCCTTTGCCCCCTAATTTTGGAATCAGCTGTTGGGCTAACACGCCCTCCAAGACAAAGGAGAGTTGTGTCCGTATTTGAGTTTGTTGATGAGGGGGAAAGACATCGATAATGCGATTGATCGTTTCCACACAAGAATTCGTATGCAGCGTGGCAAATGTCAAATGGCCTGTCTCCGCGCAAATAAGGGCTGCTTCAATCGTCTCCAAATCCCTCATCTCTCCGATCAGAATGATATCCGGATCCTGGCGGAGGATGTGTCGGAGGGCGGCGGTAAAACCCTTCGTGTCCTGGTTTACCTCTCTTTGATTGACGATACAGCTTTTGTGGCGGTGAAGATATTCAATCGGATCCTCGATCGTGACGATATGAGCACTCTTTTCGCTGTTGATCTTGTCAATCATGGCGGCTAAAGTCGTCGATTTTCCGGTTCCTGTCGGACCGGTCACTAAGACAAGACCTTTGGGTTTTTTAAGCAATTCGCCAGCCACAGAAGGAATTCCCAATTCAGAAAAGTTGAGGATGTCGAAGGAAATGGCTCGAAAGGCCCCGGCCACGGCTCCCCGTTGCATAAAGATATTTCCCCTGAACCGGCTCAATCCTTTAATTCCAAATGAGAAGTCCAACTCCCAATCCTCCTCAAATTTGTGCCGCTGGGCATCCGTCAACACGCTATAACAGAGTCTTTTCGTGTCGGTGGCGGCCAGAATACTGTCATCTAAGCTTACCAACTTCCCGTCAATCCGGAATTTCGGGGCAGCCCCTGTGGTGATGTGCAGATCGGAGGCTTTTTTCTCAATAACAGTTTCAAGTAATTTTTGTAGTTCTACCATGCTTCTTTCCCTCTCACTATTCCCTTTGACTCGCTACCGGTCCTCTATGGTCGACCGAAGGACTTCCTCAATCGTCGTTACTCCATCTTTGATTTTTGCAATTCCACTTTGCCTCAATGTTTTCATCCCTAAACGGATGGCCTCCTTCTTAATCTCCGAGCTGGAAGCCCGTGATAAGACAAGCTCTTTGACCTCTTCCTTCATGGGCATTACTTCGTAAAGACCGAGTCTGCCTTTGTATCCTGTATTATTGCAGATGGAGCACCCTTTCCCTTTATAAACCTGGAACGATTTCACCTCATCGGGAGGAATCCCCAAATCGATTAAGAGTTGTGGATGAACTTTGATTGGCTCTCTGCAATCCATACAAACCTTTCTAATCAACCGCTGGGCCAGGATTAATATGACGGCTGAAGAGATTAAGAAGGGTTCGATTCCCATGTCAATCAACCTGTTAATGGTTCCAGGGGCGTCATTGGTATGGACAGTACTGAGGACGAGATGCCCGGTCAAGGCGGCTTGAACTGCGATCTGAGCGGTTTCGAAATCTCGAATCTCGCCTACCATGATAATGTCAGGGTCTTGACGGAGAAAGGAACGTAGGGAGGAGGCGAAGGTAAGCCCGATTTCTTCATGCATCTGGACCTGATTGATCCCCATAAAATTATATTCGACGGGATCTTCCGCCGTAATAATATTGTCAGTCTCTTTGTTTAATTCAGATAAGGCAGAATAGAGAGTGGTCGTTTTTCCGCTTCCGGTTGGACCAGTGACCAGGATCATCCCGACAGGTCTGTGGACCGCCGCCTTCAAATCGGCCAGGGAAGATTCTTCAAACCCAAGTTTTGTCATGTCCAGTTGCAGAGCAGATTTGTCCAAAAGTCGGAGCACAATTTTTTCACCAAAAAGGGTAGGGATGGAAGAGACCCGGAAGTCCATTTCCCCTCCCTTTCCCATGCGCAACTTGATCCTTCCGTCCTGAGGGAGCCGTTTTTCGGCAATGTCTAACTTCGCCATAATTTTTAAGCGCGAGGTCATCGCATTTTTGATTTGGATGGGAAGCGACATATCACGCCTCAACACCCCGTCGATCCGATACCTTACTCGAAAAGTCCTTTCGTAGGGCTCGAAATGGATATCGCTCGCCCCTAATTTTATAGCTTTGATCAGAATTCCATTGACAATCTTAATGATCGGGCCTTCCATATCCATGGAATCCTCGAGATTTTGGGTTTCGACGACTTCGACATTGTCCACTGCCCCATGAACCAATTTATCGAAATCATCTACATCAACCACCTCGTCGTCAAGCATGATGCCATCCAATCCGCCAGCCTTATCACCATCCAGGTCATAATCCTTTGCGTCAAAGGAGATGCTTCCCAACCCGGCGACATTTCCGCCACCTCCGTAATATTTCTTTATTGCATCAATGATCTCTGTCTCCGAGGCGACGACGGGTTCGACATTGAAGCCGGTCATGAACTTAATTTCATCGATCACGACAATATTGCTGGGGTCGGCCATCGCCAAAGTCAATTTAGGGCCCATTCGATTGATGGGGATAATGAAATATTTTTTTGAAAGACTGGAAGGAATTAGTTTAATCACATTTGGATTGATTTCCATCTTCGAAATCTTGACAGAAGGGACCCTGTATTGGGCACTGAGGAAGGATAATAATTCGTCCTCTTTAATATATCCCAGTCTGACGAGGTTCGATTCTAAACGACCGCCCTTTAATTTCTGTTCGTCTGAAGCCTTCTTAAGTTGTTCGGGGGTGATATAGTTTCTTTTGATGAGAAGCTCACCTAAACGTTCTGTCAACTTTGCCTCCTCTTAGGTTATGGGGAATGATGTAACATATTAAAAAAGATTAATTCTTGTCAAGAATAAAGTGTTCTTAGCAAAATAAGTGCCAATTTTTGCCTACTTCTAATTGTCTAAAATCTAAAAGGTTTACTATTATCCGAATTGTTCCAGTTACAAAATAGTGCAAAAAAATGGTACAACTGGCTAATAATTAACCGGTTTTCGAGAGGCCTGTAATCGGTTTGCCAAGTTGGCAGAAAGCCAAACCTGGGTGCTTCAGTGCATGCTAGCGCCAAGGTCCGCCATTTGAATTTTTCGCGAGGGCCGATCTTTCCACAAAGGCGTTTTATCAGGTGGGGAGTGTTTACCCACAAAGTGGCGCTGCTTGGGAATCCAGCCGCGCAGGGGGTCTGCAGACAGACTTCAATGCATCATTCAATGGGGGGAGAGGGGCAATCTCACAATGAAGGAACTTCCTTTTCCTAAATCGCTTTCCACTTTGATTTCACCTTGATGGGCTTCGACGATCCACTTGCAAATGCTCAGGCCAAGGCCGCTTCCTCCTTGCTCTCTTGACCGAGCCTTGTCCACTCGGAAGAACCGGCTGAATATTCTTTCCCGGTCCTCTTCGGCAATCCCAATTCCAGTATCGGACACGATGACATTAACAAATCTCTCGTTCTCACCTTCTAACCGGTCCGTTTGGTTTTTCGCAGAGGATGGGGATTCTTCTTGGAGGGCGATATGGATAGAGCCTCCCTCTTCGGTATATTTAATTCCATTTTCGATCAAATTCATGAACAGTTCTCTAATTCGCAAAGCATCCCCCAAAATATGAATCTCCTGATGATGATTCGATGCAGAGAGATGGAGCCTCTTGGATCTGGCCAAGAGATCCATTTGAGCAACGACCTCCGCAAGGATCTCCGTCAAATTGATATCCTCCTTATTCAACCGTATCTCCCCCGTATCCGCTCTTGAAAGAAGCAGAAGGTCTTCAACGATTTGCGCCATACGATTGATTTCTTCCAAGTTACTTTTCAGGGTTTGTTGATACTCTTTGGAGGTCCGTTCCTTTCGGAGCATGACCTCAACTTCCCCCTTGAGAATGGTTAAAGGGGTCTTCAGTTCATGCGAGGCGTCTGAGCTAAACTGTTTAACTTGGCGGAAGGATTGATCAAGGCGGGAGATCATCTCATTGAAGGTCTCAATCAATCTGGATATTTCATCTTTAACCTTGGGAGGACTAATCCTTTGGTTCAAGTTTTGCGAGGTGATCATTCGGGCCGTTTGGGTGATATTATCCACGGGTTTCAATGCCTTATGAGCAAGAAATTGCCCTCCCAGAATGGCCACCATCAGCGCTAAAGGGACAGTGATGATTAAGATGATGAATAAAGTGTTGAGGGCATCCTCCACCTCCTCCAGAGAAGAGGCGATTTGAACGATTTTGGTAACATGACTATTTTCAACGACGGGGAAGGTAATGATTCTTAAAGGAGTGTTGCCAATAGAACGATTGGTTTCAAAGGTGATCAAGCCCTTGGAGGCATTCTTCAGGGTATTTAGACTGATCGGGAGCTGGACATTCTTCAGGTTGTCCGATTTCCGCCCGATATTTCCCGATTCATCTAAGACCTGAATGAATTTCCCGATGGGTCTTAGGTTCATGGACGTTTCAAGGGCTTGGTCAATGTTTCCGAAGCCAAATTTCGATACGGGGGATGAAGATTCCGAAGCGATGAATTCAGCGAGAGACCTCAATTTGTTGTCGGCATCCCGATGAAGACTTTTTGAAAGTGTGAAATAGAGAAAGGTACTGAAGGAAATTAATAGAACTCCCAATATCAAAACATACCAAAGAGTAAGTTTGAATCGAAGACTTCTGAAATGCATTTAGGCCCTTTTCATGATATAACCGACCCCCCGGATCGTATGGATCAGCTTGGGTTCAAAGTCCTTGTCGATTTTTTTTCGAAGATAGTTCACATAGACATCGATCACATTGGTCACCGAGTCGAAATGGTAGTCCCAAACGTGTTCAGAGATCAATGTCCGGGTGAGGACCTTATCCGGATTTCTCATAAAATACTCTAAGAGGGAATATTCCTTGGCCGTGAGTTCAATTTCTTTCCCTCCTCGCATCACCTTGTGGGTGACAAGAGACAAGGCTAAGTCAGCTATTTTTAGAATCGGCTCCTTATCTATTTTTTCCCGGCGCAAGAGGGCACGGATTCTCGCCAAGAATTCCAGAAATTCGAATGGCTTTGTTAAATAATCATCGCAACCGGCATCCAACCCTTTCACAATGTCTCCGACACTATCCTTGGCGGTCAACACCAGTATGGGGACGTTATTTCGATTCCCTCGGATTCTCTTTAGTACCTCTAACCCATCGATCTTAGGGATCATCAGGTCAAGAACAATCAAATCATATTCATTCACTTCTGTCATGTAGAGGCCTGATTCCCCATCATAAGCGTTATCTATTGCGTAATGCTCCTCTTCTAGCCCTTTCTTGATAAAGTTGGCAACCTTTTTTTCATCTTCAATGACTAGAATTCTCATTTCTTTCCCGTGCCTGTCCCCAAAGAAGATTACTCAATCTCCGCAGTTCGCGAAATGAGTAGGAAATAAACGATATCATTATAAATTTATTGTAAAAAAAAGCAATAGCGAAAATAAGGATGGGAAACCTTGACACAGCATCTTAACTTTGTTAGCATTTCCAAAATTTTCAATCCGCAGAGGAAATGGAAAATGTTGATTAAATTGGCAGGGATTCAAATATCCTGTTGTGAAGAGAAAGAAAGAAATATTGAGAAGGCGGTTAAATTTACTCAAATCGCAGTAGAGAAAGGTGCCAACATCATCTGCTTCCAGGAGCTCTTCACGACCCATTGGTTTCCAAGAGAGATGAGCAAACGCTATTTCCCCCTGGCTGAAAAGATAGATGGCCCCACCGTTACGAGAATGCAAAGGTTGGCGGGAGAAAATAGGGTCGTTTTGATCTGTCCTATTTTCGAGGTGGAGGAAGAGTCTTTCTACAACTCGGCGATCGTTATCGATGCGGATGGAGAGGTTTTGGGAAGTTATCGAAAAATTCATGTTCCCCAAATCCCCCTATGGGAAGAGCGATATTACTTTTCCTCTGGAAACCAAGGGTTTCCTGTTTTTAGAACCAAGTTTGCACCCGTTGGAGTCCAGATTTGTTGGGACAATTTCTTTCCGGAAGGATCAAGAATATTAGCATTGAAGGGGGCCAAGATTCTTTTTTCTCCTACCGCCGCTGCTTTTGCTTCGCAAAGAAAATGGGAAACGATGATCTCGGGCAACTCCGTCGCCAACGGGGTCTACACTTTTAGGGTGAATCGGGTGGGAAGCGAAGCAAAACAAGATTTTTATGGGAGGTCTTTTTGTATCTCCCCGGAAGGAGAATTATTGGATAAACCGACAGGAATGAAAGACAGCATCGCCTTAGTTGAAATTGATCTAAAGAATATTGATAAGACGAGGAAGGAGTGGCCCTTTTTAAAGGACAGAAGGCCTGACAGCTACAAAGAGATACTCCAGGATGTGGATCGTGGAGTTGAACGCAGAGAGTGAAAGATTGGAATAGTGAAAGATCGGCATCATGGGACATTGGAGAAAAAACCAAAATTCCGGTTTTCGACTTGGATTCCGCTGGCACGAATCACTGACACGGTCACGAGATCATAGGTAATGAGGAGATCATGGATAGAAGAAAGTTCATTAAAGAATATGTGGAACCGATTGTCGTCGCTGTACTGATCGCTCTTTTTATTCGTGCCTTCGTTGTCCAAGCCTTCAAGATTCCGTCAAGTTCAATGGAGCCGACGTTGCTGGTGGGTGACCATATCCTGGTTAATAAATTTATCTATGGAATAAGAATTCCTTACACCGATATCAAATTTCTTCAGTATAGAAAGCCGAAAAGAGGGGATATTATCGTCTTCATTTTTCCAAAAGACCGGTCGAAGGATTTTATCAAAAGGGTCATCGGAACGGAAGGTGAAAAATTGGAAATCATCAACAATAGAATTTACATCAATGATAAGTTGGTAAATGATCCATGGGGCCATTTTACACTGGCCAGACCTTCGATGGAGGACTTTGGTCCAGTAAGAATTCCTGAAGGCTCCCTGTTCGTTATGGGAGATAACCGTGATAACAGTCAGGATAGTCGTTTTTGGGGGTTTGTTAATATTAACAATGATGTAGTCGGAAGCGCATTCGTTATCTATTATTCAGGTCCGAATTTCTGGGAGATATGGAAGATATGGCGATGGGGTGAAATTAGATGGGGGAGAATAGGTAAGCTGATCCGTTAGATTTGGAAGACATTCTCGCTGGCATACCGAATATCCTTTTTGATTTGCTCGATCAGGAGGGCGGGAGATTCGAATCGGACCTCGTCTCGAATTCTCTTTTTGAAACGAACCTCAATTTCTTTTCCATAGATTTCCCGGTTAAAATTCAAAATGTGCACCTCCAACGAAAATCGTTCGCCCCTTTTGCCAGTTTGAGTAGAGAAAGTTGGATTTGATCCGATATTGGCGAGGCCGTTGAAACGTTGTTGATGCCATATCACCTCTACGGCGTAGACTCCTGTCTTTGGATAAAGCTCTTCTGAAATCTCTAAATTCGCCGTAGGAAACCCCAACGCTTGGCCTCTTTTTGCCCCTTCCACTACCTTTCCAATGATCGGATAGTCTCTTCCCAATAATTTCGACGCTTCTTCAACCTCTCCCCCTTGAATAAGAGTTCTTATCTTAGAACTGCTGACAATAGTTCGGTCAACTCTCAATGGTTCCACAACTTCCACTTCGAACCCGAATTTCCTTCCCGCCTCTTTAAGGGTTTGTGCGTCCCCTGTTTGTCCCTTCCCGAAACGATAATTATATCCAATGATAAGTTTCTTCACCCCTATTCTTTCCACCAAAATGCTTTTAATAAACTCATCATGGGAGGTCTCCGAAAATGATAAAGAAAATTCAATGCAAAGTACGATCTCTATTCCTGATTCCTTGATCAGCATCATTTTTTTTCTAAAAGGCGTGAGCAGGGGCAAGAACCGTTCGGGTGCGAGCACTTTGAGGGGATGGGGCTCGAAAGTGATAACCACTCCTTCTCCATGAATCTTTAACGATTCTTCTTTCACCCCTCGGAAGATCCGTTGGTGTCCTAAATGGACCCCGTCGAAATTCCCCAGTGTCACAACGGGGTTTCTGATGGGTCTTTTTAGATTTTCAATTCCTTTGATGATTTCCATGAGAAAAAGTATATTAATAGTTGATCTCAACCACGATTTTATACTAAAATAATACCCGTTGAAATTCAATCAATAATCTTGGGGATTACAGTCTTTTTGTTTGCGCTATGCGCCGTGCGCTTTGCTATTTTAAGGATAGGCCGAAGTGGCGGAATTGGTAGACGCGCTAGATTCAGGGTCTAGTGAGGAGTAGTCCTTGTGGGGGTTCGAGTCCCCCCTTCGGCACCAATTCCCTTTAGCCTGAGGAATCAGAATTCCTTGCCACCATCCCTTTGCTTCGTAACCTATCCTCTGATGCCGCCAAGTGGATGTTACTGGGGTTTTGCTGAGAGATCAAAATCAGACTTGAAGAAATCTGTTGAGGTCTTCAATGACGAGGAATCTTTTTGCGAGGGGCCTGTTCCTTCTCTGAAGCATTCAAGGATGCCATCCTTTTCTAAACTGATCTGGCCTGATTTGGGGTCAATCTTCATAAATTCTATCCCCTCCTCAGGAGCAGGGAAGTCTTTCACAGGTTTATCTTTCAATATCTGTGACATGAAGGCGACCCAGACAGGGGAGGCTGCTCGAGCCCCTGTTTCATTTTCGCCGAGAGATCTCTCTTCATCAAAACCTACCCACACCCCGGTGATCAATTCCGGGGTGTAGCCAATAAACCAGGCGTCCATAAATTGGTCGGTTGTTCCTGTTTTGGCAGCGACAGGTCTACCCAGAGATCGGGCTCTCCAGCCTGTCCCTTGTTTGACAACACCTTCCAAAAGATAGGTCATCAAAAAGGCGGTCTGGGGCGTAAGAAGTTGTTCTTCCTTCGAGGGCTCTTCAGAATAGAAAGGGGGTAGATTTTCTTCTAAAAGGTTCCCATCCCTATCCAAAATCTTCTTGATAAAAATAGGCTTGAAGAGATTCCCTTCATTGGCAAATACGGAATACGCTTTTGTCAATTCATAAAGAGAGACACTGGAAGAACCAAGAGCCATGGAAAGATCGTTGTGAAGAGGGGAGGATATTCCCAATTTTTGTGCATAATTTCTGATGTAATCAATGCCGACCTCTTGGGCAATCTTCACTGTCACGATATTGACGGAGTGCGTTAAAGCATTCCTTAAAGTAGTCGGCCCAGAAAATCTTCCTTCAAAATTCTTGGGTTTCCATTTTTTGTCTCCCCATTCAAAAACGATCGGAGAGTCCACTATAATGGACGCAGGGGTAAAACCTCTATCGAGGGCAGAGGCATAAACGATGGGCTTAAAGGCGGATCCGGTTTGCCTCCTGGCTTGGATCACGCGATTAAATTGACTTTTTCTAAAATCCCTTCCTCCTACCATTGCCTTGACATATCCAGTTTCCAAATCGAAACAAATGAGCGCGCCTTCTGGCACCAATGGCATGTCAGCCGATGGATATTTTTCCCTTTTCTCTATCTCCTTCAATCCAACTTCCAGCGCCTCTTGAGCTGTCTTCTGAAAATAAAGATCGGCGGTGCAAAATATCTGAAGACCGTTCTTGTAAAGGGCATCTTTTCCGTATTTCTCTTCGACGTAACGTCTTACGTGTTCAACAAAATGGGGCGCCTTTTCGACGGATGGTTTCTCTTTCCCTCGAATGACATACGGGGTTTTAATAGCCTTCATTGCATCACTCGATGGAATAAAGCCTTCCTCGGCCATTCGATTGAGAATATAGATCTGTCTCTTTTTTGCCTGGTCAGGATGCTGGTAGGGAGAGTTTTTGCTCGGTGCCTGAGGAAGTCCGGCAAGCACGGCAGACTCTGCTAAATTCAACTCTTCAATTGTCTTGCCGAAATAACTTTCCGCCGCGGCCGCTACCCCATACGCCCCATGGCCTAAATAGATCTGGTTTAGATACAAAAAGAGAATTTCCTCCTTGGTAAGATTCTTTTCGATTTTATAAGCCAGAATAGCCTCCCGGATCTTTCTCGCGAAACTCTTTTCAGGAGATAGCAAAAGTGATTTCACCACCTGTTGGGTAATGGTGCTCCCTCCCTGCACAATCTCACCAGAAAAAATATTTCTAAAAAGGGCCCTAAGGATGGCAATATAATCTAACCCTTTGTGCTGAAAGAATCTTGAATCCTCTCCCGCGACAAAGGCCTGAATTAGATTGTTTGGAATCCTATCAAGGGAGACTGTCTCTCTTTTTTCATAGAAAAACTCGCCGATGATCTCTCCATCTTCCGAAAATATCTTTGTAACCGTAGAAGGCTTGTAATTCTTTAAAGTTTCAACACTCGGAAGGTCATGAGTGAAATAGAAATAAGATACTACTCCGAATACCGTCACAACGGTAATGAGAATCATAATGACCGTGATCGAAATCTTAGCAACTTTTTCAAAAGAATTTAGTCTCATGGTTCACCAAGAAAAAGGATCGAGTTTTTAGGTTGCGGCTACGAAGCCCGTTTGGTTTAGGGTTAAAGGGTAACGTAAACTCCTTAAGACGAACGACGTAACCGATTGACGAAACGGGCGTCTTTACCCTTGCCGTTGGACGTAACTTTGTTTTTTAAGCAATAACCTGAACGTTGGATTATCCCTGGAAGCATAAAATTCAATAAGTTACGGACATTCGGCACGCCTGAGCATCGAAACGCCTGTCTACGCCCTGCAAGGCGGGGCCTCGTACAGAGAGGCCGCGCTACGGCACGCAGGCACCGACGCTGTCACGGTTTTTGCATATGAATCCTTGACTTCTCTTTTGGAAGCATATAATAATAAGGCAAATTTTTCAATGAATTAATCGGAAACCGAGGACCTTTTGAGAAACGGAGTAACGAAAAGGATTCCTAATTAATAATGAGTCCATAACATAATTGATTAGACATATTCTTCCAAAAATATCCCCTCCCCATGGAGACTGTGTCATAATTGGGGATTTCGGATGTTTGTCATTCTGAACGAAGTGAAGAATCTAATCATTTCAACTGATTCGATCATATAGATTCTTCGGCTTGCGCCTCAGAATGACATTACGACACAGTCTCCAAAGGAAGAAGGTATTATTGGGGAGATTTGAAAATATTCTTTGTTCATCTTTCACGTCCATACAATTTTCAACTGATTGGTAAGTGAACCCAGGGAACAAGACGAATGAATGGTAAATTAAATGAGACACTCTCCATTTTGATCCCCGTCTATAATGAGGAAGGGAATCTCTCGTTGTTATACGAGAAGTTGGTAACGGCATTGAAGAAGGCGGGAAGGCCTTATGAAGCGATCTTTATCGATGATGGAAGCTCAGATGGAACAATGGAAATTTTGCTTGATCTTAGAGAGAAGAATCCGAACGTAAAGATCGTTAGTTTTTCAAGAAATTTTGGACAAACTGCAGCACTCAGCGCCGGAATCGATTTCTCCAAAGGGGATATTATCATTCCGATGGATGGTGACCTTCAAACTGACCCGGAGGATATTCTTCCTCTTCTTCAAAAGATTGAAGAAGGATATGACGTGGTAAGTGGATGGCGGAAAGATCGCAAAGATCCCTTTTTGACCAGGCGATTACCCTCTATGATCGCCAACAAAATCATCTCACTCATTGGAGGCGTTCATCTTCACGATTATGGGTGCACGCTTAAGGCTTACAAAAAAGACATTCTGAAGAACATTAAGCTCTACGGCGAAATGCATCGATTCATTCCCATTTACGCCCAATGGATTGGAGCTCGTGTATCAGAAATCCCGGTGCGCCATTTTTCAAGAGGGTCTGGTTCATCGAAATATGGAATGAGTAGAGTCTTTAAAGTCATTTTAGACCTGATGGTCGTTAAGTTCCTTTTATCCTATTCTCAGAAACCCATTTACGTTTTTGGAGGGATGGGACTTTTAATGATATTAGGATCCTTTCTGGCGGGGTGCTATGCAATCTATCTGAAGTTCTTTGAAGGGACATCCTTCATATTAACCCCCTTACCCCTGTTGTGCGTTTTTCTTCTATTGCTAGGGTTCCTGTCAATTCTTATGGGTTTTTTGGCTGAAATACTAACTCGAACCTACTACGAATCGCAGGGGAAAACCACGTATCAAATTAAGGAAACGATTCCATAGAAGATATAGGAATGAATGTTTATCGTTGTCGAGGCTTGTATCGATATTCGTTTTTCGAAACTTGAAACTCGATCCTCCGGCACCGAGCTTCGGGTTTCGATACGAGCATCGTCACCGTTAACCTTTTTTATAATATAACGAACACGAATCACGCTTGCGCGCCGAAGCGCTACAGCGCGCAGGCACGGACACGGTCATCATGTGCGGTATTGTTGGATTTCTCACCACGAAGGCGGCAGATATTCCCGAATCTGAAATCCTAAGAAAAATGCGGGATGTTCTCATCCATCGCGGCCCGGATGAGGCTGGAGAATACATTCGTCCCTTGGATGAAAAAGGTCCCTTCGTCTTCTTTGGACATCGCCGGCTTAGCATTATCGATCTATCCGGCGGCCATCAACCATTATCAAATGAAGACGGTACGGTATGGGTAATTTTTAATGGAGAGATCTACAATTTTAAGGAATTGAGAGAAGATTTGAAAGGGAGGGGGCATCAGTTCCGAACCTACTCAGATACAGAGGTGATCGTTCATGCTTTTGAAGAGTATAAAGAAAATTGCTTCCAATATTTCAACGGAATGTTCGCTATTGGGATCTGGGATGAGAAAGAGAAGCGATTGATATTAGCAAGGGATCGCTTGGGTAAAAAACCCCTTTATTATAGTTTTATAAACGGGACTTTTCTCTTCGCCTCTGAATTGAAGGCGATCATGCTTTATCCTGCCTTTCCGAGAAAGGTCGACCCCTCTTCCTTGATGAAATATCTATTTTTTGAGTTCATCCCCTGTCCTCACACCATTTTTAAGGACGCAAGAAAAATTCCAGCGGCCCGCTATCTCATCTGGGATAAGAAAGGGATAGAAGTCAAACAATACTGGTCCCCTTTCGATCCTCAGAAGGGCGAAATAAATCTTTCAGAAACCGAAGCAGAATCCAGAATGATGGAACTTCTCAAAGAGTCTGTCAAACGCAGGCTTATTAGCGACGTCCCATTGGGGGTTTTTCTGAGCGGAGGGATCGATTCAAGTGCTATCACAGCCTTGGCCCAAGAAGAGGTGCCAGGGAAGATAAAGACGTTTTCAATCGGGTTCGAAGACGCTTCTTTTGATGAGTCAAGATATGCTTCATTAGCATCTAAATATATTGGCACCGAGCATCATGAACAGACAATGACACCAACTGATTTACTCAATATCGTCTCTGGGCTCCCTGATATTTTAGACGAGCCCATGGCAGACGCATCGATTTTACCAACTTATCTCCTTTCCAAATTCACTCGTGGGTACGTAACCGTTGCTCTGGGTGGGGATGGTGGAGATGAGCTATTTGCGGGATATCCAACTTACATAGCTCATAGGCTTGCTGGATATTATGGACGTTTTCTGGGAGTCTTTCATCCAATGGTGGTTCGCCTGGCAAGTTTAATCCCCGTCTCCGATGATAATATCAGTTTCGATTTTAAGGTGAAGAAATTTCTTTCCGGTATCGAATATCCAGATGGGGTAAGGAATTCGGTTTGGCTCGGGTCTTTTTCC
>Ga0335070_10000407_pt1 | contig 48439 bp, 51 predicted proteins | sample Lox_Sample_13_FD_206722 | JGI IMG/M metagenome (GOLD analysis project Ga0335070, IMG submission 206722) | Soil microbial communities from Loxahatchee National Wildlife Refuge, Florida, United States - Lox_Sample_1.3 | ecosystem: Environmental > Terrestrial > Soil > Wetlands | place: USA... | reverse complement strand
ATGCGCGAATGCGCCCTGGAGCGCCTCGGAGCCGAGCAAGCGTTCGACTACTTAGCTGCCGGCAAAGCCACGCTGGGCGCCATGCCCACCCATGCGACGGTGATTGCCGAGCGCTTTTTCGACGAGGCCGGCGGCATGCAACTGGTGCTGCACGCACCCTTCGGCGCGCGTATCAACCGCGCCTGGGGCCTGGCGCTGCGCAAGCGATTCTGCCGGTCGTTCAATTTCGAGTTGCAAGCCGCCGCCACCGACAACGGCATTGTGATTTCGCTGAGCGAGCAGCATTCTTTCCCCCTCGAAATCATTTTTGGATTTCTGAAATCCGCGACGGTTGAGGACGTCCTCACGCAAGCCTTGCTTCCCGCCCCCATGTTCACGGCGCGCTGGCGCTGGAATGTGACGCGGGCTTTGGCCGTGCTGCGCTTCCGCGGCGGCAGCAAAATTCCGGCACCGATCCAGCGCATGCGCTCCGACGACCTGCTGGCCGCAGTGTTTCCCGATCAGGCCGCGTGTGCCGAAAACCTGACGGGCGAAATCCGCATTCCCGATCATCCTCTGGTGAATGAGACGATCTCGAATTGTCTGCACGAGGCCATGGACCTTGAGGGCCTCAAGCAGGTGCTGGAGGGCATCGCAAGCGGCGCCATCCGCACCGTTGCCATTGAAACGCCCGAAGCGTCTCCTTTTTCCCACGAAATTCTGAACGCCAACCCCTACGCATACCTGGACGATGCTCCGCTGGAGGAGCGCCGCGCCCGCGCGGTCCAGATGCGCCGCACCTTGCCGGATCTGGCGGATGGAATGGGCGCGCTGGATCGAGCAGCCATCGAGCAGGTGGCGGCGGAGTCGTGGCCGGCGGTGCGCGACGCCGACGAATTGCATGACGCCCTGCTGACGCTCATCGCGCTGCCGGCGGCCGCCGAGCGGCAAGCATGGTTTGACGAGCTGGCGGCATCCCACCGGGCTGTCGCCCTTCGTGCGGGCGACACGGTTCTCTGGGCTGCCGCCGAACGCTCCGCAATGACACAGGCCGCCTATTTTGGCGAGGGCGACGAACAGCAATCCGCCGTAACAGAGATGCTGCGCGGCTGGCTCGAATCCACGGGGCCGATGACGGCCCAGGCGCTCGCCGATCGTCTGGTCCTGCGGCGCGAGTTCATAGACATGGCCCTTGCTCGCCTCGAAGCCGAAGGCCAGATCCTGCGCGGCCGTTTCACCCCTGCTAATGCGACAGGCGAAGTCGAGTGGGCGAACCGCCGCGTGCTGGCGCGCATCCACCGCCTCACCATTGGCCGCCTCCGCCGCGAAATCGAACCCGTTTCAACCGCCGATTTCGTCCGCTTCCTTTTCCGCTGGCAGCACCTTGCGCCCGGCAGCCAGTTGCACGGCCTGGATGGCGCGTTGCAGATTATTCGCCAGCTTCAGGGATATGAGATCTCCGCGGCCGCGTGGGAATCGGAGATCCTGCCGCGGCGCATCGCGCGATACTCACCGGATTTGCTCGATCAGCTCTGCCTCTCGGGCGAAGTGATGTGGGGCCGGCTTTCGCCGCATCCGGCCTTCGACCGGGAAGACCCGGGCCGCGTGCGCCCAACACGCGTGGCGCCGGTCGCGCTTCTTCTGCGCGAAGACTCCCCCTGGCTGCTGGCGGCGAATCGCGACGAGGTCGAGGAATCGCTTTCCCACCCCGCGCGGGAAGTTCTGAATGCGCTAAGGCGGCAGGGCGCCTCCTTCTTCGCCGAACTGACGCGCGCCACGGGAAGGTTAGCGAGCGAAGTCGAGGATGCTCTCTGGGAGTTGGTGGCAGCTGGCCTGGTCACCGCCGATGGTTTCGAGAATCTTCGCTCGTTGATCGATCCCAAACGGCGGCGCGGCGAAGGTAGGGGGCGCAGCGCCCGCCCGCGTCATGCCGCCGGAAGGTGGGCTTTGCTGCCCGCTTCTGATAGCCAACCCGCCACCGCGAACGAAGCCTTCGCCAGCCAACTGCTGCTCCGCTGGGGAGTGGTCTTCCGCGATCTGCTGGCGCGAGAAACGATGGCACCCGCGTGGCGCGACCTCCTGGTTGTGCTCCGCCGCATGGAAGCGCGCGGCGAAATTCGCGGCGGCCGCTTTGTAGCCAGCGTCATCGGAGAACAGTTTGCCCGTCCCGAAGCCATCGAGCTGCTGCGCTCTGTTCGGCGTTCCGAGGACCGGCCGGAAAGTGTTGCGGTGTCCACAGCCGATCCGCTGAATCTTGCCGGCATCATACTTTCCGGACCACGCGTCAGCGCGCTGGCCGGCGGCACCGTGGATCTGGTTGGCTCGCCGGAACTCACCGCCACAGTGCGTTGAGTCGTATAATCAACGCTCCATGCGTTTCCTTGCAATGCTTCTTCTAGCTTCCCTGCCCCTGGCTGCCGCAGACTATAAGGCCGGCACCGGCCGTATCATCATCACGCCCGAAAAACCCATCTATATGTCGGGCTACGCCAACCGGACCCACGCCTCCGAGGGCGTGATCCATGACCTGTGGGCCAAAGCGCTGGCCATCGAGGACCGGAAAGGCGCCCGCGTGGCCGTGGTCACTACCGATCTCATCGGCCTGCCGCGCGGCGTCGCGGATGTCGTGGCGGCACGCGTGCAGCAGCAGTATGGCATCGACCGCTCGCATCTCGTGCTGAACTCGTCGCACACGCATACGGGCCCGCTGATTCGCGGCAACCTCGAGATCATGTTTGAACTGAGCCCAGCCGACAGCCAGGTCGTTTCGGATTATGCCGCCAGGCTGACGGAAAATCTGGTCGCGGTGGTCGGCGCTGCGCTCCAGGATCTGGCGCCCGCGGCTCTCTGGTTCGGAAACGGCCACGCGACCTTCGCCGTCAACCGCCGCGAGCCCACGACGAACAGCGTGAAGATCGGCGAGAATCCCACCGGACCCACCGACCCCGACATGCCCGTGCTCAAGGTGACCGCGCCCGGTGGCAAGCTCCGCGCCGTTTTGTTCGGCTACGCCTGTCACAACACCACGCTCACCGGAGAGTTCTACAAAATCAGCGGCGATTACGCCGGGTTCGCGCAGCTTGCGGTGGAAAAGGCGAATCCCGGCGCCACGGCCATGTTCCTCATGCTTTCGGGCGCCGACCAGAATCCGCGCCCGCGCAGCTCGCTCGAGCTGGCGGAACAGCATGGCGCCGAGTTAGGCACAGAAGTTAACCGAGTGCTCGGCGAAAAGCTCCAGAACGTGCGTGGCCCGGTGCGCGCGGCGTTTCAAATCGTGCAGCTCGGATTCGCACCGCAATCGCGCGAGACGTTTGAATCGCGCCTCCAGGATTCCAACGTCCACCGCGTGCGTCACGCCAAGGCCATGCTCAAGCTAATGGACGAACGCAGCCCCATCCTCAGCCACTATCCGTACCCGGTGCAGGCGGTTCAGTTCGGCAAAGATCTGACGCTGGTTGCCCTCGGCGGCGAAGTCGTCGTCGATTACGTTCTTCGCATCAAGCGAGAGTTCGGCAGCAAAGGGATCATCGTCGCCGGGTATTCAAACGACGTGATGTCGTACATCCCATCACTTCGCGTGCTGAAAGAAGGCGGCTACGAAGCCGATCAGAGCATGACCTACTACGGCCTGCCAGGACCGTATGACGAGCACGTGGAGGAGCAGATCATGGCCACAGTGCGCCAAGTCCTGAAACGGGTTGGACGGCAGCCGCGGGGCGTGCAATAGAATAAAGCCATGGGTGTCACCACGCTGGTTTCGGTCGAAGAATACCTGCGGACGAGCTTTCCCGACGCGGATCGCGAATATGTCGACGGACGCATTGTGGAGCGGAACGTGGGAGAGGTCGATCACAGCGATGTGCAGAGTTCGATTCTTCACTATTTGCGAACTCGTTATAAGAAGCGAATCTGGGCGGGTGTGACAGTTCGCGTTCAAGTAAAGAAAACGCGCTTCCGAATTCCGGATGTCACCGTTGTGGCGGGTTCGAAGCCTGCTGAGCGAATCATCCGCAAGCCGCCGGCTGTCGTCATGGAGGTACTTTCCCCGGATGACCGCGCGGGCGACATCGAGGAAAAGATCAACGAGTACCTGGCCTTCGGCATTCCCTGCGTGTGGGTGATTAATCCGGAAACACGCCGCGCGTACGTTCACACTTCAAAGGGCAGCCACGAAGCGAAAGAGCGCGTCTGGCGCGCCGAGAGCGCAGGCATCGAAGTGCCGCTAGCCGCCATTTTCGAGTGATCCAGCCGCTCGCAGTAGACTGAAGGCATGGTGCGGCTGCTAGCGGCTCTTTTTACCCCGGTCCTTTGTTTCGCGGCCACCGGCGGCGAGGATGTTGCAAAAAGCTTACGCGAAGTCGAACTGGACGCAGCAGAGTGCCACCGCGTTCACGACGTCCAACTCAACAAGGACGATATCCATTTCTATTTCACCGATGGTTATCTGATTTTCGGAAAACCGGTCAATGGCATCCGTACCGCGGCCGTCTTCACCAACGAGGTGGAGGCCGGTGATGCCGAACTGCTGCTGCTGCCTCCGGTCCGCAGTGAGCGGCAGTCGCTTGCGAGTTACACGGGAAGCCCGAACCTGGAAGAGCACATCAGCGCCACCGTTTTTTTGTTCGCCGATCACACCTATGACGACCTGATGCAACAAATCCGCGCCAACGCCTTTGACAAGCGCAGCCCCGAAATGGGCGCGCTCATGTCAGAGCAGTGGGAGCCGGTGGTCCGCAATCTCTCTGCAAGCTTCGAAACGCGTCTGCTGCTCGACCTGCTTTCGCCCCGGCGCCGCCAGGACGGCTTCTTCATAGCCGCAGTGAACGGCAAGACGCTCGGCAACTTCGACGTGGTTTACGAGCCGCGCGCTTTCGAACAGATCGGCGTAGGCCAACTAGCCTCGCGAGCTAACCGCACGTTCTTCGATATATGGACGAATTTCGAAGCGGCGCCTTACCGAAAGGGCGTCCGCAAGTTTCAGGGCTCGGAGTTGTCACTCAAGGACTACCGCATTGACGCGACCCTCGAGCCCAGCCTGAATCTTCGCGTGGTCACGAAAGTCAAAGTGGCCGTGGCGGAGCCGGGCGAGAGTGTCCTCCCCTTCGACATGACGGGCCGCATGCATGTGTCATCGGCCACCATCGACGGTGCTCCCGCCGAAGTGCTTGAGGCCGATTCCCTGCGCTCGAACCTCATCCGCAACAACGGAAGCAATCTTTTCCTGGTGGTTGCGCCGGACCCCCTCCAGCCCGGACGCGAATACGAAGTGGAGTTTCATCACGAAGGCGCGGTGGTAGAAGATGCCGGCAGCCAGGTTTATTTTGTGGGGCCGCGCGGCACCTGGTACCCCAACTCGGGAATCCAGTTCGCGCGGTTTGACCTCACATTTCGCTACCCTAAAGATCTCGACCTGGTCACGCCGGGCGACGTGGTTTCCGACATCACCGAAGGCGACGTGCGCAGCACGCGGCGTGTGGTCGACGTGCCCATCCGCTTTGCGGGCTTCAACCTCGGCGTTTACAATCGCACGCGCGTGGTGCGCGCGCCCTACACCATCGAGGTCTGCGCAAATCGTGCCGTGGAGGCCGCATTGCAGCCCAAGCCGCATCCTTCGCGTGTCGGGCGGCAGCCGGCAGCAGCGCATGCGCCGTTGCCGCCGAGCCCCGTGCCGCGGCTCGAAGAACTGGCCGCCGAGGTCGCCTCCACCTTCGAATTCATGTCCACGCGATTTGGCCCGCCGCCGCTCAAGACCCTCGAGGTCTCGCCCATTCCCGGAGCTTTCGGCCAGGGATTTCCAGGATTGTTGTACCTGTCGACCATGGCTTATCTCCACCGTGAGGACGCTGCATTGGCCAATCTCGATCCTCAAGTGCAGAGCTTCTTTGTGGATCTTCTGCAGGCCCACGAAACCGCCCACCAGTGGTGGGGCAATGTGGTGACTACCGCCGGTTATCACGATGACTGGCTGATGGAATCGCTCGCCAATTACTCCGCCCTGTTGTATCTCGAGAAAAGCAGCGGCCGGAATCTCATGGATGCCGCGCTCGAGAATTACAGGAATCGGCTGCTGGCCAAAAATCCAAACGGCCAGACCGTGGATTCCGCCGGCCCCATCGTGTTGGGTGCGCGGCTGGAAAGCTCGCTCGCCCCATCCGCCTGGGTCGCCATTACCTATGGCAAGGGCTCGTGGATCATGCACATGCTGCGCGCGTTGATGGGCGAAGACCGCTTCCTGGCCATGCTGGCTGAATTGCGGCGGCGCTACGAATCGAAGACTATCTCCACCGAGGAATTCCGCCAGTTCGCCTCAGAGTTCTTGCCGCCCAAATCGCCTGACGCGAAACTTGAGGCCTTCTTCGATCAGTGGGTCTACGGCACCGGGATTCCCACACTCAAATTGAGCTACTCCGTTCACGGCCGCGCACCCGCCGTCAAGCTGACGGGTACCGTGTCACAGAGCGACGTGGATTCCGAGTTCAGTGTCCAGGTGCCCGTAGAGATTCAATGCGGCGGCAAGCGGCAAGTGAAATGGGTGCGTACTTCGAGCTCGGCCGCGGCGTTCACCGTAACGCTACCGCAGGCGCCTACCAAAGTGGTGCTGGACACGTCGAGTGTCCTGGCTGCATCGAAGTGAATTCGGCCCTCAGGCCTTCACTGCGTAAACCGCGAGCCATCCCTGATTCCGCAAGAAAAGCTGTCCGCCGCACACCACCGGGTGGGCCCAGCTCGGCCTTCCTTGATCCGGGATCGAAAACCGGCCTTTTTCGTTGTAGCCCTGCGGTGTGGCCTCGGCCAAGCCGGCAACATTGTCCTCGCTAAGCAAAAACAGGTGGCCGTCGGCGATGGTGAGGCTCCCTTTGCCCACGCTGCGATCCTTCCATGCCACTTTCCCAGACCCAAATTCTATGCATGTCAGGATCGCATTGGAATACCCGTAGAGATAGCCATTGTAAAAAACCACGCCGCCGTGATGGTTCTGCATGTCGCGGCTGAAATAGATTTCTTCCGCTTTGACCGCACCATCTTGCGCCGTAAGCCCGAGCAGGCCGCCGCCGGTGCCGTAGGCCGACGTGTAAAAAACCTTGTTGTCGTGAAAAACCGGAGTGGCGATATTCGCGGTCCGGTTTGCCGCGCGCTCGTACCGCCACATGAGCTTGCCATCCGTCGCGCGGACTCCCACCCCGGCTTTTTCGGTGAGCGCCATAATCGTGCGCACACCCTGCACATCGGAAATCACGCACGACGAGTAAGCCGCGCCGTCGCTCAGATCCCGGCTGGTCCAGATGGTTTTGCCGGATGCCTTGTCCAGCGCGACAATGCAGGCGTTCGGACCGCCTGGCGTCACAATAACGTGATCCCCGTCGATGAGCGGCGATTCGCTGAGCAGCCAGTGGGGGTTGCGCCCGTTGAACTCCTGCAGGATATTGCGGCGCCAGACTTTCGTGCCATCCTGCGCCCGCATACACGCCAGTTCACCGTTCTCCGCCAGCGCGTACACGCGGTCGCCATCCAGGGTAGGCGTGCCTCTCGGCCCGCTTCCGCGATCCTGCTCCATTCGCATGGCGAGCGCCGCCGACCACAGGTTCTTTCCATCACCGCGGTTCAGGCAAAATACAGAACTGCTCCCGCTCTGCACGCCCTGGACGTAGATGCGGTCACCGCGCACGGCCAGCGAGCCGTAACCTTCGCCTAAATTCGCAATCGACCACAAGGCTCGTGGCCCGCCCGACGGCCAGGATGCGAGCAGTCCGGTTTCGCGCGACACCCCGGAACGTTCCGGCCCGCGCCATTGCGGCCACTCGAATGGCCGATCGGACGTGCTCGCCACACCGCGAGGTAACAGGGGTGCGGCAAGCAACGGCAAGAAATCCCTGCGCTTCATACGGACGGCACCTCCAGAGGCTCACCGCCTATTATGTCGCTGTCTCGTTCTGAGCCGCGACCAAAGGGAGGTCTACCGCCCTTCGCCCGAAAGAACCTCCGTGAGTTCGGGCTCAGCCGGCACGGCCGTTTCCGGCACCGCGTACGTTCTGCGCCGCTTGTAGCACAGCACCATGAATCCCGCCAGAATCAGAACCGGCGGGATCAGCATGATGATGATCCCGAGATTCATTACGCGCGCGCGCTCAGCCTGCTGGGCCGCGGCCGTGCGGAAACACATGACGCATTGCGCAAATGCGCTCGATGCCGCCACCGGCAAAAGCGCCAGCAGCCTTTTCATTGGACCCTCATCTGCAAGCTCCGCACGGAATCCGGCATGAAGATGAGCATCATCAGAAGAATGCAAAGCACCAGCATGGGAAACAGCGTCATGAACAGGCTGAATTTTTCGAACTTCAGGTGCATGAAGTAGGCGATGATCAGCGCCGCCTTGATTACCGAAAGCCCCATCAGCGACGTCAGCATGATCAGCGTCGGCAATTGCTCATACGCCAGAAAAACTTCGACTCCGGTCAGCACCAGCAGGCCAATCCAAACGTAAGTAAACGTCACCGTCGTTCCGCCGACGTGCTCGACTGCCTCAGAATGATTGCTCATGAATCGCTCCTAAATCTTGGCCGACATCAAATACACCAGCGGGAAGATAAACATCCACACCAGATCGACGAAATGCCAGTAGAGGCCGCTGACCTCCACATCCTCGTACTTGAACTTGCCGCGCCCCACGGCGAACGCGATGATGCCGAGATAAATGACGCCGATGATCACGTGGGTCATGTGCAGCCCGGTCAGTGCGAAAAACGTCCCGCCGAAAAGCGGCACGCCCCATTCATTGCCGGAAGTCGTGATGTGCTCATTGTTAATCAGGTTCAGCCATTCCGTCAGGTGCAGCCCCACGAACGCCAGACCGCATACCATGGTCGCCAGAATCCAGCGCACCGTCGCCTTGCGATCGCCGTGATTCATGGCGTGGACCGCCATCACCATGGTCAAGCTGCTCGAGAGCAGGCAAAACGTCATCACGCTCGAGAAGATAATGCTGGGCGAGAAGTGGAACGGCTTGGGCCACTCAGGCGTTGCCAGCCGCACGTAAGTGTAGGCCACCAGCAATGCCGAGAACGTAAGCGCGTCCGAAATGATGAACAGCCACATTCCGAACTTTTTGGAGCCGATCGCATAGGGAGACCCGCCGCCTTGCCAGACGGAATCCATAACGGCGGCTTTGGCTTCGGACATTCGTTCGTTACCCCCAGAAGAAAAATAGCGCCATCAGGTAAATCCAGATGGCGTCCAGAAAATGCCAGAAATACGCGCTCACGTCGACTGCAGTTCGCTTGCCCGGTCCCAGCCGGAGCAGCAGGGCCTGCACGTCGATGTAACCCAGCGCCGAAATCCCGCCCACCAGGTGCACGGCATGCACGCAGGTCAGCAGGAAAAAGAACGAGCTCGACGGGTTGGTGGCCAGATAGATCCCGGCCGCGTTCAGTTGCCTCCACGCCAGGTATTGGCCGCAAAGAAACAGCGCTCCCAGCACCGTCGCACCCGTCCAGTACCGGTTGAAAGCCGCGCGTCGGCCCGATCGCAAGGCGCGGCGCGCCAGCTCCAGCGCAAGGCTCGACGCCACCAGCACGCCGGTGTTGACCCAAAGAATACGCGGAAGCGGCGTTTCCACCCAGTCGTTCGACATCCCGCGCCGCACAAAAAAAGCGCTGGTGAACGCCGCAAAGAACATGACGCTCGCCGCAAGCAGAACCAGCAGGCCCGTGAACGAGGCCCGCCGCGATGCCCCGCGGCCACCGGAATCTCCGTCATCGCCGCCAAAATCGCGCGTCGGCGGCGGAGCCCCCCGCCCGCCAATAATATCGGTTGTTGCTGACCGTGCCATCCTTATGCGAAGTCTCCCAGTCCCCCTGTCACGCAGTCTCCCCGTTCCAACTCACGCCGGGTCCGACTGCATGATGTAGTCCTTCGCCGCACCCGGCACGCTGTATTCATACGCGCCGTGGCTCACCACGGGATGCTTCCCAGCGAAATTATCGAAAGGCGGCGGCGAGGGCACGGTCCATTCAAGCGTGGTCGCATCCCACGGATTCATCGGCGCCTTCTTGCCTTTTCGCATGCTCCAAAACAGGTTGAACACAAAAATGAGCTGCACCAGCGCCGTGAAGATCGCCGCGTGCGTCATGAACTTGTGGATCGGCATCAGGTTGTTCATGAACTCGAAGTTGGTGAAATCGGCGTAGCGCCGCGGATTGCCGGCGATGCCCAAGAAATGCATCGGCGTGAAGATGGCATACACTCCCAGGAACGTCAGGTAGAAGTGGATCTTGCCCATCGTCTCGTTCATCATCCGCCCGAACATTTTGGGGAACCAGTAGAAGGTTCCCCCGAACATCCCAAAAATCGCCGCCACTCCCATGATCATGTGGAAGTGCCCCACCACGAAGTAGGTGTCGTGAAAGTAAAGGTCCAGCGCCGGCTGACCCAGGAAGATGCCGCTGATGCCGCCGGTCACGAACAGCGACACAAAACCCAACGCGAACAGCATAGCCGTCGTAAAACGGATTCTGCCGCCCCACAGCGTCCCGATCCAGTTGAAGGTCTTGATGGCGGACGGCACCCCGATGGACATGGTCAGAATGGAAAACGCCATGGCCGAATACGGGTTCATGCCGCTCATGAACATGTGATGGCCCCAGACAAAGAATCCCAGGAAGCCGATCCCCAGGATGGCGTACACCATGGCGCGGTAGCCGAAGATCGGCTTGCGCGCGAAGGTGGCGAGCATCTGCGACGCCAGCCCCATTCCCGGAAGAATGGCGATATACACTTCGGGGTGTCCGAAAAACCAGAACAGGTGCTGCCAGAGCAGCGGCGATCCGCCTTTGTGGTTCAGAATCTGATCGTTGATGGACAGTCCTGCTGGCAGGAAGAAGCTCGTGCCTGCAAGACGGTCCAGCAACAACAGCACGCCGGCAGCCAGCAGCACGGCGAAACCAAGCAGCCCGAGAATCGCCGTCACAAACCAGCTCCAGCAGGTGAGCGGCAACCGCATCATCGACATCCCGCGAGCCCGCAGGTCGATCGTCGTTGCAATAAAATTGATTGCGCCCATCAGTGACGCCCCGCAAAAGATCGCGATGCTGATGATCCACAACGTTTGTCCCATCCCCTCGCCGGGCCCCGAGATCGGACCCACCGCGCTCAGCGGCGGATAAGCCGTCCAGCCAGACAGCGGAGCGCCGCCCGGAACGAAAAACGCCGCCAGCATCACCACCAGCGCCAGAAAAGTCGTCCAGAACGACAGCATGTTTAGCACCGGAAACGCCATGTCCTCCGCGCCGATCTGGATCGGCAGAAAGTAGTTCCCGAAACCGCTCTGCGGCGCCGTGGTGAGTACGAAGAAAACCATGATGGTGCCGTGCATGGTCATGAGCGACAGGTACAACTCCGGCGTCATGATCCCGCCTGCGGCGCCCGTCGGCCAGAGCTTCTCGAACCACGAAACCTTGGCGTCGGGATAAACCATGTGGAACCGCATCAGCACCGACAGCGACATTCCCAGGAACACCGAGAACAGCGCCAGAAAGTAGTACTGAATGCCGATGACTTTGTGGTCGAGGCTGAAAATATAACGGCGGATGAACCCCGTGGGCGCACCATGTGCGACTACCGGTGAGGACATTCTTTTCCCCCTGCTGACTTATACCTGAAGAACAAACTCGAGTAGCTTCTCACTTCTGCGCGGCCTGTTCCTGCTTCCACTTCTCAAAATCCGCTTCCGCCATCACTTCCATCGTGGTCCGCATCTGATGATGTCCCAGCCCGCACAACTCCGAGCAGGGAACTTCATAAACGCCGATCTTGTCCGCCTGGAAGTGGAAAGGAATCTCCATGCCGGGAACTAGGTCCTGCTTCAGACGAAGCTCCCGGACAAAAAAGTTGTGAATGACATCGCGGGACTTGAGAATCAGCAGAATCGGCTTTCCTGCCGGAACTTTGAGCGAGGCGCTGGTGATGTCATCTTTACCCGCCGGATCCTTCTCATCGATCCCGAACGGATTGCCGCCCTGGTCATTGATCTGCTTGAGGTCCGTGCGGCCGAACTTGCCATCCGGACCCGCGTAGCGAAAGCTCCAGGCGAACTGTTTGCCCAGCACTTCAACGCGCACGGCGTCGGCCGGAGCTTCGGCAAAATGCACGGACGCCCAGATGCGCGTCCCGGCCAGCACCAGCCCGATGAACAGGATGGCCGTCGCCGAGGTCCACACGGTCTCCAGGGTGTTATTGCCGTGCGAATACTTCGCCGTGCCCCCTTTGTCGCGGAACCGGATGATCACATATCCCAGCGCAACCTGCGCCAGGAAGAAGATGATACCCGTAACCCACAACGTGGCCATGAACTGCGTGTCATACGCCTGGCCGTGTTCAGAAATCGGAGGCGGGAACCACCAGTAGTGCCCCAGAAAGAAATAACAGATGACTACCGCAAGAACCCAGACTATCGCGCCAAGCAGCATGGACTCTCCAGAAAATTACCGGGGATTGTAAGCCAAGGGATTGACCGTAACACACTAGCGGTTGGGATGGCAACTGAATCGTGAATGACACCAGCAGATCTGTTGACCGGGAAAGCCGGCGTCCGTTACAAAACCGGCGGGAGAGTCAGGTTCGCCTTCGCCAGAGCCTTCTGCAACTGCGTCACTGCCTCGGCTTCCGGCATGCGTCGCGCCATGGTCAACTCCGTCACCAGCATGTGCCGTGCCCGATCCAGCATCTTTTTTTCGCGGAACGAGAGCGGCTTTTCCATCTGGAGCAGCAGCAAGCCTTTGAGCACTTCGGCTACGCTCAGCAGGCTGCCGCCCAGCATCTTCTCCGAATTCTCTTTGAACCGCGATTTCCAGTCCGAATGGAATCGGCAGCTTCCGCTCGAAAGGAACGCCAGCACCCGCGCGATCTCCGCGTTGCGCGTCACTTTGCGCAACCCGATGGTGTCCACGTTCGAAAACGGCACCATCACGGTCATACTGCTATAGACCAATCGCAACAAGTAGAACTTTTCGAATTGAGCGCCGAAGGACCGGCTGCTGATGTTCTCGATGGTGCCCACACCCTGGTTGGGGTACACCACCTTGTCACCGACTTCGAAGGTCATACGCAGAAACCCTCCCTGAACCACCGGTGCTTAGTTGGTATTAAACTTCACTGACGAGAAGTTCAGATGATAATCTCAATATTTCTTAATGTCAATATGAAATTTGCTGAAACGCCCTTCAGATGGGCGTTTCACGCACATTGGCCCAAGCAGAAGTAATAAAAATCGATTACAGCTTGGGCACGCAAATTGCTCAGGACCGCCATTTGCCACCCCGTGCAGGTGGTATCCAGAACTCACGCCAGCAAGCGCCGTACGTAGCGCAGGTTCTTGCTCATATCGTCCTCCACCGCCTTGGAGGGAGAGTCCGTCTCCAGATTGGCAAAGCCATGAAACCCGATGTCTTCTATGGCTTTGAGCACCGCGGGGAAGTCGATCTTTCCCTCCCCCAGGTAATGCGGATTGTCTTTCAAATGGAACTGGCAGATGCGATCCTTACCCAACCAGCGGATCTCTTTGACCACTTCAAAGCCATTCTGCGTGGAGTTGCCGACATCGTAGTATGTGAGCACCGCCGGTGATTTACTTCGTTCCATGATGCGGACGTTGTCTTCGGCGGATATGGTGTCCTCAAGCCCCAGGATGACTCCCGCCTTCTCCGCCTCGGGCGCGATCTCACGCAGCACGTCCCCTACGTAATCCATCTCCTGCGGAGTTTTGAGGGCGCACTTTCCAAAGAACGGCAACAGGATCACGCGTGTATCCAGCTTTTTCGTGATGGGAATGGCGTCGGCCACCCATTTCGCGCCCAGCTTGTCGTTTTTCAGACAGTTCACGTGGAGGATGTCGAGGCAGGTGCCGTCAATCGGAATCTTGTGGATTTTCGACGCGGTCAGATATTGCTGCTGGACGACCGTGTCATCCAGCGGCAGTTTGCCGTCGATCGGCGTGCGTCCCAAAGATACCTGCACGCCGTCGAACCTCAGCCGTGCCGCCGTTTCCACAGCCTCAACGTTGCCTGTGAGCCGAAGGTTCCAGTCCGTAACTCCCACCTTCAGACCGCGCGCACGGGCCCATCCGCGCGCAAGCGGAACGGCCGCTCCACCAATCAACAGGCTTCTGCGCGAAATTTTCATGAGCATCCTTCTTCGGCCAACCGGAACGGCGCTAGCCGGCGGTACCTGACGCGACTTTGGCCGGTGCCCGCAGCGGCTTGCGCTCGGCCAGCAGCAGCCGCCGGAGCGTGCGCAGATCGTTCAGCAGCCGTCCACTGGTTTTCATATGGCAGGAGAGCTTGGCCAGGTTGTAGGCCACGATTTGCAGGGCTTCCTTGCGGCGTTCCGTGTCTCCCTGCATCGAAAGCGCGATCTCTTCATCCACCTCGCGGCGCGCTTCCTCGATCGCTTCCAGGAGCAGCGCCACGTACTGATGCGAGCTTTCAATATTGTCGAACGGCGTTTCAGATGTATAACTCATCCTGCGCCTTTCAGACACGTCTGCCACCCAGAGACGCGTCGTTAACGAACTTTAACTTTTCCTAATTCTCGCACAAAACCCGCCGGGAACGATCCTCGGATTTGGATGGGATATACCAAATCTGCCGTAAACGGCGGCAAACACGGGTAAATTTGGTTACGTCCGCGCTACCGTGTTACCATCCAGGTATCCGACAAAACCCAGCGGGGACGTAGTTCAGTTGGTTAGAACGCCGGCCTGTCACGTCGGAGGTCGCGGGTTCGAGCCCCGTCGTCCCCGCCATTCAAATCAACCACTTCCCAATATTCCCTTTGAAAACCCAAGACTTCGCGCCATAGCACCTTCGACCGCTTAGCACTCTGACGTGCGCGATTAGAACGCCGACGTGCGCGTTTTGGACCCCGGTTCGACCCGCGTTGGACCCGCGTTGGACCCGTGGGGGGTAGTAGCATTCACATGCTCCTGCCGGCGCAGTCATTGCGCCGGAGGTACGCTATGATGAGGACGTGCAGGAACTGCGGCGCATAACGGTGGACCCGGCGATTATGGGGGGCAAAGCCTGCATCCGCGGGATGCGGGTAACCGTTGGGATGATTGTCGAATCCATCGCCGCTGGTCGCAGCATTGCCGAACTCTTGACCGACTTTCCGTACCTTGAAGAACAAGATATTCGCGAGGCGCTGGCCTACGCAGCCGGTCTGGCTCAGGGGCGCGACATGCGTCTCGCCAGTTGATGCGAATCCTTGTCGATATGAACCTGACGCCTCGTTGGGTTCAGTTCTTCAGCGATGCCGGGCATGAATGCTTTCCCTAGTCGATGGTCGGCCCTTCCGAAACTCCTGACGGGGACATCTGCGCTTATGCCCGCGAGCATGGGTATGTGCTCCTGACGAACGACCTTGATTTTCCGCAGATACTTGCGCATACGAGAGCGGCCACGCCGAGCGTGATTCTCCTTCGTGGCCAGCCGTTGACACCGGAATTGCGCGGTGTCGCGCTCTTGACTGCGATCGCGGACTGCGCCGACGAACTGCAATCAGGCGCGATTTTGTCTATCGATTGGTCTGACAGACCGCGTGCCCGGGTCCTCCCGCTTCGGTAAGCTTGTTCCGCAATCGACAGCTTAATGCCGCCAAGCTCGCCAGCGGCCTCTTTGTCAAGTTAGGTGTTACAGTCTTGATGTGCCGGGAACGCGTGCCGCAATTGTGTTGTTCACCTTATGCGCGGTGAGCGGCAGCCGAGGATGCCTCGGTTCAACGGCCGCCAACGACGAGGTCTCTGCGGCTCAGACGGTAGCCTATTGCGACCTCCTCGATCATAACCAAGCGTTCAAGGACAAAATGATTCGTGTTCGCGCCCTGTACCAGACGGACTTCGAACAGTCGGCGCTCACGTCGCCGTCCTGTGCTCTTCCGATGCTTCTGACGTGGGTCGATTTCGAGAAGTCTTGGGAGTCCCGAACAAGTTGGCGACTTCGGCGGGCAATCGACCATGTCAAATGGCGTGTGCGGATCGACGTCGTTCTGGTTGGCCGATTCAAAACCGGCAGCTCCTTCGGGCACATGGGAATGTATCCGTTTCTGCTGGAGGTCTACAAGGTCGAGGCAGTGAAGCCATTGGGCAGTTTCAGGCCTCTCCCAGACGCCGCGAAGAGTCGCAAGTAACGCCTCTTTTGCGAAAATTCGAGGTCTCTTTGCGAGTGAAGCTTGGCGTTCCGACCCGCCCTGCCACCACACCTCCACGCCCGGCGCAACGTGCGCGCTCCCTGCGCGCCGGGCGCGGGAATTCTCCTTGCTCCTATAGGGAGTTTAAAAAAACCTCTCACTTCGCTTTAGAAAGCGACGTGAAGCAACGACGCGTTGAAAATATGCCTCCATGGCATCCATACTCCCAAGCGATGATTCTACAACCAGATATCCTGGCAGAGACACGGGTCCATCCTGCCGTAGAATCGTCGCGATTCATGGCCGAATTGGACCCGTGGTTGGACCCGTGAAATGCGTAAGTCATAGCAACTACGAGGAAAACTCGGGACGGCTCCCTTAACTGTCACGTCGGAGGTCGCGGGTTCGAGCCCCGTCGTCCCCGCCAGTCGAGCGGTTCGCTTCCACCCATAACCTGATCGCGGGTCCTTGCCTCCAGCCGCTCCCATTGACATTCTACCCAAGCGGATCTATGCTCGAGTCGAATGCCTACCGAAGACCTCAAAACCAAGATCGATCTGTTGCAGGGCACGCTGGATATGCTCATTTTGCGCACGCTTCTGTTTGGTCCGGCGCACGGCCACGCCATCGCGCATGCTATTGAGCACGGCTCGGAGGATGTGCTGCAAGTGGAGCACGGGTCGCTCTATCCTGCGCTGCACCGCCTGGTCAAACAGGGCCTGATCTCGGCCAAAGAAGGCACGTCCGAGAATAACCGACGCGCCAAGTTCTACAGTCTGACCGCCAAGGGCCGGAAGAAGCTCACCGCCGAAAACTCCAAATGGGAGCGCCTCACGCAGGCCATCGCACGCATCATGCGCCCGGCGGAAGAGGAGGGGCAGCCATGAAATTCCACGAGCGCCGCGAAGAAAGCCTGGACAACGAAATTCGCGATTACATTGACCGTGAGACCCAGGACAACATCGCCGCCGGCATGACACCCGACGAGGCGCGCCACGCGGCGCTGCGCAAGTTCGGGCCTGTGCTGAACGTGAAGGAAGATACCCGCGCCGTCTGGGGTTGGGTTTGGTTCGAACGCCTGTCGCAGGATCTGCGCCATGGCTGGCGCATGCTGGCCAAGAATCCGGGCTTTACCGTCGTCGCGGTCCTTTCGATCGCCATTGGCATTGGAGCCAATTGCGCCACATTCAGCTTTGCCGATGCCATGATCTTGCGACCGCTGGCTGTGCTGCGGCCCAGCGAAGTGGTTACCGTGGGCAGCCCCGAGTCCCTCGAGGGCTTCAGTTCCCTAGTCGCCTCGTACCGCGACTACGTCGACTTCCGCAATCAAAGCAAAAGTTTCGATGGGCTCGTGGCGTTCACCGGCTCCACATTCGGATTCGCAACGGATCGCGATGCTCCCGCTCAATTAAGGTTCGGAATGGTGGCGACCGGCAACTTTTTCCGCGTTATGGGCGTGGAACCGGAACTGGGGCGCGGCTTCCGCCCTGACGAAGACGTCGTGCCAGGCCGGGACGCTGTCGTGGTTCTGGGCCACGACCTATGGGCACATGATTTTGCCGCCGATCGCTCCGTATTGGGCAGGAAGGTCCGCATCAACGGCATCGAATTCACGATCATTGGCGTGACGCCGGAACGGTTTACAGGCATGAGTCAATTTCTGCAAACCGGATTATATATTCCCCTCATGATGTGGCCGCGCCTCGCCGACGATCCCAAGAGCAATCCGCTCGAGGCACGCGACCGCCGCAGTCTGACCATCAAAGGCCGGCTGAGTCCCGGCGTTTCGATTTCCCAGGCTCAAGCCGAATTGTCGACCATTGCCAAGAACCTCGAGCGCGCGTATCCCGACACCAACCGGAATCGGGGAGTTGCCGTGCGCACCGAGCTGGAGTCCAGAGTCCAGCAGTCGCCGCCGGACGCACAGTTGGCAGCCATGCTCTGTGTACTCGCCCTTGCCGTGCTGCTGGTCGCCTGCGCCAACGTCGCCGGCCTGCTCACCAGCCGGGCGCCGGTTCGCGCTCGGGAAATCGCTCTGCGCCTTGCCATCGGCGCCGGACGCCGCCGGCTGATTCGCCAGTTGCTCACGGAAAGCCTGTTACTCGCTGTGGCTGGTGGCATCGCAGGTCTAGGGCTTGGTTATCTGGGCATACTCTTCTTCCGCAGACTTCCGTTGCCTACCGATTTGCCAATAAAATTCGCGTTTGTGCTGGACCAGCGAGCTTTGCTCTTCAGCCTCACGGTTGCCATGGCCAGCGCGGTGTTGTTCGGACTGGCCCCTGCGATCCAGACTACCCGCACAAACCTGGTAAGCGCGTTACGGTCTGCCACCTGTGACGCACCCGGCCGGCGCCGACTATGGGGCCGAAATCTCCTGGTCGCTGGACAGGTGGCGCTCTCTTTAGTTCTACTTGCGGTGGCGACCTTCATTTATCGCGGCGTCAGTCATGATCTCAGCCAGGGCGCGGGCTTCCGAACGGATCATCTGCTGACCATGAGCTTCGATCCGACTTTGGTGCGCTACACGGAATCCCAGGCTCAGCAGTTCTTCCGCCAGGTCGCCGACCGGGCCCGGTCCACACGCGGTGTAAAATCGGCGGCTCTTACTTTCTCTGTCCCCTACGGCAACCAGCAGGATGGCGCAACCGTTTTGCCGGAAGGCTATCAGTTTCCCGCCGGGAAAGAGAACGCAAGTGTCTTTGCCAACACTGTGGACGAGAATTATTTCGCCACCGCCGGCATCCCAATTGTGCGCGGCCGCGGATTCCTGGTGACGGATACGGCCACGTCGCCGCGCGTCGCCGTTGTGAACGAGGAATTCGCGAAGCACTACTGGCCCGGTCAGAATCCGATCGGCAAGCGCTTCCGGCTGGACGACCGGAAGGGGCCCTGGGTTGAAATCGTGGGCATAGCAAAGACGATCAAGTACTTGTGGATCGCCGAGCCGCCAACGGATTTTCTCTATCTTCCCTTGAGCCAGCATCCGCAGCGCCAGATGACCTTGCTGGCCGAATCCTTTGGAGAGGCCTCAGGCTTGACTGCGCCTCTTCGCGAAATGATCCGCGGCTTGGACGCCAGCCAGCCGATCTTTAACGTCCGCACCATGGAAGAATTCTACCGGATGCGTGCAGTGAACACTCCCAACATGATCGTCCAAACCGTCGCAGGCATGGGAGCGATGGGGCTGGTGCTCGCAATCGTGGGGCTCTACGGCCTGGTGGCTTACGCTGCCGGTAGGCGAACTCGAGAAATAGGCATCCGTATGGCCATCGGCGCCCAAAGGACTACCGTGCTTCGCATGGTCATGCGTCAGGGGTCCATTCTTGCTCTCAGCGGAATTGGGGTTGGCCTGGTGGCCACCTTTGGCGCCGAAAGACTCTTGCAGGCCATTTTCTCCGGCAGCAAGATCGACTTCGTCACCTACCTGCTGGTGGCTCCTGCGCTGCTCGCCGTCACCATGCTGGCTGCGTACGTCCCGGCCCGCCGCGCCTCGCGCATCGACCCGATGCGCGCCTTACGATACGAATAGCTCGCGGCGTCACCGCCTAGGAGTTTTCTGGACACATCAGCCCGCAACCTATCCCAGAAGCCATTGCAAATTTGTACATTTGCCTGATATCATCAATTTGGCAGTTCGATCGGAACCCTTCCCCTTTGAAAGCCAAATCCAACCGAAGGAGCAACAAGCTTACTGAATGAGTTTTACTGTTTTTTTAGGAAATCTCCCTGCATGGGTGACCGCTGACGACATTAAAGGATGGCTCGCCGCGGAGGACCTCGTAGCGGATTCCATCAAGGTGATCCGCAATCACGAGACGCAGGAGTCGAAAGGCTTCGCGTTCGTGGAGGCCCCGACGGCCGAAGAGATGCAGTCCATCATCCGGCGTTTTGACCGCGCGCCCCTCGAGGGCAAGCTGCTTCGCGCCAACCCGGCACAGCCCGCGAAGGGCAAGATTACAATGACGGGTGCGGTGGTAACGCCGGCCCATGATCAGCAGCGGCATCGCCGCCAAAGGAAGCCCAAGGAAAAGGAAACGGCTGCGCGGAGCGCTTTCGCCACCGAACTCGCGAAGGCCCTGTAGTTCCGCGGCCGGCGTCACACCTGTGAACGCCCGGCACAGGCAGTCACTTCCTAAGCCTTTGAAGGCAAAGGCCTCCCGTCCCTGGCATGGCCGTTGCAGTCCCAACGCCATGAAATATACGCTGATTGGTCTCCTTTTCTCGGGCCTGAGCCTGTGGGGCGGCAATCAGCAGCCTCTCCCCGAACCCGCCGAATTCAACGTCAATTCCCGCTATACAGTCGAAAGTATCGAGCTGTCGCATGAAATTGAAGCGCGCATCAGCCGCAGCCTCCGGCAGGATGTCCAGAAACTGATCGGCGAAAAGCTGAACCCCACCGCTTTGAACGATCTGGCGCGAAGAATCCGTACCGAACTCAACGTCCGCAACGTCTCCCAGAAAGTGCTGAAAGGCAATGTTCCTGATCACGTGAAGGTCGTGCTCGACGTCGCCGGCCGGAAGAACGAGTGGGACCTGTCCGTGCCCAAAGTGATCTATCAGTCGACCCTGGGCTTCAGCGGCGCGGTTGAGGGAACCGCCATCCTGGGCGACAACCGCTTTACGGCGGGCGTAGTGAGCGACGGCGACGAGCTGGCTGAACGGTACACCGGAGTCCGGGCCCGCTACGAGAACCGCAAACTCGGCTCCGACCGCGTCCGCCTGCGCTTCGACTTCGGGAGCTATCACGAGCAATGGAACCAGTCGACGCTCAGCGCCATCGCAAAGGACGGCGCGGTTCCAGGCATCTACCGCAGCAGGCAGAACTTCGCGCCTGTCGCCACCCTCGTTCTCGCCAAGCCGCTGACGCTGTCGCTCGGCGCTGATTTCCAACGCTTTGACATGCAGTTGCCGGTGGCGCGGACCCAGTCAGCGAATGCCGCCATTACCGCTCTGCGTTATGACCGGCGATTTGAGGGCCCAGGCGGCGACCAGCAGGAATTCGAGGCAGGGTACAACTTGCGAGCGGCCACGCGCGCTCTGAACAGCGATTTCGCTTACGCCCGCCACCAATGGGAGTTGCGTTACTCGTTCACACGCGGGCGGCACATGATCTCGGATGAGGCTCTGGCGGGCCTGATCACCGGGCAAGCGCCGCTGTTCGAGCGCTTCACGCTCGGCACCAGTTCCATGCTGCGGGGCTGGAACAAGTACGAACTCGATCCTCTGGGCGGGAGCCGCGTGGCGCTCAATTCGCTCGAGTATCGATATGGCATGGTCGAAGTTTTCTACGATACGGGGGCAGTCTGGGACCCGGGACAGGATGTGGTGGCGCGCCACTCGATCGGGGTAGGGTTGCGCAAGAGTTCGTTCCTGGTGGCCATGGCTTTTCCGATCAAGGAGGGCCGTGCGTCACCTGTTTTTATGGTTGGCATGAACTACTGATGCAAAAAGTCACCAGACGATGGTGGCTTCTGGCGAGCTGCAGCGCGCCGTTAAGTTTAGGGCTCTCGGCTCAAGCCCTCCGGGTGCGCCTGGACGGCGACGATTTGCGCGTGGGCGCGCCTCAGTTTCACTTTCTCGACGGTAGACCTCTCGAAAAGCTGAAGGACGGAGCCACGGTGGTGTTTCTGACCCAGCTCTCCATCTCGACTGAGGTAAATGCGCCGGCGATCAAGCGCGCCGTGGACCGTTTCGTAGTGAGCTACGACTTGTGGGAAGAAAAATTCTCGGTGACGGAGAGCGGCGCGGAACGCGCGAGAGCGTCGCATCTTTCCTCAATGGCGGCGGAAGCCTGGTGCCTGGACCATCTGGCGGTCGGCATCGGAGGCCTCGCACCCGACAAACCGTTCTGGGTAAGATTGGAACTGCGGGCGGAGGACGCCCGGGACCAGGCCGGCGTGGTGGGTGACTCGGGGATCAACCTCACGCGCCTGATCGAAGTTTTCAGCAACCCGGCGCGGGCGCAACAGATGCGCTGGGAGGCTACGGCCGGTCCAATGCGGCTCTCGGACCTGAAGAGAGAAACCCGGAGCTCACGAAGCGGGTGAATCGGCTTCGAAACAAGCTCATCGTGATTTTCCTCGCCGCCACGATTGTCCCCTGGGCGGCCACTCTCTGGATCACCTCTTCCCTGCTGGACCGCAGCTTGCGGCACCGCGCCACACGCGAGCTGGATGAACTCTCGCGCTCGCTCGAGCAAACCGGGAAAGTGTTCTATCAACAGGCCTGCCAGGACTTGAAAGCCGCGGCCGAGGTGGGCCGCAGCACACCCGAGCGATACGCAGAATCCAGCCGTGATGGCTGGCCGGAGACACTTAGAAGCTTCTGGTCGAGCGGCGACGCCGAACGCTGTGGACTGGCGGGAGAAGACGGCGACCGGCTGGAGTATTTCGTTCGCCGACCCGGCGAGGCGCTGGTCTATTCGCACCCCCTGGCGATCGCCATGAACCGGCTCTCTGCGCAGTACCGCAACGCACGCGAGCTGGTCAATGCGGAACAATCGCGCGACCTGCGGCGCGGGCTCATTTATACCTGGGTGCTGCTGGCCTCGGCGGCGTGGCTGGTATCCGGTGTGATTCTGGCATTTCTCGCGCATCGTGTGAGCAGCCCCATACAGCAACTGACGGCGGGGCTTTCCGAACTGGCGTCGGGCAATTTCGGCGTGCGTCTCAAGAACCGGCGCGATGACGAGATCGGCCGTGCGATAGCGGCCTTCAATCACACCGCCGGGCAGCTCGAGCACAACCGCGACCGCCTGATCTACCTGACGCAGCTTGCCAGCTGGGAGACCTTGGCGCGCAAGATGGCCCACGAGGTGAAGAACTCGCTCACACCGATCCGGCTGACGGTGGAGGAAATGGTAGCGCGGAGCGCGGCGGCCGACCGGGGATTTCTGGAGCAGGCGGCGCAGATCGTAGTGGAGGAAGTCGAGGGTCTGGAGCGCCGTGTTCGCGCCTTCTCGCAGTTCTCAGCCGAACCGCCGGTCCTCCCGCGCGAACTGGATCTGAACGCGCTGGTGGAAGACCGCGTGGCGTTTCTCCGCACCGGCCATCCGGAAATTCAGTATGCGGTACGCCTCGATCCAAGTACTCCGCGGGCCATCGCCGACGAGGATCTGGTGAAGGGCGTCCTGGTCAACCTGCTGGAGAACGCCGCGCAGGCCGCGGGCGCCGGAGGGAGTGTGCTGGCGTTGACGCAGGTTTCAAACGGCAAGGTGGCGGTGGAGATTCACGACTCCGGTCCGGGCCTGAGCGAGCAGGCGCGACGCACATTATTCCAGCCCACGATTTCTTTCAAGAAGAACGGCATGGGCCTCGGCCTTTCGATTGCGCGCAAAAGCGCGTTGCTTTCGGGCGGCGAACTCGAGGCCGTGCCCGGCGAACTCGGCGGCGCCGCATTCCGTCTCGAACTTCCCAACAGCTCCCATGGCGTCGAAAAAAGTCCTGATTGTTGATGATGAAGAGAACATCGGCCGCTCGTTGCGCATGATCCTGGAGCGCGAGGGCTATGCGGTCGTGATCTGCCGCTCCGTGGCCGAATTCAAGAAGAACGGCGAGGCTTCGCGCGCGGACGCGTTTCTGTTCGACATGCGCCTGCCCGACGGAAGCGGAATCGATCTGCTGCGTTCCGTACAGCAAAACGAGAGCCGGGCGCCCGCGATCATGATTTCGGGCCACGGCACTATCGCCGATGCCGTGGAAGCCACGCGCGCCGGGGCGTTTGATTTCCTGGAAAAGCCTCTGAGCCGCGAGAAAGTGCTGGTGGCGCTCAAGAACGCGCTCGAACACGCCAGCTTGCAGCGTGAGAACGAGCGGTTGCGCGAGCTGGTGGGCGCCGGGCCGAAGATGATCGGTTCGAGCCCGGCATTTCAGCGGGCCGTGGAACAAGCCTCCATGGCGGCGCGTTCCGACGCCCGCGTCCTGCTGATCGGCGAATCCGGCACCGGCAAGGAGCTGCTGGCGGAGCACATCCATCGCTTGAGCCCGTTCGCGGCGGGGCCGTTCGTAAAGGTCAATTGCGCGGCCATTCCTACCGAGCTGATCGAAAGCGAGCTGTTCGGCCATGAGAAGGGCTCGTTCACCGGAGCGGCGGGCATGCGCAGGGGCAAGTTTGAGCTGGCGGACGGCGGCACGTTGTTTCTGGATGAAATCGGCGACTTGCACGCAGCTTCGCAGGCGAAGTTGCTGCGCGTTTTGCAGGAGGGCGAGTTCCACCGCGTGGGCGGCGAACAGTCGATTCGCGTGATGGTGCGCGTGATCTCGGCCACCAATCGGGAACTGGCCTCGCTGGTAGCGCAGGAGAAGTTCCGGGAAGACCTCTACTATCGCGTGAGCGTGGTGCCGATCCGCGTGCCCGCCCTGCGCGAACGGCCGAACGATGTCCGACCGCTGGCCGAGTACTTTCTGGAAGACTTCTGCGCGCGCAATAACTTCAAGCCTAAAGTCATCGCGGAGGATGTTTACCCGCTTCTGGAAAGCTACGCGTGGCCCGGAAATGCTCGTGAACTGCGCAACGCCATCGAGCGCATGGCCATCCTGACAGGCGGCGAGCAACTGACGCGCGAATCGATCCCGGTGGAGATCCGGCTGCCGCGCGACACGGCAGCGCGGTCGAGCGTGCAGGAAGCGCGCGCCTCGGCGGAGCGCGACTACATCGTCCGCGCGCTCGAGGAAGCCAACTGGAACGTCTCCGGCGCGGCACGCGCGCTGGGGATGGAGCGCACCAACCTGCACAAGCGCATCCGCGCGCTGGGAATCAGCCGGCAGAAGTGATCGGGCCGCCCGGCGGCGGGTCGTTTCCGGTGAACGCGTTTTTGTTCAGGGTCAGCGCTACCACCACTTGCAGGTGTCCCCGCGCTTCGGTGGAGGTGGACCCTGACCGGCAATCCATCTGGGTAGGGAGCTCCTTTCAGGATCGTGCCAAGTGACACAAGCGCGATTCCACCATTGCTGTTCAAGCAGGAGGTCACGTTTGTAGAGCGACCGGTCACATTGAATCTGTCCCCGAACGAAGTAGAACGTAGCCAAATAGGTTTCAGCATCTACGTTGCGCAGCAGATGCACCACTTTAGTCAATAGATCGATAGCCTCCTCAACCTCGGCGGCATACTTGTCATGAACCCGGTTGCATTCGGCCTGACCATAGATGGGTTGGTGAGGCGCAAGGTGCAACTGCATCTTGTCTCCCATGAGCACTGGATGAATCCGATGAAAAATCAGAACAGCGATGGAGTACATTGCTTCGGGGTCATTGGCATCCAGCTTGACTGCGGTTCGGTAGGCTGCCTCGGACTTATCGAACCTTGCCAAGCGATATAAGAGATAGGCCTTGCTCTTGAGTGCTTCCTTGTGATGGGGATCTAATTCCAAGACTTTGTTGTATTCGCGAAGAGCACCGTCCGACCAGTGAGTGTCACAGCCATTGGGAGTAGAGCACATCCCGTCATATGCGGAAGCCAAGTAGAAGTGCGCAACCGTTGCGCTTGGGTCGGCGGAGACAGCGCGCTCCAAATGCTCAATGGCATCGAGGTAAACCCCCTTCTGATAAGAGGTGACGCCGAGGTCCAGCTCGGACTTTGTGGATGGCACCTGTGAACGGGATGGGGGAGCGGCGAGTGAAGCAAGGGTGACGCTCACCAGCCAGAACCGTCGAGCGATTAGCAGCCTCGGTTGCGGGTGGATTTGCCCAGGCACTGGCCTCATTTCGCCACGAATCCGATTCAACATCCCAACACCACGCCGTATTGTTCGACTCCGAACCGCTTTCATTAGTTCCATCCACATGCCGAGCTTGGATTCGGAGTGGAAGCCTGCATCGTCCGCGCGCTGGAAGAGGCCAACTGGAACGTCTCCGGCGCGGCGCGCGCTCTGGGGATGGAGCGCACCAACCTGCACAAGCGCATCCGGGCGCTGGGGATCAGCCGGCAGAAGTGAATGGGCCGCCCGGCGGCGGGTGGTTTACAGTAGCTACCGCGGGTGCTTCCGGCGTCTAATCTAAGGTATGGTTCATTCTCGGAAAACATCCCCGACCTGGATATGATTGCCCGAACGCTGCTCTCGTGGGCGGCGGCACTCCACCGGTTCGTAACTGGCCGCCGTGCTCGTCGATGTTACCTCGCGCTCTTGATCCTGGTGGTGGCCTACTCGGGTGCCGTACTCTTTCGATCTTTCGTTCTCGCGAGAAGGTTCCAAGCTGTGGTTTCCAGGCTCAAGCAGATTCAAGTGGATGTGAGCTCGGAGGAACAACTCCGGAAAACTGTTCCATACTTGGTTCGCTATGGCCATGAGAGCCGCCAGGGGTCGAGTGTGAAGCGCCATTATCGCGTGGCAATTTCGAACGAAGGCGACAGGTGGATCTCGTGGCTGCCTTGGTTTCTTAACTCGATCTGGCCAGGTCGTGGCTCAGTCGGATTAGCCGCAGACCATATATCTGATAAATGGGGTGCTCTGGGTCTCCCCGACAAAGTTGCCTACTTACTTGGGTGCCGGCATGTGGCGTTTCGCGCGTCCGTAAGCGTTCTGGATGGAACCGTTTCGCAAATCTGGTACGACATAGAACCCGATATATTTCTGGGTTGGCCGAGAAGCGAGTTTGTGGTCGTGCATAGCGCACATGGCTTTTGGCGCCGGAGCCGCGATCTGCCAGTTTCCAGCACTGACGACGAGAGTCCCGAGTACCGATTTGGGTTCAGTGGAGGCGCATTCTCGATGTTTCCTGGTCCCGACAGCTCGATCGGTGTGGCTTACACACCGGACGCACCACCTGAGCTGATCTCTCATGTATTCCAGGTCGATCTAAGCTGCTTCTGGAATCTTCGCGGTTGCGGCTCGGTCAGTGAAGTCGCTCCTCTCCTTTGGCATGACAGGCAAGCCATTCTGGAAGCGGCCGATGCGCGTCTTAAATACCAAGATCCATGTCCCGACAGGATCTTGGCCGGGCGTGTGCGATACCTGCCGGACCTGGACGTCGCGCTTCTGGAAGTCGTGAATTCACGGTACGAGGATGTTAACCATGAAGGGGACATCTCTCAGGAGACCGTTACAGACTACAGGTTGAAGGAGGTCATCCGCGGCCACCCCGAAGGGCCCTGGACCGGCATCCGATACAGGCGGGCCATCCCGTGGCCGGCTTCGCCTGGTGGCGCAATCGCAAACCCAGTCGGACTTAGCTTCCCGAAAGCTGGGGACAGGTTCCTTTATTTTGGTGGCGCAGGTTTGATTCTTGCCGGATCGTTCCGGCCACGCCTTCAGCCGAGGAAGCAGTCCGAGCAGCAGTCCCCGTGGCAAAAAGGAGCGAAGATGACCTCTCGTGGGTGGGGGGTCGACTGTGAGTCAGTCGGGGCGAGGTGCTGATGCCGGACGATGTGTGGGCTCTCCAGAAAGCCCGTTTCACATTCGTTGTCGGAAGGTATAGCGTTTTACGTTTTCGTCGAGGGTCGTAGGCGAACCAGGAATCCGAACACGAGGAGCGAGGCAGCGAGGACGAACAGCCATAACGTGGCCTGGGAGATGTAGCCTTGAATTGTGATTATCGTCACCGTGAGCTTTGGGTCGTGACGAAGAGTCGCGAGTGCATTCAGCGCCGACCACGCAATCGGCATGAAAACAAGGACAGGCACGACGCCTCTCTTAGCCGCGTTGATTCGAGCTCCAGTTCGCGAACCGCCTGATGACACTGAACGTGGCCCAACCAGCCTCTCGCTGCGACGTTGGACGACGTGATGAAGGAACATCAGGCTTAGGATTCCAGCCCCCAAGAGCAGGATGGCGACGTGATCTTTCCGGTAGCACCCGGCTGATACTCGCCACCAATCGCGCTGGATCGACGAGAGCAAGGCGAGTACGCCAGCTACCCCGAGCCACCTGAGGCCAGAGCGGTTACGCAGTCCCTGGACCGTGAAGACCACGAACGCTACCAACCACACCAGTGCGGTTAGCTTATGCGTTGATTCGAATTGATCATCGACGAGACCACACATTACCGGGGCGGAACCAACTCGCGGAGGCGATAGAGGTAAAAACGCCGACGCAATCAGCATCGCAAGATAACCCAACGTCGCGGCACTCGTCCACCTGTATGAGATCTTCATGGTCTTTAAGTCCTGTGAAGGCCCCCCAAGTTTAGACCGCTGCACTTCCACAGTTGTTCCCCTGCCGGCGGTAAACGGGGTTAGAGACTTCTGCGCGCCCAACAACTTCAAGCCAAAAGCCATCGCGAAGGATGTTTACGCGGTTCCGGCAAGCTACGCATGGGCGCGGGCGCGGCACGCGCGCTGGCGATGGAGCGGGCCCGCCTGCATAAGCGCATTCGGGCGCTGGGAATCAGCCGGCAGAAGTAGCCGGGCTGCACATCCCCTGATTTCACCGCCGTTACACCCGATGGACGGCTATAATTGTGTTATGCGCGCTGTTTTTGTGTGCGTCCTTTTGGCCGCCGTGATGACCGGTTGTTCGTATTTCACGGTGCTCGATCCGGACAGGGCGGTATCCGTAAAACCCAACAAGGATCGCAAACGAGCGCCGGATTTCGCGCTTAAGGACGCGAACGGCCACACGGTGAAGCTTTCCGACTATCGCGGAAAAGTCGTCCTGCTGGATTTCTGGGCCACCTGGTGCGGACCGTGCAAAGTCGAGATCCCGTGGTTCAAGGAATTCGAGCGGGAGAACAAGGACAAGGGCTTCGCAGTGATCGGCGTGGCGATGGATGACGAGGGCTGGGATGCGGTGAAACCGTTCGCCCAGGAGATCGGCATCAATTACCGCGTAGTCATCGGCAATGACGAGGTCGCGCAATTGTTTGGCGGAGTGGATTCGCTTCCGACCACTTTCCTGATCGACCGCGAAGGGAGAATTGCTTCGGTCCACATCGGACTATCGGGCAAACGTGATTTCGAAAATGGCATTCATGAACTTCTCGAGGCTCCCAGCAACGCTTCCCGTAATTCTTCTGTTCCTGCCGTGCTCGTGGGCGCAAAGTAATTCGATCCTGACGGTAGAGCCCCCGCAGAAGGTGACGGGAAAGCGCGGCACGGAGCTGACGGCCAAGCTGGCGGTGTCGCTCCGCGAAGGCTACCACGTGAACAGCGATACGCCGCACGAAGCGTATTTGATTCCGCTGAAGCTGACGTGGACGGCGGCGCCGCTCGAAGTGGCGTCGATCATTTATCCCAAGGCGCACGACGAGAAGTACCAGTTCTCACCCGACCAGCCACTTTCGGTGTTCACCGGAAATTTCGAGATCGTGACGAAATTCAAGGTGCCCGCCGACACCACCAGCGGCCCGGCGATTCTCACCGGCAAGCTGCGCTACCAGGCGTGCAACAACACCATGTGCTTCCCGCCGAAGACGGTAGAATTGAAGCTGCCGGTGGACATTCGTTAAGGGCCGCGGCGCGAACGGGCCGTCAAATCCTGTATAATGAGTGAATCACGTCTGGTCACCAGCTTGCCTGTGTGTGCCCGGTTGTAACTCCGTAAGCCGATCATGTTCGACAACTTATCGGAAAAGCTGCAGCGCGTTTTCAAGAACCTGCGGGGCGAAGGGCGCCTCTCGGCGGAAAACATGGAGACCGCTCTGCGCGAGATCCGCGTGGCGCTGCTCGAAGCCGACGTCAACTTCCGGGTGGTCAAGCAACTGATTGAGGCCATCAAGCAGAAGGCCATGGGCGAAGAGGTCCTGACGGCCCTGTCGCCCTCGCAGCAGGTGATCGCCATCGTGCGCGATGAGCTGATCAAGATTCTGGGAAGCCACGAATCGAAGCTGCGCTTTGCCAATGAGCCGCCCAGCGTGATTCTGATGGTGGGGCTACAGGGCTCCGGCAAGACCACCAGCACCGGCAAGCTGGCCCGCTGGCTTTCGAAAAACGGGCACAGGCCGCTGATGGTCTCGGTAGACGTTTACCGTCCGGCGGCGCGCGAACAGTTGCGGGTGATTGCCCGCGACGTCAATTTGCCGATCTACACAGGCACACCGGAAGAAACCACGCCGGCGGATCTGGCGCGTTCCGCCCGCAAAGAAGCCTCGAATACGGGGCGGGACGTGCTGCTGGTGGATACGGCGGGGCGGCTGCACATCGATGAGCAGCTCATGACCGAATTGCAGCAGCTTCGCGAAATGCTGACGCCGGTGGAGATTCTGTTCGTGGCCGACGCCATGACCGGACAGGACGCCGTCAAGAGCGCCGATGAGTTCCACAAGCGTCTGAGCATTACTGGAATCGTGCTGACCAAGATGGATGGCGATGCGCGCGGCGGCGCGGCGCTCTCCATCCGCCAGGTGACCGGCGAGCCGCTCAAGTTCATCGGCGTGGGAGAAAAGTTCGACGCCTTCGAGGTTTTTCATCCCGACCGCGTGGCTTCGCGGATTCTGGGCATGGGCGACGTGCTGTCTTTCATCGAGAAGGCCGAGGAGGCCATCGACAAGAAGCAGGCCGTCGAGATGCAGCGCAAGCTCATCGAGAACGACTTTACGCTGGAGGATTTTCGCGATCAGCTCCGCCAGGTCCGCAAATTGGGGCCGCTCGAGTCCATCCTGGGGATGATGCCCAACGTGGGCTTGCTGAAGGACCTGAAGAACGTGAAAGTCGACGAAAAAGAGATCACGCACATCGTGGCCATCATCGATTCCATGACGCCCCGGGAACGGGCCAATCACATGATCATCAACGGCAGCCGCCGGCGCAGGATCGCAAAAGGCAGTGGAACGACCGTGCAGGAAGTCAACCAGTTGCTCAAGCAATACACGCAAGCGCGTAAGATGATGAAAAGTTTTTCCGGCGGATTTCTCGGCAAGAAGCTGGGCAAAATGAAGCTGCCGGCGTTTTAGGAAGTCAGAAAACAGCATGCAGGAGTTGGAATGTTAATGATTCGACTGGCGCGCTTTGGCGCCAAGAAGAAGCCGTTTTACCGCGTGGTGGTGATTGAGAAGGAGAAAGCGCGCAACGGCCGGAACATCGAAGTGGTCGGCCAGTATAACCCGCGAAGCACGCCGGCGTCGGTGAAACTGGATCACGAGCGGATCGCGCACTGGGTCAAATCGGGGGCGCAGATGTCGGAAACTGTAGAGCGGCTGGTGAAGAATCATCCAGCGGCGGCGACGGAGCCCGCGGCCTGAACGACTCGAAATCCCGATGATTCCGGCGGCTGGGTGTACGATTCCGGACGGTCATTCAAGGAATGTAGCAACTCCTTTCGGGTCCGCGTTTTGCCGCGTCGATTAGAATGGTTTAGGAGGCGCGGGGATGAAACAGTTGATCGAAGACATCGCGAAGGCTCTTGTCGACATCCCGGAAGAAGTTGCCGTGAGGGTCGTGGAAGGCGAACAGGTGACGGTTTTGGAACTGCGCGTGGCCCCCAGCGACCTGGGAAAAGTCATTGGAAAGCAGGGCCGGACGGCGCGGTCTATCCGCACTATCCTTGGCGCCGCCGGCATGAAACTCAACCGGCGTTTCACGCTTGAAATTCTGGAGTGAACCAGACCGGCCAGTGGGTTACCATCGCCAGGCTGGGAAGGGCGTGGGGCAAACGCGGTGAGCTCACGGCGACCTTACTGACCAGCAGGCCGGAAAGATTCCAGCAACTGCGCGAAGTCTTCCTGTTCCGGCAGGAATTGCCCGTCGGTGAAGGCGGGCTCCAGGTGGAATCGGTCTGGGAACACGGCCGGGCGTGGGTTTTCAAGTTTCGCGGCGTGGATTCGATTTCGCAGGCCGAAGCATTGGAACACGCCGACGTGCGAATTCCGGCTGCCGAGCGCCTGCCGGCCGCGGATGACGAGCACTATGTCTCCGACTTGCTGGGCTGCGAAGTTCGCGATCGCGTGACCGGCGAACTATTGGGGATCGTGACCGGATGGCAGGACGCCGGAGGCACGGGATTGCTGGAAGTGGGGGAAGGGGAGCAGCCGCTGTTAATTCCGTTTGCGCGATCGATGTGCGTGGAGATTGATACGGCCGCTAAACGGATCGTGGTGAATTTGCCTGAGGGATTGAAGGATTTGAACCGGCCGTGACGTTTCATGTGCTCACCATCTTCCCGGAATTTTTCCACGGACCGTTCGAACACGGCGTGATCGCGCGCGGACGTGAAGCGGGACGGCTAGACATCCGGATCCACAACCTGCGGGATTGGACGCACGACCGGCACAAGACGGTGGATGACCGGCCGTTCGGCGGCGGCGAAGGCATGCTCCTGAAGCCCGAACCCGTGTTCGCTGCGGTAGAGACGATTTTCCCGGAGAGAGCGCGCGGAGAGCGCGACCCGCGGCGGCGCGTGATCCTACTTTCGGCGCAGGGAAGGAAGTTCGATCAGGCGGCGGCCCGGCGGTTGAGCGAAGCCGCCGAACTGCTGTTGATCTGTGGCCGCTACGAGGGCGTGGATGAGCGCGTGGCGGAGCACCTGGCGGATGAAGAGCTGACGGTAGGCGATTACGTGCTGAGCGGCGGGGAACTGGCAGCCGCAGTGGTGATCGATGTAATCGCACGCCTGTTGCCGGGGGTGCTGGGCAATGCGGATTCGGCGATGTTTGAATCTTTCGAAGGGGAGTCCGGGGGTCTGGACTGCCCGCAATATACGAGGCCCGCAGAATTTCGGGGCTGGCGAGTGCCGGAAATCCTGCTCAGCGGTAACCACGAGCAGATCCGGCGCTGGAGAAAAGAGGCGGCGCTGGAGAAGACGGCGCGGCTGCGGCCAGACCTGGAAGCGACAGCGCCGGCCGATTTCAAGTACGATAGAAAAAACTGAAGGGACCATTATGAATCACCCGTTGTTGACCAAATTCATTCAAAAGAGCCGCCGGGCCGATATACCCGCGTTCCGTCCGGGCGACACAATTCGCGTACACGTCAAAATCAAAGAAGGCGACAAAGAGCGCCTGCAAGCATTTGAGGGCACGGTGATCGCCCGCAAGAACACGGGCATGGGCGAGACGATTACGGTGCGGAAGGTCAGCTTCGGCCACGGCGTGGAGCGCATTTTTCCGCTGCACGCACGGGTGATCGACCACATCGATATGGTGCGGACCGGCAAGGTCCGCCGCGCCAAGCTGTACTATTTGCGCGATCTAAAGGGCAAGGCCGCGCGCCTGAGGGAGCGCGAGTAGGCTTCGCGTGGCCGGGGGCGCTCAGGTGGCTTCCGCAAAGGCAAGCCCGAGACTCCGCTGTGAAGGAACCCTGGAGCGTGAGTTGCGCGCGCGGGGATTTTGCGCCATTGCCGGCACGGATGAAGTGGGGCGCGGTTCGCTGTTTGGGGCGGTGTTCGCCGCAGCGGTCATCCTCGCACCGGACCGCCCGATTCGCGGCTTGAATGACAGCAAGCAGCTGGAGCCCGAGCGGCGGGAAATCTTGGCTGAGCGAATCCGCGAGCGCGCCGTGGCCTGGTCGGTGGCGGCGGTGGATGCGGCAGTCATCGATCGCATTAATATCTACCATGCCTCGCGGCTAGCGATGAAGATGGCCGTGGTACGGCTGTCACCTGCGGCGGATTTCCTTCTGACCGACGCCGTGCCGCTCGAGCTCGGCATTCCCCAGCGTCCCCTGATTCACGGCGATGCGCGCTGCCACGCCATCGCAGCGGCCTCCATCATCGCCAAAGTCGAACGCGATGCGTGCATGTGCGTCTGGGATGAGATCTATCCGCAGTACGGACTGGCGCGCCATAAAGGCTACAACACCCCCGAACATCTGCGCGCGATTCAGGAGTACGGTCCGACACCGCTGCACCGCCTGAGCTTCGAACCGGTGCGTGCGTGTTCGCTTTTCCCGGTGGATGACGGCCAGCTCGAGCTGTTCGCCATGGAAGCAGGAGCATGCCGCTAGAGCCCCAGACGCCGGCCGCCACTGAGCCGCGGCCCGCGGAAGCGCCTCGCCTGCACCACTGGCATGAGAAGCTCACCTCCGTGCTGCTGATCCTGTTCTGTCTCGAGATTGGGTGTTTCCTGACGCTTTACCCGTGGGTCGGCGGTATCTGGGACAACAACTTCTTTTCATCGTTGCTGCATCGAGGATATTGGGGCAACTCTTATTTCCGTGGCGCCGTGACCGGCCTGGGGATCGTCAACCTCTATATCGCATTCGCCGAGATTGTGCGTCTTCGCCGGTTCTGGTAATGGACATCGAAGCTGTTCGGAAGTACTGTCTTTCGCTGCCGCACACCACTGAAGGCATCCAGTGGGGCAACAACCTGCTATTCCGGATTGGCCGCAAGATGTTTGCAATCGTTGCATTGGATGAGTCGCCGGTAAGCATTTCGTTCAAGTGCACGCCCGAGGAATTCGCGGAGCTGGTGGAGCGGGAGGGCATTATTCCGGCGCCGTATCTGGCGCGCAACAACTGGGTGCTGTTAGAGAACCTGGACGTTCTGCCGCGCGCGGAGCTGAAGCGGCTGATCAGGAATTCCTACGACATGGTGGCGGCGAAGCTGCCGAAGAAGATTCGGGCGGAACTGGGGATTGCGGATGAAAACAAATCAACGCGAATCAGACGCCCTGGAAAACAGCGCTGAGATCCCGCGCCAGCGCCGTGAGAAAGGCCTCCTGGTGCGTTTCGAGGAAGAAGTGGCCGCCGGGGAACATTTCGAGACGGAACGAGTGAGTGGTCTCTGCGCCCCAGGCTTCGAGATCGCCGCGCGTGATTCGTTCGTCATCCAAGCCACCGTACGCGCGAATGGGGCAGTGAAGCGGCAGCTCCTCCCGGTAAACGTAGTTCCGGTAGAGCGCAGTGTCGGCGCGTAACGCGGGTAGGGCGAGCTGCATCAGCTCGCGGTTCTCCAGAATCTCGCTGGGAATCCCGTCGAGCCGGCGAAGCTCTTCGATCAACTCGTCATCGGAAGGCGGCGGAGGTGGGACGTGGTCCCGCCGCAGTTGGGGAGCGCGCGCTCCCGAAACGAACAGACAGGTAGATCGCGCCGCGAGCAGGCGCTCCAATTCGAAAGCGATCACCGCGCCCAGGCTGTGGCCGAAAAATGCGAAGGGCTTGTCCAAATACGGATCAATGACTGTGCGCAGCGCAGCCAGAAGCTCGCCCATCGCATCGAACGGCCGTTCTCCAAGGCGCGTTTCCCGCCCGGGCAACCGCACGGGGCAGACGGCGACGCCCTCCGGCAACCGGCCTGCCCATCCGCGGAACACACTCGCTCCTCCCCCGGCATAGGGAAAGCAGAACAGGCGCAGTTTCGCCTGCTCGGATTCCCGGATGGAAGGAAACCACCGCGCTGTATCCGGTTTGATCGCTCGCAGCCGCAAAGCGAGTAGCTGGCGTTTCTCGGGTGAGAGCCGGGAAAGCGGATCCGACTCGGCGGGTTCCGGGGCGGTGGGCGCGCCGGCCGCTTTTGGTTTTTTTACCGCCTCTTCGAGCAGCCGCTCGAGCGGTTCCACGCTTAGACTCTCCGTATAGCTCAGAGCGGCCGCCCGCGAGGCGCGCGACAACTGCTCGTAATGGCCGCGATCCGCGAGCAGACGGCCGAGCGCATCGTACCAGGGGCCGATGTCCTGCTCGGGAACGTCGGCGACGGGAACCATCTGATCGTCCACGCGTTCCTGATACTTCGCGATCGGCCGGACAGGCAGCAGATAATCGACGCCCAGTTTCGCTTCAGGAATGCCACCGATGTTGCTGGCAACTACCGGAACGCCGTGGAGCATGGCCTCCACGATGATCCGTGACCGCGCCTCGGCCCACAGCGACGGAACCAGCAGCACGCGCGTGCGGGCCAGAAGCGTGTCGATGGAATCGACGGGCGGCAGAATCGTGATGTTGCGATGCTCCTCGAGCACGCGGCGGTCAGCGACGTTGGTGCCCCACAACGGAACCGCGGCGAAGCGCACGTGCGGCATGCGCTCGGCTAACGCGAGAAAAATGGAGATCCCTTTCACCGCGCACGGATTGACCAGCGTCACGAATTCGTTTTCGAAACGTCCCAGCGCTTCATAAGGTCCTGGCTCCAACAGCGAAATCGGCACGTGCACGGCCGGGATGCCGCTCCAGCGCCGGATGTAGTCCGCGACATACTGGCTCACGCCCACCACGGCGTCGGCGCGGCGCAGCACGCCCGTCTTGGAGGGGCTGGGAAATGCGCAGTCGGGTCCGAACGGAAGAGCCAGCGTGGCGCGAGCCAGATAAACAACACGTGCGGTCTCCGCACGCAAGGCCGGCTCGAGCAGAAGCTGAGCGGGATCGTCCGTGGACGCGAGAATCACGTCCGGCCCCCAAGCCGCAATCTGCTCCGCGAAATACTGTCGCAGGCTGGGTTGATGGGTCACGGTGTGCACCTCGACGCCAGCACGGCGAAAAGTCACTACGCCATTGTCAAAGGATTCGAGATACACATTGCGCGCCGCCAGCTCGCTCAGGAAAAGGTCATGCTCCTGTTCGCCGAACTTGCTGATGCGGGCGACGACCATACAGGCATGTCCGCGCGCCGCGAGCGCTTCCATGAGCAGGCGGTTGGATTTGTCGCCGCCGCCATGCGCCGGATAGTACCGGGAGTTTTGCGCGAGCAGGATTCGCATACGGCGCTGCGCTTAGTTCCCGGAGCGTGCTCGCAGGCGCTGGAGCAGTAACGCCCGCTTCGCTGGAGAGAGCCCGGCGAGCGCGTCCTCAGCCTGCGCAACGGGCCGGCCGGGCTCGAGCGCCAGCAGAAATTCTTCGAACTGCGACGGTCGCAGAGCACCGACAAACTTCATTGCTGCGTCTCGCGCCATGGCGGATTCCCGTTCGTAGAGCAAGCGATCGGAAACGAGCGCTTCAAGAGCCGCCACCCACGGCGAGAGATCCTGTTCCGGCAGTATGGCGCGCGGCAGCCCCTGATCGTCGAAGGCGGCTTCGTAGCGCTCGATGGGCCGCACCGGAATGACGAAGCCGGTTCCCATCTTGGCCTCGGCCAGCCCGCCGGCATCGCTCGCCACCACGGGAATCCCGCGCAGCATCGCTTCGATCACGATCAGCCCGAAGCCTTCGAACCAGAGGGAGGGCATGAGCAATATGCGCGTTTCCTTCAGCACCTGATCGATGTCTTTGCAGTTCCGCAGCAGCGCAACATGGGAACAGGATTCGAGCGCTCGGCGGTCCTCGGCCGTCGTGCCCCAGCCGGGCAGAGCGGCAAAACGATACGCAGGAAACCTCGCAGCGAGCCCGAGAAAAATCGATATTCCTTTCACTGCGCAGGGATTGATCATGGTGACGAACCCGCTGGCAAAGCTCCCGTACATCGCGAAGGGCGCATCCCCATAGATGGGCGGATGGACCACCTGTACCCGGCGATTCAAATTCGCCGTGATGTAATGCGCGGTGTGATAACCGATGGCGATGACCGCCGCCGAATCGGCCACCAGTTCCCCGCCCTCGCGGCTCGGATTCCAGCTCGCCGGTCCGAACGGATAGAACTGCGGAGTGTGCGCAAGATAGACAACGCGGCCGGGTGCGCCTTCATGCGCGGCCCGCAGCAGACTTTGGCCGATATCTTCGGAAGAGACCAGCACCCAGTCGGGCTGAAACTCGCGAATCTGTTCTTTGAGAACGGCGGCGCGCTTCACCGGGTCGGCCACCGCGTGAATCTCGGGCGGCAGCTGGCCGGTTTCCTGGTCCTCCAACTCACGCCGCGCCAGCGCCATTTTTTCCGGGGTGTCGGTGACCAGCTTTCCCCCGACAATCCGGCACGCGTGCCCGCTTGCCCGCAAGGCCGCAAGCCAAGCCAGGTTGCTGCGCGTCGAGCCACCGCGGGGCGGAACATGAGACGCGCTGGATGCAAGCAAAATGCGCATCACCTACCGCTTCCCACCGGCGCCGTCCTGCTCGTCGGCAAGCAGGGCGCGCACTTCTTCCTCGCTGAGACCTTCCAGCTCTTTCAGAATGGCGGCGTACCGGTCGGACCCGGCCTCCTCGATTTCGCGCAGTTCGATCGCCTTGGCAAGCTCCGCTACGGTGAAATCACTGCTGTACACGACTTTCAGGGAGAGTTCGACATCAAAAGTCTGCCGGACAAGCGAGAGCAGTTGGACGGCCAGCAACGAATGCCCGCCCAAATCGAAGAAGTTGTCATGAACGCCCACGGCCGGAAGACCTAGCAGGTGCGCCCACATCTGCGCCAACTGTTTCTCCAGATCGGTTCTCGGGGCATCGGAGGACGCCGCAGCGGGCCGGCGCCTGGCCCGGTGGCGAACGGCTTCGAGGACCTGACCGGGTTCACGAAGTTCGCGCGCGATCCGCGCATAGTCGATTGGCCTGGAATGCGCCAAGGGCGCCAGCGCCGCACGCCGCTCTTCACTCATCGTGGCGCCGCGCTCTCCATTGCTGTATCGCACTGCAGCCAGGTATGCCGCCGGGAATCGAAAAACTGAGCCGGTGGCCGTGCGTTCCTCGAACTGAGCCGCGAGGCCCGAGAGCAGCGCCTCAGCGGGCCGGTTGCGCTGCGATGGAACAAAGGAAATCTGCACCTCGGCGAGGCCGTGCTGCTGGGCGATCTCGCCAAGCCGGGCAAGCATGCGATGCTCCACGCCGCGACCCAGCGCCCGGCAACTCAGCAGAAAGGAATCGACGGTAAGCGAATGGTCATCGGCTCGAAACAAAATCGCTCCTGACAGTCCGTAGCTTCCGAAGCGGTCGCTCACGTCCACGGTGAGGCACTCGAGGCTGCCGGATTCCAGCAGGTTCTGAATTTCGCTTTCGCTCCGGCGGATCGAGGTGAAATTCATCTGGTTCGTGCGCTGTGTCAACTGCGCCACGCGCGGCAGTTGAGCGGGCGACATCGGAGTAAAGCGGATCTCCAGATTCAGCGAAGCGAGAAACTCTGCGAGGTTTGCGGACTGGCGCTGGGCTTTGGCTCGCTCCGCCTCCTGCGCATACGATGCGGCGCGCTGGCGGTCGGCATCGGTCACGCTCCACCGGTCGAATGCCCAGACGTGCCGCAAAAACTCGGCGAACTCTCCGGCATCCGCCGGCAACGGAAGGGTCAGGACCTCCGGACATCCAGCCTGCACCTCGGCGCACTCAGCCGCGCTGTCGTCCACTAGGATGAAGCTCTCGTCTGCCAGATCCAGCTCATCGGCCAGAGACCTGAGGTTGGCGGATTTTGGCTCCCAGTTGAGACGTGTTGCCGCGAAATGCTTGAGGCGGAGCGGCATTTCGGAATGCGTCCGGAACGTTTCGTAAACGTCTTCCGGATTATTCTTGCTGCACAGGCATAGCAGCATGCCGGCATCGCGCTGCGCAAGCATGAATTCCTGAAGGGCACGGTGCCCCGCTTCGAGCCGGACTCCCTGCGGGCCGTCTTCACCGCACACCCCGCTCCAAAGCGTCTCGTCACAATCGAGCGCGACAACCTTAAAGCGGCTCGTCCGCGCGGCATACAGCTTGCGCGCGATCATGGTTCCGAGCGCGGCAAAGAACTCGGGCGTGTACGGCACGTGACCCAGTTCGTCGGCGTGTGGATCATCGTAGTCGGAAACCGGATAGAATCGCGCGAGCTCGCCGGCAGTCACCAGGTGCACGGCGCTCAGATCGCGCAACGCCGTGCGAAGAGACTCTTCGGATCGTTCCACAAAACGGGCGCGGTCTGCATCCGCCAGAAAGTCACGAGAAGGCGGGCAGAGACAGACGAGCACAGGGATATGGGCCGTAGTCACCGCCGACTGGAGAGCCGATTCCAGGTTTCGCACTTCCTCTTCAAGCTCCGCGACGCTAACCGCATTCCGAAAACGCGCCCAGTCCTCGAACCGCACTAGCACCACGTTCATGCCATTCCGGTTGCCTGCCAGCAGGCTGGACGGATCGAGCAGTTGCTGAAATACCTGGTTGTAGGGAGCGAAACGGACCTGGAAATCCAGCTTCAGTTCGCCAAGCCAGAAAGCCAGTGTAGGCTCAAGAGCCTCGGACGTGAACGTGGCGCTGATCGCGAGGGTAGGATGCTGCACAGGCTCCTCGAATGGCGGAGAGTGCGTGTCCGCTTTCAGCGGATCAGATTCGCGAGACAGTGGCATTCGTTCCTGAGACCATTTTCCCATCTGTGGAATCCTGCCGTCAGAGTCCGCGGCGGGCATCAGCGCAGCCCGGCAGAGGGTCCTCCAGCGAGGCTGTATATCAGGATCGCGAGTACCACCAGCGTGATGGCGACGTAGGTGTAATCCCGCTCCTTGGCAAATGCAAACACGGAGAAGGCAACGCGCGCCACGGGCGTAGCAATCAGCAGCACCAGACCGAGCTGGATCAAGTCGCGACAGCGCCGCGATGCGATGCCGTGCAGAATGCCTGCGACGCTGCGGAGTTCCGAAGGTTCGCCGCGAAAGACCCTGTAGTCCGTGCGGGAAGCGCCATGCCGGAACAGGTAGCAAATGCCGCCAGCCAGCACAACACTGGCGGCGAGCATCAAGCCTGTTTGCAAGAGCCTTCCGATGACACGTTCTACCTTCACGTCACTCCACGTGGTTGAGGACTGCGGCATTTATATTCTCCCCGTAAAACCGCTGTAAATCATTTCCAAGGCCAGAGCTGCTACGACGAGACCAAATATCAGGCGCAGCCGGTGGGTTCTGGCTTCGGCGAGCTGCCGCGCGCCGATGATCGATCCCGTGATCACTCCGAGCATCACCGGCATCGCGAGACCTGGGTCAATGTATCCCCGGCTCAAATAGACTCCGGCGCTCGCTGCGGCGGTCACGCCGATCATGAAGTTGCTTGTGGTGGTCGAGACCTTGAACGGGATGCGCATCACCTGATCCATGGCAATCACCTTTAGCGCGCCGGATCCTATGCCCAGCAGTCCCGACAGCATGCCCGCTCCGAACATCAGGCTGAAGCCGGCCTTCACGCGGTCCACGCGATAACGTTCCGGGCCCTGCGGTGTCGGATAGCTCGAATCCATTCTCAAAAAGGCGGCCAGCCGGTCAGACCGGCCATCGGACAACACCTCCGGTTGCGGACGAGTCGACTGATAGGCCGAGTAGAGCAAGACGAAGCCGAAAATCACAGCAAGAACCGAAGTAGGCGTCCTGGACGCCAGCGCGGCCCCAAGAACCGCCCCTATAGTCGTCGCGATTTCAAGAAACATTCCAATCCGGATATTCGAGAAACCCTCTCTCACGTAGGCGGCAGCGGCTCCCGATGATGTCGCGATCACCGATACCAGCGTGGCTCCGATGGCATAGCGAATGTCCACACCCAGAAGCAGAATCAAGGCAGGCGTGATCACCACGCCGCCGCCGAGCCCCGTCAGCGCGCCCAGAAAACCAGCGACTGCTGAAACAAGATAGACGACCGCCGTGAATTCCAGAATGTTCAAGTTTCTATTGTCTTATTCCGGCGCGGGTCGGGCCACAGAGAGATGAACCTTCAGGGCGCGTTTGTGGAGTGCCGGTGCAGCTTGTGCAGCTTTTCGAGGACATCCGGCCAGAATTCAGGCAACAGATTGCTCACCGCCCCTCCGGTGAAACTGGACAAACAGCGCCCCGCGACCACGGAGCCATTGACATCCCGGTCAGGGTAATAAGCGTTCGAAAGGGCAATGCCCATGGCCGTCCCAATGACCCCCGCCAAGTTGAACGTAGTCTGGCCGGAATCCGTTCGTGTGATTACCAGCCGGCTCAGGGAATAAGCGATGCGTTTGGGAATGCTGGATTCGGGACCCTTTCGAAAATAGCGCGGGTCTTCGTGAAGCAGCGGGGCGAGAATCGCATCACTGAAGAAGTTCTGGGTCGTGACATCCGCCAGTGCGGCTCCGAAACGCTCCGCATACGCTTCCTTGTCCGAGCCGTACTCGGGAACCGATTGGCCGGCGTGCGAGATGGTGGCCCCAGCCAGAGTGCCGGCCACCGTAAAAGGATCCACGCTCTCTTTTAGGAAAAGTTGCCATTTCTGTCTGACCGTCATTGGCGCGACGGTGGTCTTTGGCTCCCTGATTGTATGATAGTCGGGGATCACGCCCAGAATGCGTTCTTTGTTAAGGGGAGTGGAACCGGGTGCGGCGTAATGGGGCGCAGGTGGATCTTCCTGACCACGCAGAATTGGAATCAAAATCACGAACCACGCAAGCGATATTGCCACGCGGCGAGCGTTCAAGAGCCCTTGGTCTGGCATCGCGACCTCAGCATACGGAACTCGAACGCCCGGCAGCCATACCCGCAGAAAAGTAGTTTCAGCGTGAAAGAAGCAGTAGATCCGGCTGGCAATTTTCGCGCTGTTAAGGATCGCACTGCTCGCCCCTCGGTCGCGATCGAGCAGGTCTGTGGTGGTTTTCAACCACACAAGCGGCCAGAGGCCGTGCTGTCCGCCTTCTGAATCAGTACGTTGAGGTCTGGTCTGAAGCGTGCCTCTACAAGAGGCGGGTGCGTGATGAGAGCGGCGCTGAGATCGGGGCCATTAACCATTGTTCAAGCTCTGGCGGCGCACCCCGCGATGAAGAAAACCTCAATGGCCTCGCGTGCGTCTGATTACTTAGATGGACAGGAGTGATATTGGCGAAATGAAAGCGTTCAGCTCAGCGCCGGCAACTCGGTTGGAGCTGGTCGCCTCGTGGAACCGAAACGGCGTGTACTCGCTGGAGTACGCAGTGGAGGTGGAAAGATGAAGATCACGAGATTCGTTTCTCGACAATTGCTCAGCATCGTTTGTGTCCTGCTGATGCTTCCGGCCGGGGCATTGTTATTCGCGCAGGAGCCGGCGCCCGCGGTGCCAGCTCCGCCTCCCGCGCAGCCGCTTTCCCCGGATCAATTGGATAATCTGGTCGCGCCCATTGCGCTTTATCCCGACCGCCTGCTGAGCCAGGTATTGGTGGCTGCCACCTATCCACTCGAGATCGTTGAGGCTGCGCAGTGGCTACAGCAAAATCGCAATCTGCAGGGCCAACAACTGGCGGATGCCGCCCGTGCGCAGAATTGGGATGCCAGCATCCAGGCACTGGTGGTTTTTCCGGATGTGCTCAACCGGTTGAATTCAGACATTCGTTGGACCACCGACCTTGGGAATGCTTTTCTCGCTCAACAGGCGGACGTAATGAATGCTGTTCAGAGGATGCGCGCCCAAGCAAGAGCGGCGGGCAAATTGAATTCGAGCCCGCAGGAGACGGTAACGACCCAGACACAAGGTGGCCAGACGGTGATTGAAATTCAGCCGGCCAACCCTCAGGTGGTCTATGTGCCGGTCTACAATCCGGAATACATTTGGGGACCGCCCGCTTACGGCTACTATCCGCCGCTTTATTACCCGGACTTCGGATTTGGATTTGGTTTCGGCTCCGGAATCTATCTCGGAGGCTTCTTCGGCGGCCTGGGATGGGGCGGTTGGGGCTGGTGGCCGAATTGGTTCGGATGCTCCGTCTTCTTGAACCCCTACTTCTTCCATCACTATCACTACGGTTACCATGGATTCTACGGCGGCGGATTTCACGGAGGCGGAATCTGGACGCACAATCCTGGGCACCGGCGGGGAGTTCCTTACTCCAATCGCCAGTTAGCCAATCGGTTCCAAGGAGCTTATGGTCCGCATGGTACGGTTGCCGGTGGACGGCTAGGCGGGCAGCGGTATGCGACGCCGGGTGGTGGCTCGATGCGCCAGGTGAATCCCAGAAGCAGCTTTGGGTTCCGAGGAAACACGGGAGCTAACGCTCGGGCCGGCGGTTCTACTCCCAACAGTGCTCAGTCCGGCGGCTGGCACCGGTTCGGCGAGTCTCGACCGGGGACAACGCAAAGTTTCCAGCGCAGCGCTCCAACGTACCAAAGGGCAACGCCATCCTACGGCGGCTACGGCCGGTCGTACAGCGCAAGCCCGTCGATGCCGGCTTATCGTTCGAGTCCTTCATACGGCGGCAGCTACGCCGGAGGCCGCTCGATGCCGAGCTATCGGCCCAGCCCTAGCTACGGCGGTAGCGGTGGATACCGGCCGAGCCGCTCGTACAGTGGAGGCGGTTCTTACCACGGAGGCGGGGGTTTCCACAGTGCCGGTGGCGGCGCTTTCCACAGCAGTGGAGGTGGTTTCCATGGCGGCGGTGGTGGCTTCCATGGCGGTGGCCACCGTTAAGTCGATCTGAATCTGCGGGCTGGGTGCCGCGAGGCGACCGCCGGCCCGCGCAGCAGAATCCCCCCGGTCTACATTACAAAATTTGTTCACAATTGCCGCTATTACGCTACGCATTTTGACGGTCTCAATGGCCATCGGGAGCGAGGTACCATGGTGATTCAGAACCTCAAGCGATTCTATGAAGTGCCACACGTGTTTGCTCCTGTTCACGGTCGCGGCGCTCGGGCAGGTAGCGCATCAGCACCATCCGCCTTCCAGTGAAGAGTACGCACGGGTCCTCGAAGATCCCGCACGCGATGAATGGCAGAAGCCGCATGAAGTCGTCATGGCCCTTGAGCTCAAGCCGGCGGAGGTGGTGGCGGATATTGGTGCCGGAACCGGGTATTTCGCGCGACGTTTTGCCCGGCACGCCGGCAAGGTCTATGCCGTGGATATCGATGAAAAGCTTCTCGACATTGTGCGCGCCAAAGCCGCGGCGAACCTGGAAACCGTCCTTGCCCCACCCGACGATCCGCGCCTACCGCGCCACTCGATCGATACGTTTTTCTTCTGCGATGTGCTGCACCATATCGAGAACCGGCCTGCGTACTACGCGAAGCTGGTCCAGGCGCTGAAGCCCGGCGGCCGCATCGTCATCGTCGACTTTTTCAAAAAGCCGCTGCCGGTCGGACCGCCTGTCACCATGAAACTCTCTGAAGACGAAGTAATCGCAGAGCTTCAAAAAGCAGGTTTCGTGTTGAGCAGGCGGCTGGACCTGCTTCCCTATCAGTACTTTCTTTTCTTTGAGGGCCGGTAGTCTAATACGCCGGGGGGTCGCTGGCTGGAAATGACTCTTCTGAGGCTTCGTCGACAGATTGGTCCAGGGCACTGCGAATTTCCGCTTCGGCTTGGAGCCAGTCGGCTAGCTCCGATCCAGTCTGGCCGCCGCGCCGGAGATAGAGCTCGTAGGCGCGACGCCGGATGCGTTCTCGGAGAGGGAGTGACGCGCTGTAGAGTTCTTTCGGGCGTGCTGCTGCAGACATGAATATTCACCTCTATTTCTCTTAACGATTTCGGCGGTACTCGAGCCCACGCGCGTAGCCCGTGCGAAACGCGGTGTCGTCACATTGCTGGCAGTAGCGGCCGCGTAGCTGCTCAATCACCCGTTCATAGGGCTGATCCCTGAAGTCAGTATGAAGCGCGGCTTCAAACCCGCGTCGATAATGGTCCTCATCCTGGATGAAGTCGTGGCCCTTCGAGCGATAGTGCTCTTCGTCGGCGGGGCGCAGTCCTAACCACCATCGCTCGCGCGCAGCGTCCAGACCCCTCGGCGCCAGCCAGCCGCATAATTTCCCTGGCTCTATTGGCTTGCTCCCGGCTTTCGGCCCAAACGATCAACACTGACCGTCCCTGCCGGAGTGCGTCTTCGTAAAGAAACAACTCATCTTTCGGCAAACCCCCGTCGAGCGAGGTTTCGAGGGCCCGTCCAGCGGCGACACCGCCGGCCAAACCTCGTGAGCCAAGCGCAGCCGCCGTCAGCAAACCGATGGCTGTCACATGTCCGACACCCGGGATCAGCAAGCTTGCTGCCGCGGCTCCAAGTTGCACGCCGCCCGCGATCCCAAGAGCTCCCCCTACTACCCCGCCGATCGCCGGTCCAATTCCGGGCGATTCCATATCCGCGACAGGAACCTCTTGTGAAATTGCATGCTGGGGCTCTCCGGGCGACAGCAGTGTTAACCGGTTCAAACCTTCCGATTTGATGCACTCACGGACCTCAGCAGCATGGCGATAGGTTGTAAAAACGCCGACCACTGTCTCCATAGCCGTTCTCCTAACAGTGAAGACAGCAACTGCTTAGCCATTGCTCGCCACGTACGGTGTGAAAACTAACAAATAGCAATGGCCAGCGGAGTGCTAACTCGCAACGAGGGGACTTCGCATGGAACGTAGGAAGAGACAAGCGGGACAAATCGAGAGGGCAACCTCAACTGTCCGCGCGCCGGATTCCAATCCGACGGTCGGCGGACAGGCGGGCGACCTTCAAGGGTTGCCGGAATCCGCCGAAGCAGAGTCACAGAGCGTTCGTGAATTGGCTGAAGAAGGACAGGCTTTTGAAGCGGCGGTGACAAGCGGCGTGGAAAATGCCCCTGACGCGGACGTATCGGAAGTAACGACTTCAGAGGTTCCTGAGGACGACGTCCCGTCCGAATACCTTGAGAAAGATCCTGACGCCCCGAAAGAGTAGATCGGGTTCAATCGGAGGATTTACAGGAAGTTCTTGGGAATGTGTGGCTGGGAGGCAGGGACTCGAACCCCGATACGCAGATCCAGAGTCTGCAGTCTTACCATTAGACGACCTCCCAAGGAACCTCTATTTTAACATTGGCCCGAGGAGCCGCCGGGAAGATAGGTTGCCGGTCTATCCCTGCCCGGCGCCGACGCTCATCGTATGCTCAGCCGTACCGGACCGGCAGAGATACTCGAGCAGGAGGATCATTTTGTGTTCTTGATCCTGCAGGGAACCGGCGCTATGGGAATCGGACGTCATGGCGCTCCGGCGGGTATGCTCGAACTGCTTGATCGCCTCCGCCAGTTGGGCGCGGCTGCCCCGGCATCGCCCACCGCTTTCGAGAATACAGGCGCCCAAAAACTCGGCGATGTATTGCATCTCGTCGATAGCTAACCCCTGGAGAAAGCGCCTCGTAGGACGCTTTTGCGAATTCTCCAAACATGAACTCAGAGCGCAAACCAGGGCACACTTCTTCGCAGCAGGCACGAGCGAGACTCCTGTTTCCTGAGAATGATCACCGTGTAACACGATTATTACGAAAACAGACACCTCCGCGCAAGGGGGCCTGGGATAAAACTGATTTACAACCCGACCTTGAACGAGAAGGGCGGGTCTCAGCCTTGGGTCGCCTGGCTCCGAAGATGAGTAACGAGTTTCGTGACCAGCCTCTCGATCTGGTCGCGCACTTGCGCGTAGACCTCATCGGATTCGCCAATGGGATCCGGGACCTCCCACCGCATAACCGGGACGCGGATACCCTTCGGCAGTTCGTAGCCGCTCATGTTCACAACGAGGTCGAAGTCGTTCGCTTCATCGACCCGGAACGCCTTGGAATAGTGATTGGATATATCGATGTTCTTTCCTGACATCGAGCGGACGGTCTGATCCACCACAATCCCGGCCGGAGCGAGCCCCGCGCTCTCTGCCGTCAAAATGTCGCTGCCGTGGTAAGTGGCGAAACCCTCCGCCATCTGGCTGCGGCAGCAGTTTCCGACACACACGAACAGAACGCGCTTGCGTCTTTGCTGTTTCACAGTTTAGAAACAAACAGCCCGTGCACCCGCGAATCGGAGCTCAGCTCCGGATGAAACGTGGCTACCAGGTGCCGGCCTTGTTCCACCAGGACCGGGTCGCCCTGATACGCCGCCAGCACCTTGCCATTGGCACCCACGCGCCGAATGATCGGTGCGCGAATGAAAACCGCCTCGAGATCGCCTGCTTGCGTGCGTTGCGCAAAATCGGGCTCTGGCGTGACATGCGCCACGCGGCTATCGATCTGGCGGCCATAGGCGTTGCGCTCCACAGTCAAATCCATGAGCCCGAGGCTCTGTTGGGCGGGATGGGTCACCTCCGTGGCCAGCAGGATGGCGCCGGCACACGTACCGAATATCGGGCGCTTCCGGCCGAATTCGATCAGAGGTTGAACCATGCCCTCGGCATTCATCAGCTTCAGCATGGTAGTGCTCTCGCCGCCGGGGATCACCAGGCCATCCAGGTCATCGAGATCGGAGGCGGTGCGGGCCAGAACAGGTTCGGCTCCCGCACAAGCCAATGCCCGGCTGTGCGCTTCGAAATCGCCCTGTAATGCCAGCACTCCGACCTTTTTCATCTACCAGCCTCGCGTCTGCAGCAGCTCCGATTCCTGCAGCTTCGACACGTCGATGCCATGCATGCCGATTCCCAACTCTTCGCTGGCTTCCAGCAGCTTCTGCGGATCATTGAAGTAAGTCGCCGCTTTGACGATGGCGCGCGCCCTTGCCTCCGGATCAGAAGATTTGAAAATTCCCGAACCCACAAAGACCGCCTCGGCGCCCAGTTGCATCACCAGCGCAGCATCGGCAGGAGTGGCAATGCCGCCCGCCGAGAAATTAGGCACAGGCAACTTACCGGCTTGCGCCACATGCTCGACCAGTTCGAGCGGCGCCTGCAATTTCTTAGACTCCGCCACCAGCTCTTCCTTGCCGAGCACGGTGAGCTGCTTCATCTCTTTCTGGATGGTGCGCATGTGCCGCACGGCC
>Ga0335070_10000406_pt1 | contig 48539 bp, 41 predicted proteins | sample Lox_Sample_13_FD_206722 | JGI IMG/M metagenome (GOLD analysis project Ga0335070, IMG submission 206722) | Soil microbial communities from Loxahatchee National Wildlife Refuge, Florida, United States - Lox_Sample_1.3 | ecosystem: Environmental > Terrestrial > Soil > Wetlands | place: USA... | reverse complement strand
TCCATCTGCATCCGACGATCGCATCCGCGATCCTGCGCGTCGGCAAGCGCTACGGCCTGCGCGCCATCCGCGTCCCGCTCGAGCCGGACTGGATTCTCCGCCGCATCGAACCGGCGGCCAAGCTCCCGTCCGCCTTTGTCACCGCGCCCTGGGCCCGATTGTCGCGCCGCCGCTGCCGCGCGGCGGGTCTCATCGTCCCCGATCAGGTCTTCGGTCTCGCCTGGTCCGGCGCGATGACGACCGCCCGGATCATGGGCCTGCTGGAAAACCTGCCCGACGGGCTGACGGAGATTTACCTGCATCCCGCCACCGGACCCTATCCGGGATCGGCGCCTGGCTATCGCTATGTGGACGAACTCGCCGCGCTCGTCGCGCCGCGGGTGGTCGAGGCATCGCGCAACTCGGCCGTCAGCCGCGGCGGCTTTGCGGATTTTTAATGCGTCTGCTATGGGCGGGTATCGCGCGAGACATTATATGGCTCAGAGCGCAAAAACGGTCCCGGCCGCGGCCTGAGGATCGGCATCCCCCGCAGGGAGTGAACGGATAAGCCTATGTCGGCACTTACGTTTCCCGAACTCAGCGGCGCTAGCCCCGAGGTGCGCGAAGGTTCCATCCGCTTCGGCAGCGAGGCGCATAAGAGACTCTTCTGCAAAACGCTGCTCGACACTTTCAATCCCTACCGCCCGGCCGTCATCGACTGGCCGAAGCTGGACCCGCAGGCGACGGCGCGCATCACCGCGCTGCCGATCTGGGACATCGCCGTCCAGACCGAAAATCGCGCCAGCCTGAACGTCTGCACCTATGCCGAAGGCGTCGTGGACCCGCTCTTGCGCAAGGCGGTCGAGCTCAACGGTTTCGAAGAGCGCCGCCACCGTTACGTGCTGTCGAATCTGGTCGAAGCGTACGGCATCAAGCTCGCGCCCGAGCCTGCGTATCCTCGACCCAAGGATCCGGAGTGGGCGTTCCTGGTGACGGGCTATAGCGAGTGCATCGACAGCTTCTTCGCCTTCGGCCTCTTCGAAGCCGCGCGGTCGTCCGGCTATTTTCCGGCCGAGCTGGTCGAGACCTTCGAGCCCGTGATCCACGAGGAGGGCCGGCACATTCTGTTTTTCGTCAACTGGATCGCCTGGCATCGCCGCAATATGCCGTTGTGGCGGCGCCCCTGGTTCGAAGTCAGGGTGCTCGCCGTCTGGGCGTTTCTGGTTTGGGAGCGTCTCGGCATCGCATCCGACGTTTCCAACGGTGTGCAGGACAACAATTTCACGGTCACGGGCGCCAGCCGGCTGGCCGACGATGTCGACGTCTTCAAGCTGATGGACATCTGTCTTGCCGAGAACGACCGCCGTCTCGGAGTCTACGATGCGCGCCTCAAGCGCCCGCGCTTCGTGCCGTTCATGGTCCGCACCGTCCGGCGGTTCTTCGGACCGAAACGCGCCGCCGCCGCGGCCTGACGGGAAGATGAAAACCGGAGTCCTCATCGCCGCGCTGATCGGGCTGGCCGTCGCCGTCTGGCTGCTGATGCATGTGGGAATCGGCCAGGTGTTCGCGGCCATCGCCTCGGTCGGCATCGGCGGATTCGCCCTCATCTGCCTCTACGGTCTGTGTGTCGTGGCGATGATGGGCAGCGGCTGGTACGCGTTGATGCCGGACAAGCGGCCGCGCAATCTGGTCACCTGCATCATCGGCCGCCAGACCCGCGACAGCGCCGGCGACATTCTTCCGTTCTCGCAGTTCGGCGGCATGGTGATCGGATGCCGCGCCATCATCCTGCGCGGCATCGCCGCGCCGCTCGCCTATGCCTCGCTGGTGACCGACGTCACGACCGAGCTCATGGGACAGATCGCGTTCATCGCCATCGGCATCGCCCTGTGCCTGTCGCAGCTTCGGGCCTCCGCCACGATGGCGCCCTATGTGAACGGACTGGTGCTCGGCACGGCGCTGCTGATTCCCGGCATCGCGGCCTTCGTCTTCCTGCAGCGGCGCGGCAGCGCCTTCGCGGAGACGCTGGCGGCGCGCTTTCTTCCGGCGGCGGTGAAGCAGACCGCCGCGTTCGGCGCGGCGATGAAGCTGATGTACGGGTCGCCGGCGCGGCTCGCAACGTCTTCGACCATTCATCTTCTGTCCTGGTTGGCGAGTTCCGGCATCGTCTGGCTGTCGGTGCGTCTGATCGGGGCGCATATGAGTTTCTACGCCGCCGCCGCCATCGAAGCGCTTCTCGCCGCGCTGCGCAGCGCCACCGTGTTCGTGCCGTCGGCGATCGGCGTGCAGGAAGCAGGCTATGCGGCGCTGATGCCGCTGTTCGGCCTCGGTCCGGAGATCGGGCTGGCGGTTTCGCTGCTGCGCCGGGCGCGCGACGTCGTCATCGGCGTTCCGGTGCTGCTTGCCTGGCAGGCGATGGAAGGCCGCCGCGCGCTGGTGCGGACGGCCGAAACCTGATGGGCGATCGCGTTCTCGTCACCGGCGCATCGGGCTTCGTCGGCTCGGCCGTCGCGCGCGCGCTCCTCGCCCGCGGCGACGAAGTGCGTGTGTTGCTGCGCGAATCCAGTCCGCGCGCCAACATCGCCGACCTCGACTGCCGCGTCGTCGTCGGCGACATGCGCGATCCCAAATCGATGGTCCGGGCGATGGACGGCGCGCGCTACGTCTTTCACGTCGCAGCCGACTACCGGCTCTGGGCGCCCGATCCGGAGGAGATCGTTCGCAACAATCTGGAAGGCGCGCGCGCGGTCATGGAAGCCGCGCGCACAACGGGCGCGGAGCGCATCGTCTACACCTCGAGCGTCGCGGCGCTGAAGCCGGTCGCCGGCGTCGCCGTCGACGAGAGCTCGCGTCACAGCGAGGAGAGCGCCATCGGCGCCTACAAGAAGAGCAAGCTCGTGGCGGAGCGCCTGGTCGAGCGCATGGCGGGCGAGGGACTTCCGGTCGTCATCGTCAGCCCGTCGACGCCGATCGGACCGCGCGACATCAAGCCGACGCCGACGGGACGCATCATCGTGCAGGCCGCGAACGGCGGCATGCCTGCCTTCGTCGACACCGGACTCAATCTCGTCCATGTCGACGACGTCGCCCGCGGCCATCTGCTGGCGCTCGAAAAGGGACGGGTCGGCGAGAACTATATCCTCGGCGGCGAAGATGTGCGGCTGAAGGACATGCTCGGCGTCATCGCGCCGCTCGTCGGCCGCAAGCCGCCGCGCATCAGGCTGCCGCGCGGCCCGCTCTATCCGCTCGCTTTCGGCGCGGAAGCGATGGCGCGGCTGACGGGCAAGGAGCCATTCCTTACCGCCGATGCGCTGAAGATGTCGAAGTACCATATGTTCTTTTCGTCCGGGAAAGCGCAGCGCGAGCTCGGTTTTTCCGCCCGGCCCTGGCAACAGGCGATCGAGGACGCCGTGAACTGGTTCCGCGCGGCGGGCTATATCCGATGATCGCGCTCCTCGCTCTCTTGCCGGTGGCCGTGTGGTTCTACCTGCTCGCCGGCCGCGGCATGTTCTGGGTGATGCAGGAGCGCGACGATGCCGGCGTCCCGGCGGAACCGGCATCCTGGCCTTCGGTCGTCGCCGTCGTTCCGGCGCGCAACGAGGCCGACGTGATCGCGCGCACGCTCGCCAGTCTCCTTGCCCAGGACTATCCCGGCTCGTTCCGGATCGTGCTCGTCGACGACCAGAGCAGCGACGGCACCGCCAGCGCGGCGCGCGCCCTGCCGGGCTCCGAACGGCTGACGGTTCTCGCCGGTGCGCCGCGGCCGGCCGGCTGGACCGGAAAGCTGTGGGCGGTGCGCCAGGGCATCGCGGAAGCGGGCGATCCCGACTATCTCTGGCTGACCGATGCGGACATCGCCCATGCGCCAGACAATCTGCGCAAGCTCGTCGCCCGCGCACAGTCCGGCGGGCTCGTGCTCACCTCGCTGATGGCGAAGCTCCACTGCAGCAGCTGGTCCGAGCGCTATCTGATCCCGGCTTTCGTCTTCTATTTCGACATGCTGTTCCCGTTCGCCTTCGTCAACGATCCCAAACGCAAGGTCGCCGCCGCGGCGGGCGGCTGCATGCTCGTCAGGCGCGAGGCGCTCGAGCGCGCCGGCAACATCGACGCGATCCGGTCCGAGATCATCGACGATTGCGCGCTGGGCCGCGCGATGAAGGCGCAAGGGCCGATCTGGCTCGGCCTCACGGAACGCGCCGTCAGCATCCGCCCCTATAGCGGCATGCGCGAGATCCGCGCCATGATCTCGCGCTCGGCGTATGCCCAGCTCGGCTATTCGCCGCTGCTGCTGCTCGGGACCCTGGCCGGCATGGCGCTGGTGTTTCTCGCCGGTCCCTGCTTCGCGCTGTTCGCGCGCGACTCGGCGCAGGCATCGGGCATCCTCGCCTGGCTGGCGATGGTCCTCGCCTACCAGCCGATCCTCAAATTCTACCGCTGCTCGCCGCTCTGGGGACTTGCGCTGCCCCTGATCGGTGCGGTCTATGCGCTCTTCACGCTCGATTCCGCGATCCAGCATTGGCGCGGGCGCGGCGGAATGTGGAAGGGTCGCGCGCAGGCGCTGGGTCAGACATGAAGGCGGCGGAACTCGCATCCGGCAAGGGGCACAAGGACGAGAACTTTCCCGTCGCCTCGATGCTCATCGCCCGCAAACACCGGCCGGCGATCATGGCGTTCTACCGCTTCGCGCGCGCGGCGGACGACATCGCCGACAATGCGGCGGCGACGCCCACCGCCAAGCTCGCGCTGCTCGAAGACCTGCGCGCCAATCTCGTCGGCGAGGCCGGCGACGCGCCGGAAGCGGTGGCGCTGCGCGAGGTGCTGGCCGAGCGCGGCCTGACCAATGCGCACGCGCTCGAGCTGCTCGCCGCCTTCCGCCAGGACGTGACCAAGCAGCGCTACAACAGCTGGCACGAGCTGCTCGACTATTGCCGCTACTCGGCGGTGCCGGTCGGCCGCTTCGTGCTCGACGTGCACGGCGAGAGCCGCGACACCTGGCCCGCGAACGATGCCCTGTGCACGGCGCTGCAGATCATCAATCACCTGCAGGACTGCAAGAAGGACTATCGCGAGCTCGACCGCGTCTACATTCCGCTCGACATGCTGGAACGGGCCAGCCTCTCGACCCTGGCGCTGGCCAAGGACAAGAGTTCGCTGGCGCTGCGCGGGGTGCTGACCGAGATGGTGCGGCGGACAGAGGAGCTTCTCGCGACGTCAAAACCCTTCGCCAGCCAGATCAAGGACCGCCGGCTCAGCCTCGAGGTGAGCGTCATCCAGACCCTGGCCGAGGACCTGGCGCAGCGCCTGCTCGACTTCGATCCGCTGTCGGAGCGCGTACATCATACGCGCGGCGAAATGCCCGGATTGCTTTTACGCAGCGTCCGCCATTTTGTCTCCGCGCGGCTTGGGCCTAAAAGGACGGGTCTCGAATCTGCGTCCCGCCCATGAGTCTCGCCGAACCGCAAACCGTCGTACAGGCCGCCCAGCAAAAGGCATCCAACAGCTCGTTCTATTCGGCCATGCGGCTGATGCCCAAGGCCGAGCGCGAAGCCATGTTCGCGATCTACGGCTTTTGCCGGCTGGTCGACGACATCGCGGACGACGGCATCGGCACGCGGGCGGAGCGGAAGGCCGAACTCGTCAAGTGGCGCGTCGACCTGGACGAGCTCTATGCGGGTCATCCGCCCGAGCGGACGAACTTCCTGGTCGAACCGGTCCGGCGCTACGGCCTGCGCAAGGAAGACTTCCTCACCGTCATCGACGGCATGGACATGGACGTCGACGCAGACATCGTCGCGCCGGATTTGAAGACGCTCGAACTCTATTGCGAGCGCGTGGCGAGCGCGGTGGGCCGTCTTTCGATCAAGGTGTTCGGCATGGAGGAGGGGCCCGGTTTCGAACTCGCCCACCATCTCGGCCGCGCGCTGCAACTGACGAACATCCTGCGCGACATCGACGAGGATGCGGCCATCGGACGACTGTATCTGCCGCGCGAATATCTGGACGCGGCAGGCATCGCGACACGCGATCCGAAGGCGGCCATCGCCGATCCGCGCATCGACGAAGTCTGCCGGCGGGTGGCCCGTGACGCGCACGCCTATTACGAAAGCGCAGCCGCGGTTCTCGCCAGGCGTCCCAAGGGACGCATCGGAACGCCGCGGCTGATGGGCGCGGTGTACGGCGAAATCCTGCGCCAGACCGAAGCCGTCGGCTGGAAGCCGCCGCGCAGCCGCGTCAGCCTCGGCAAGGCCCGGCTGCTTTCGATCGTGGTGCGGCACGGCCTCTTCGGATGAGCACGGCCTATGTCGTCGGCGGCGGTCTGGCGGGACTGTCCGCCGCGGTTCTGCTCGCGGAGAACGGACGCGAGGTCGAGCTGATCGAAGGCGCGCCGCAAGCCGGCGGCCGCTGCCGCTCCTATTTCGATCCCGTGCTGGGCCAGATCATCGACAACGGCAACCACCTGGTGCTGTCCGGCAATCACGGCGTGATGTCCTATCTGCGCAGCATCGGCGCGGAGTCTGCGCTCGCCGGTCCCGACCGCGCCGAGTTCAACTTCGCCGACATCCGGAGCGGCGCGAAGTGGACGATCCGACCGAACGAAAGCGCGCTGGCGTGGTGGATCTTCTCGGCCGCACGGCGCGTTCCGGACACCGGACCGCTCGCCTATCTCGCGCTGCTGCGCCTCTTGCTCGCCCCGCCCGACGCGCGGATCGGCGAGGTCATCCGCTGCGAGGGCGCGCTGTGGGACCGGCTGCTGCAGCCGTTCCTGCTCGCGACCTTGAACGCCGAACCGAAGGACGCGTCGGCGGCCCTTGCCGGCGCGGTGATTCGCGAGTCGCTCGCCCGGGGCGGACGCGCCTATCATCCGCGCATCGCGCATCCCACGCTGGCCGCCGCCTTCGTCGATCCGGCGCTCGCGTTTCTGGCGCGCAAGGGCGCGACGGTGCGCATGGGCCAGCGCGTCCGCGCCCTCGACCTCGCGGACGCCGAAGTCCGCGCGATCCATTTGCCCGACACGACGATCGCCGTCGGGCGGGACGACAGCGTCATCCTGGCGACGCCGCCCTGGACCGCGAGCGAACTGGTTCCCGGCATCTCCGTGCCGACGGAATTCCGTTCGATCGTCAACGCACATTTCCGGATCGCGCCGCCGGCCGGCACGCCGCTGATGACCGGCGTCATCGGCGGCGCGGCGGAGTGGATTTTCGCCTTTGCCGACCGGATCTCGATCACGGTCAGCGGCGCGGACGCCATCGTCGACAAGGACCGCGAGGAACTCGCCCGGAACTTCTGGTCGGACGTGTCCGAAGTGTTTGGCCTTTCCGCCGACCTGCCGCCCTGGCAGATCGTCAAGGAACGCCGCGCCACCTTCGCCGCCACCCCGGAACAGGCCGCCCGGCGCCCCCAAACGGCGACCCGCTGGTCGAACCTGTTGCTCGCGGGCGACTGGACGGATACCGGCCTTCCCGCCACCATTGAAGGCGCCGTCCGATCCGGGCAAAAAGCGGCCCGGCTCGCGCTATCCAGGACCTGAAACCTCCGCATGAACCAGATTGTGATCGCACGGGAAGGAACAATCGCCGTCGACAAGATGCTCGGCGCGGCGACCGAGGCGCTGCTCCAACAGCAGCGCGCCGACGGTCACTGGGTGTTCGAGCTCGAAGCCGACGCGACCATCCCGTCCGAGTACGTCCTGCTCGTGCACTACCTCGCCGAGACGCCCGATCTCGAGCTGGAGCGGAAAATCGGCAACTATCTCCGGCGCATCCAGGCCGAACATGGCGGCTGGCCGCTGTTTCACGGCGGACCGTTCGATCTGTCCGCAACGGTCAAAGCCTATTTCGCGCTCAAGATGATCGGCGACGACATCGACGCACCGCACATGAAGCGCGCGCGCGAGGCGATCCATGCGCGCGGCGGCGCGATCAAGGCGAACGTCTTCACGCGCATCCTGCTGGCGCTCTACGGCGAGACCTCGTGGGCGAACGTGCCGACCGTTCCCGTCGAACTGATCCTGCTGCCGCGCTGGTTTCCCATTCATCTCTCGAAGATGAGCTATTGGGCGCGCACCGTGATCGTGCCGCTGCTGGTGCTGGCCGCGCTCAAGCCCCTCGCGCGCAATCCGCGCGGCGTCCACGTGCCGGAACTCTTCGTTCCCGGCGTTCCCGTCGTCTCGCCGCGCGCGCCGCACCAGAGCCGCGGCTGGTCGGCGTTTTTCGCCGCGCTCGACTGGCTGCTGAAGCGCGTGGAGCCGTACTGGCCGCAGGCCTTGCGCCGGCGCGCCATCGAAACCTGCGTGCGATGGACGACGGAGCGCCTCAACGGCGAGGACGGACTCGGCGCGATCTATCCCGCCATGGCCAACAGCGTGATGATGTACGATGTGATGGGCGCGCCGCCGGACGATCCCGGCCGCGCCGTCGCACGCAAGTCGGTCGAGCTCTTGCTGGTCGTCAAGGACGACGAAGCCTATTGCCAGCCCTGCGTCTCACCCGTGTGGGACACCGCGCTCGCCGCGCACGCCCTGATGGAAGCGAAGGAGGATCGCGCCGACGCCGCCGTCGCGCGCAGCCTCGAATGGCTCAAGACGCGCCAGGTGCTCGACGTGAAGGGTGACTGGGCGGAGGAGCGGCCGAACGTTCGGCCGGGCGGCTGGGCGTTCCAGTACAACAACGCCTATTACCCCGATCTCGACGACACGGCGGTCGTCGTCGTGGCGCTCGATCGCGCGAAGGAGCGCGCCGCGCCGCACGCCGACTACGCGATGCCGATTGCGCGCGGCCGCGAATGGGTCGAGGGACTGCAAAGCCGCAACGGCGGCTGGGGCGCCTTCGATGCCGACAACGCCTACTACTATCTCAACAACATCCCCTTCGCGGATCACGGCGCCTTGCTCGATCCGCCGACGGACGACGTCAGCGGGCGCTGCATCGGCATGCTGGCGCAGCTCGGCGCCGGCGCAGACGACCCGCATGTGGCGCAAGGGATCGCGTTCCTGCGCCGCTCCCAGCTCGCCGACGGAAGCTGGTTCGGCCGCTGGGGCGTCAACTACATCTACGGCACCTGGTCGGCGCTGGCGGGACTGAACGCCGCCGGCCTCGCCAACGACGATCCGGCGATGCGCAACGCCGCCCGGTGGCTGGTCGAAATCCAGAACAAGGACGGCGGCTGGGGCGAGGATTGCGACAGCTACCGGCTCGACTATAGCGGCTATCGACACGCGCCTTCGACCGCGTCGCAGACGGCTTGGGCACTGCTCGGACTGATGGCCGCCGGCGAGGTCGATTCCCCCGCGGTGGCGCGCGGCATCCGCTATCTCGAAGCGACGCAGGCGGACGACGGCCTGTGGCCGCAGGAGCATTACACCGGCGGCGGGTTCCCGCGCGTGTTCTATCTGCGCTACCACGGCTATCCGAAGTTCTTCCCGCTCTGGGCCGTCGCGCGCTACCGGAATCTCAAGGCCGGAAATTCGCGCCGCGTGTCCTACGGACTGTGATGTCGGTCATCGCCGTTACCGGTCTGGCGCGGGAAGCCAAGATAGCGCGGCGCGCGCGCGCCGTTGCGGTGATCGGCGCGGGCGATGCGCAGCTCCTCGCCAGCCGCCTGGAAGAAGCCATCCGCGCCGGCGCCAAGGGCATCGTCAGTTTCGGAATCGCGGGCGGGCTCGCCCCGCTGCTCAAGCCGGGCGACGTCGTGATCGCGACGCATGTGGTGCATGGCGAAGAGCGCTATCCGACCGATCCCAGATGGACCGCGCTGCTGCGCCAGAAGCTGCCGCAGGCGACGCCGGCGATCCTCGTCGGCCACGGCGAGATCGTTTCCCATATCGACGGCAAGCGGCGGTTGTTCGCGCTGTCTGGGGCGCACGCCGTCGACATGGAATCGCACATCGCCGCGCGCATCGCGAAACAGCACGGCATCCCGTTCGTCGCCATCCGGACGATCTCGGACGCCGCGACGCGCGGCCTGCCGCCCGCCGCGCTCGTGCCGCTGAAGCCGAGCGGGCGCCTCCATCTCGCGCGCGTGCTCGCCGCGGTGGCGAAGGATCCGCTGCAGGTTCCCGATCTGATGACGACGGGCCGCGAAGCCGGACGGGCCTTCCGCGCGCTACTCCGCAGCCGCGACGCTCTCGGGCTCGGACTCGCGTGCCCGTATCTCGGCTAGCTTGTTTTCGACATGGGCCGAGAACACGAACTCCGCCGGGCGCTGCTTGCTCGTGTCGATGTCGGGCGCCATCGGCCCCGAAGTCTTGACGCCGCGCACGGCGAGCGGGATCAGCTTGTGCGGATGCTTGATCGAATCGATCACCGCAGTTCCTTCGAAACCGCAATGGACCATGCAGTCCTTGCACTTCTCGTACTTGCCGACGCCGTACTTGTCCCAGTCCGTGCCGTCGATCAGTTCCTTGAAGGTCTTCACATAGCCTTCGCCGAGCAGGTAGCACGGCTTCTGCCAGCCGAAGACGCAGCGCAGCGGCATCGACCAGGGCGTGCACTCATAGGTCTGGTTGCCGGCGAGGAAATCGAGGAACAGCGGCGATTGGGTGAATTCCCACTTCTTGCCGCCATTGCCGCGGCTGAGGATGTCGCGGAACAGGTTCTTGGTGCGCTCGCGGTTGAGGAAGCTGTCCTGGTCCGGCGCGCGCTCATAGGCATAGCCCGGCGAGATCGTGATCCCGTCCAGGCCCATCTCCATCATCGTGTCGAAGAACTTTGCGACGCGTTCGGGAATGGCGTTGGAGAACAGCGTGCAGTTGATCTGCGTGCGGAAGCCCTTCGACTTGGCCAGCTTGATCGCGTCGATCGCCTTCTCGTAGACTCCATCGAGACAGACCGAGTGGTCGTGCATAGCCTTGTCGCCGTCGAGATGGATCGACCAGGTGAAATTGGCGTGCGGCTTGTACTGGTCGATCTTCTTGGTCATCAAAAGCGCGTTGGTGCACAGGATGACGAACTTGTTGCGGTCGAGGAATCCCTGAACGATCTGCGGCATCTCGCGATGCAGCAGCGGTTCGCCGCCGGCGATCGAAACGGCCGGCGCGCCGCATTCGTCGATGGCGTCCATGCAGTCCTGGTAGGACAGGCGCTGGTTCAGGATGTCGTCGGGATAGTCGATCTTGCCGCAGCCGGCGCAGGCCAGGTTGCAGCGGAACAGCGGTTCCAGCATGAGCACGAGGGGATAGCGCTTCCTGCCCGTCAGGTGCTGCTTGACCACATAGCTGCCGATGCGCGCAGCCTGATGAACCGGAATGCCCACTTTGTTCTCCGTTCCTACGCCGCGGGGGCGCGATCGTTCCTCAGTTCGGCCGGAAGGCGGAACTCGATATGCTCTTTCTTGCCGTCCATCTGCGACACCTCGACGGGTTCGATCCGACCGAGCGCCGCGATCACATCTTCGACGAGGCGTTCCGGCGCCGAGGCGCCCGCCGTAAGCCCGACCACGGTCTTGCCGCGGATCCATTCCGGATTGAGCTCGCTGCCGTCGGCGATCAGATAGCTCGGCACGCCGACTTCGCGGCCGATCTCGCACAGGCGGTTCGAGTTCGAGCTGTTCTTCGCGCCGACGACCAGGATGACCTCGACGAGCTTCGCCAGGTCGCGCACCGCCGTCTGGCGATTTTGCGTCGCATAGCAGATGTCGGTCGTCTCCGGCCCGACGATGTCCTTGAACCTGGCCTTCAGCGCGAGAATCACGCTCTTCGTGTCGTCGATCGAGAGCGTCGTCTGGGTGATGTAGGCGACGGGTGTTTCGTCCGGGATGTCGAGCGCGGCGACGTCGCGTTCGGACTGGACGAGATGCACCGGCGCGCCGACCTGACCCATCGTGCCTTCGACCTCCGGGTGGCCGGCATGTCCGATCAGGATCAGCTTGCGGCCGCTTCCGGCGTACCGCTTGCCCTGATTGTGCACCTTGGAAACCAGCGGGCAGGTCGCATCGAGCACGGGTAGACCGCGCGACTGCGCATCCTTGACCACGGCTTGCGGGACGCCGTGGGCGCTGAAGACGGTCACGGCGCCGTCCGGAACCTCGTTGAGTTCCTCGACGAAGCGGGCGCCCTTGTTCTTGAGCGTGTCGACGACATGCTTGTTATGGACGATTTCGTGACGGACGTAGACGGGCTCGCCATATTTCTCGAGCGCCCGCTCGACGATGTCGATCGCGCGCACCACGCCAGCACAGAATCCACGGGGTTGGGCGAGAACGACTCGCATCTCGACTCCTGTCGTGGGGCAATCTTCGCCCGGATCGGTGCCTATAGCCAGCATCAGGGTGCAGTGCAACCGGCACAAGATTACAACAGTGCGACTAGCATTTACGCAGTTTGGGAGGTAGGGCTGACCTCGAAGCAAGACGAATATGTTACGATCAGGCTCTCGAAATTACCCCTGCCGTACTTGGGGGATTGGGACCGGCGGGTAACACGGGGTATTCATGGTGAGGACTCAAGGCGGGGCGCCGCTCAGAACGGCAGGCTCTGTGTCCGTCGCGTTGCCGAGCGCCATGCAGGACGCCTCGCGGATCGTCGATGCGACGCTCGACCAGGTCCTGCCCAAGCCGCACGGCCTGCATGCGCGGGTCCAGGAGGCGATGCGCTACGCGACCTTTGCCGGCGGCAAGCGTCTGCGGCCGTTCCTCGTCCTGAATTCGGCCCGGCTGTTCGGCGTCCCGCTGGCGCGGGCCGCGCGTGTCGCCGCCGCCATCGAGGTGCTCCACACCTACTCACTCGTGCATGACGATCTTCCCTGCATGGACGACGATGATCTGCGCCGCGGCCGGCCGACCACGCACATCGCCTTCGACGAGATGACGGCCGTGCTTGCGGGCGACGCGCTCCTGACGGTCGCCTTCGAGATTCTCGCCCATCCCGACACGCATCCGTCGGGCGAGGTTCGCAGCGCGCTCGTCCTGCGTCTCGCCGAAGCGTCGGGCAGCAACGGCATGATCGGCGGGCAGATGATCGACATGCAGGCCGCGCAGAGCGCTTTCGGCGCCGACGAGATCGTGCTGCTCCAGCGCCTGAAGACCGGACAGCTTTTCGAGTTCTCCTGCGAGGCCGGCGCGATCCTCGGCGAGGCCAAACAGGAAGACCGCGATCGCCTGCGGTCCTATGCGCGCGACATGGGCCTCGTATTCCAGATCACCGACGATCTCCTGGATGTGACGAGCACCGCCGAGAAGACCGGCAAGGCCGTCGGCAAGGACAAGGAGCAGGGCAAAGCGACGCTGGTGTCCATCCTGGGCGTTGACGGGGCGCGCACCGAGGCCGAAAAGCTCGCCCGCCGCGCCGCTGCCACACTTGCCCCTTACGGCAATGCGGCGCCCGAACTGTGCGAACTTCCGCTCTTCTTGCTCGACAGGGAATCCTGATGTCAGACAATTCGCGGACCCCGCTGCTCGACGCGATCAAGCTCCCGGCCGACCTGCGCCGGCTCGAGAAGTCGCGCCTCAAGCAGGTGTCCGACGAACTGCGCAGCGAACTGATCCATGCCGTCTCCGAAACCGGCGGACATTTCGGCGCCGGTCTCGGGGTCGTCGAGCTGACCGTGGCGCTGCATTACGTCTTCAAGACGCCGGAAGACCGCGTGATCTGGGACGTCGGGCACCAGGCCTATCCGCACAAGATTCTCACCGGCCGGCGCGCGCGCATCCGCACCATCCGCAAGCCCGGCGGACTTTCCGGCTTCACCCGCCGCAGCGAAAGCCCGTTCGACCCGTTCGGCGCGGCGCACTCCTCGACCTCGGTCTCGGCCGGACTCGGCATGGCCGTGGGCCGCGACCTTCTCGGCAAGGACAATCACGTCATCGCGGTGATCGGCGACGGCGCGATGAGCGCGGGCATGGCCTATGAGGCGATCAACAATGCCGGCGCGCTCGGCAGCCGCCTGCTCGTCGTGCTCAACGACAACGACATGTCGATCGCGCCGGCGACCGGTGCGCTCAACAAGCATCTCAACGAACTCACCGTCACGAAATCGGCCGAGAACACGCTGTTTGAGAAGCTCGGCATGCGCCATGTCGGCCCGGTCGACGGACATGACGTCGACGCGCTGGTGAAGGTGCTCGAGCAGATTCGCGACGATCCGGACGGCGGTCCGGTGCTGCTGCACGTCGTCACGCGCAAGGGTCACGGCTACCCGCCGGCCGAAGCGGCGGCGGACAAGGGCCACGCGGTCTCGAAGTTCGACTTAGCGACGGGCGTCCAGGCCAAGGCCAAGGCCGGCGCGCCGACCTACACCAGGGTGTTCGCCGATTCGCTGATCGCCGAGGCCAAGGCCGACCCCAGAATCGTCGCGGTGACCGCGGCGATGCCGTCCGGCACCGGGCTCGACCTTTTCGGCAAGGCGTTTCCCGAGCGCACCTTCGACGTCGGCATCGCCGAGCAGCACGCGGTGACCTTCGCCGCCGGACTCGCCGCGGAAGGGCTCAAACCCTTCGCCGTGATCTATTCGACGTTCCTGCAGCGCGCCTACGACCAGGTGGTACACGACGTCGCGATCCAGAATCTGCCGGTGCGCTTCGCCATGGACCGTGCCGGCCTGGTCGGCGCGGACGGCGCGACGCATGCCGGCAGCTTCGATCTCGCCTATCTCTGCTGCCTGCCCAACTTCGTGGTGATGGCCGCGGCCAACGAAGCCGAGCTCGTGCACATGGTCGCCACCGCCGCCGCCTACGACAAGGGACCGATCGCGCTGCGCTATCCGCGCGGCGAAGGCACCGGCGTCGCGCTTCCCGAACGCGGCGAAGTGCTGCCCATCGGCAAGGGCCGCGTGGTGCGCGAAGGCAAGGAAGTCGCCATCCTCAGCCTCGGCACGCGGCTCGCGGCGGCGCTCGAGGCGGCCGACCAGCTCCGCGCACAGGGCATTTCCTGCACGGTCGCGGATGCCCGCTTCGCCAAGCCGGTCGACGAGGAACTGGTGCGGCGCCTTGTGCGCAACCACGGCATGCTGGTGACGATCGAGGAAGGCTCGGTCGGCGGGTTCGGCTCGCACGTGCTGCATTTCCTCGCCAACGAGGGGCTGCTCCGCCCCGGACTCGAAGTGCGGACGATGACGCTGCCAGACGTCTTTCAGGAGCATGACGATCCGGCGCGCCAGTACGAGACGGCGGGCCTCGCCGCCGCCGACATCGCCCGCGTCGTCGCGGCGCACTTCGTCAAGAAGGCTTCCGCGCGCGGCTAGGCGGCAAAATTTCGCCGCGATTGCCGCGTATCCGCGTCCGGTCCGGCAGGTTCATGGAGAACGCGATGCATAGGTGGATGCTGAAACTCTCGCTGGCGCTGACGCTGGCCGCCGCGCTGGTGGCGCCTGCGGCGCGCGCCGATACGGCCGATCCGGCGACGCCCGCCGTGCAGGCTTTCTACGCCGCGCTGCTCGACGGCATGAAGGGCGGCAAGACGCTCGGCAACCAGGGCCGCTACGACAAGCTCAAGCCCGTCGTCGAGCAGACCTTCGACCTCGGCACGATGATCAAATATGCCGTCGGCCCGGCCTGGAGCACGGCGTCGCCCGACGACCAGAAGGCGCTTTCGGACGCCTTCGCGCGCATGACCGTCGCGCAATATGCGGGCAATTTCTCGGACTTCGACGGCGAGAAGTTCGTCGTCGAACCGAAGGCCGACATCCGCGGCACCGATCACTATGTGAAGACCTCGCTGGTCGCCAAGGACCAGACCGTGCAGTTCATCTACCGCATGCGCCAGTTCGGCAACGACTGGCGGATCATCGACATCCTGCTCGACGGTTCGATCAGCCAGCTCTCGGTCTATCGCTCGGATTTCGCCGCGACGCTGAAATCGGGCGGCGCGCAGGCGCTGGTCAAGAAGATCAATACGCTCGCCGACAAGGCGCTGAAGGGCTAGTTCAAGCCTTGACGGGCGGCGCGCCCATCAGCGCGGGCATGAAGAACAGCGTGGTCGCCAGCGTCCAGGCGAGCGAGATCATCAGCAGCTCGCCCATGCTCGCCGTGCCGGGATGGCTCGATAGCCACAGGCTGCCGAAGCCCGAAGCGGTCGTCAGCGCGCTGAAGATCACCGCGCGCGTCAGGCTGGACTGCAGCAGATCGATCTGTCCCGCGCGCCAGGCCATCACGAAGTAGATGTTGAAGGCGACGCCGATGCCGAACAGCAGCGGCAACGCGATCACGTTGGCGAAGTTCAGCTGCAGCCCGATCGCGACCGAGGTGCCGAGGGTCAGAAGGCCAGTCAGGACGAGCGGGATGATCGTCAGCATCACGTCGCGCGCCCGGCGCAGCACCGCGATCAGCAGGATCGTGATCACGGCGAAGGACAGGACGCCCGCCTCGATGAAGGCATCGACGATGGTGGTGCCGGATTCGCGGATGGAGATCGGCGCGCCCGTCGCGGTTGGCGCGATCTTCAGGACCGCCTTGCTGAACTGGGTCAGCGACCCATTGCTGCCCGAAGTGTCCTTGGGAAACACCTGGATGCGCGCCGAGCCGTCGGCGGCGATCCAGTCGCGCACCATGTCCGGCGGCATCGACGAAATCGTCACGGGCGCCGCCTGGAGCGACGCGCTCATCTGCGCCAGCATGGTCTTCATGCCCGGCACCAGCGCCGCGCTCGCCCGCGCGCGCAGCGCCGCTCCGCCGCCCGCGAGGTGCGAGAGGATGGCGGCGAGGCGTTCGGCCGACGCCGCGGCGGTTCCGCCCGTCCTGGCGGCAGCGTGCAGCGACGCGGCGGTCGCGGTCAGACTCGCCGCGACGTCTGCGTCGCTCGGGTCCGGCTTCACCGAGAACGGGTTGATCGTCGAATCGAGCAGCATGTTCGCGTCACCGATCAGCGCCAGCTTGCGCGTCTGGTCGCCGGGAACGAAGTCCGCCAGCGTGATGGCCTGGCCGACGGAAGGAATGTCCGAGAGTTTCCGCGACAGCGCCTTCGCCGCATCGAGATCGGGCGCGAGCACGTCGATCGTGTTGGGCGAGGTCAGCGGATCCTTCATCAGGTCAAGGATCGTGGAGACCGATTCCGTCCTGGCGCTGCGCAGGTCGAGCGGGTTGAAGTCGAACTTGACGAAGGTGACGAGGATGAGCGCCACGCCGCCCGCCGCGGCCGCCGCGGCGATCACTTCGCGGCGATGCGAGACCATGACCCGATCGACCGTCCGGAAGAATCCGAAGCCGATGCCTTCCGCCTCGCCGCCGGGATTGGCCAGCATGAGCAGCGCGGGCAACAGCGTGATGCACAGCACGAAGGCCACGATCATGCCGATGCCCGCGACGAGCCCGAGCTCGGCGACGCCGACATAGCTGGTCGGCAGGAACGAGAAGAAGCCCGCGGCCGTCGCCGCCGCCGCCAGCGCCAGCGGCGTGCCGACGCCGCGGCCGGCGCGGATCAGGGCGGGCCGCAGTGCGTCGCCGGCATGACGCTCGGCGCGATAGCGGACGCAGAACTGGATGCCGAAATCGACACCGATGCCGACGAAGAGCGCGACGAAGGCGATCGAGATGATGTTGAAGACGTGCGCGGCCATCAGTCCCAGCGCCATCGTGATCGACAGGCCGACGAACAGCGTGACGAGGATGCAGGCGATGATGCGGAACGAGCGCACCGCGAGCCACAAGGTCAGGAGCACGGCGCCGAACATGGCGCCGATCATCAGCGCGGCACGGTCGGCGAGCGTCCCGAATTCCTCGTCCGACAGCGGCACGGGACCAGTGAGGCGCACGCGCACGCCGTTCTGCGGCGTCAGATGCAGCGCTGCCGCCGCGGCGCGGATCGCAGTCGAGGCCGTCTCGCCAGGCTCGAGCGCGCCAAAGTCGAGCACGGGTTTGACCTCGATGAAGCGCCGCGTCTCCAGCGGCGAGGCGCTCGCGCCGGTGATCAGCGACCGCCAGGAGAGGAAGGCCGTCTCGCCGTGCGCGACGCGGCCGAGCGTGTCGCCGAAGCCGGCGATCGGACGCTGCAGGTCCGACAATTTCGCCTGCCCGCGCGCGACGCCGTCGAGCGCCGTCTTCAGGCTGTTCATGATGCCGCGCAGGGACGGATCGGCCGCCAGCGGACCGAGGAACGGCTGGGCCGCGATCATCTGTTCGGTCGAGGCCTTCACGTCGTCATAGGACAGGAACAGCAATCCGTTCCGGTTGAAGAAGGCCCCGCCGTCGGGCCGGCGCACCGACGTGAAGACCTTCTTCTGGCCCGACAGCGCATCGCTGAGCGCGGCGGTGCCCGCTTCGGCAAGTTCCGGCGTCGCGCCGTCGACGACGACGAGGATCAGGTTGACCTGTTGGGGGAACAGCTTGTCGAAATGGTTCTCGCGCTGGCGCCAGTCGACATTGGGAGAAATCAATTTCGTGCTGTCGGTGTCCATGTTGAAATTGGACGCGGTGTAGAAACCGCTGGCGAGACCGAGCGCGATGCCCGCCGCGGCTACCCATCCGGGCACGCCGCTGCAAACCGCAACGATGCGTTCGACGATTGTCATGCCGTTGTGTAGCGGACGGCTAGAAGTCGGGCAAACCCTGTACGTCCGGCTCGCCGTTGCGAATTGCCGCGTCGCGCGACTGCCGGTAGAGGCTGCGCGTCGTCGCGTAGAGGTCGATCGATGAGCGCTGGATCTCGCGCAATTCGTTGATGCTCTGCGATCTTGCATCGACGAAACCGAGCGCGCTCCGGCCCCACGAATAGTAGAACTTGTGGTGCCAGTGCACGTAGCCGAGCGGGTCCAGATAGTGGTCGACGAAACCGCCGGCGATATCGCGCGGTACTGCCGGGCCGATCAGCGGCAGCACGAGATAAGGTCCCTCGCCGACGCCGTACACGCCCATGGTCTGCCCGAAATCCTCTTCGTGATAGGGCATGCCCCAGTCGGTGGCGACGTCGAACACGCCGACGAATCCGAGCGTGGTGTTGGCGGCGAACCGGCCGATGGCCTCGCCGCCGCGTTCGAAATTGCCCTGCAGCACGTCGTTCGCGAAGGTCACGGGCAGGTGGAGGTTGGTCAGGAAATAGTGCAGGTGCTCGCGGATCGGTCCCGGCGTGATGCTGTGATAGAAGGTCGCCACCGGCAGCGCGACGCGGTTGTCCAGGGCGTGATTGACGGCAAAGACGTCGCGGTTGAGCGGCTCGAGCGGGTCGTTCTGCTCCACCGACTCAGGCGTCGTCGAACAGCCGGCGAGCCACGCGCCGACCGCCAGCACCGCCGCAACACGGACTATGTTCCAGCACTTCCCCAAGTGTTCGCCCACCAAGCTCGATGGCAGCAAGACTAGCGACACTTTCGGGCTCCCGTCTATGCCCGCAACCCGTCCGGTTCGATATACATCCTTTCTGTCACCGGCCGCTTCGTCACGGTGAATCGCCCTTCGAAGACTGTCGAAGACCTGTCGGGGCCGCCTCGGAAAAAAAGATTAAACGCGGGGCCGCGCCGCCGGATTGGCGCGACAGCCGGCCGACATGGCGGCACCCGCCCCGGCGCGGCGGGATGTGCGCCGTCCGGCCGCGGAATGGTCGGGAAAACGGATGGATCGGGCGCGCTTGCGGCGCCGCTCGCAAGATACTTACTATTCGAACGGCAATCGGACTTCAGCAGAGACCGCGGCAAAAGCGGCCGGCAAGGGGAGCGGCAGGACATGACAGATCGGGTGCAGGCGCGCTCGGTTCCGGATCCGCGGTGACGCGGGTCGATGCACATCAGCACTTCTGGCGCCTCTCGCGCGGCGACTATGCGTGGCTGACGCCGGCCGACTTTCCCAGGATCGCGCGGGATTTCCTTCCCGCCGATCTCGCGCCCCTGCTCCAGGCCGCGAAGATCGACAAGACCGTGCTGGTGCAGGCCGCGCCGACGACGGCCGAAACCGCTTTCCTGCTCGAACTGGCGCACGCCACGCCTTTCGTCGGCGGGGTGGTGGGCTGGGTCGACTTCGAGGCGCCCGACGCGGACAGCCAGATCGTTCGCCTGGCGGCGGATTCCAGGACAGTCGGCGTGCGGCCGATGATCCAGGATATCGCGGACCCGGACTGGATGCTGAAGCCCGCGCTCAAGCCGGCGATCGACGCCGTCATACGCTCCGACCTCTGCTTCGATGCGCTGGTCAAGCCGCGCCATCTTCCCGCGCTGCGCGAGTTTCTCGAGCGCTATCCCGATCTGTCCGTCGTGATCGACCACGGCGCCAAGCCCGACATCGCCGGCCTCGGACACGAATTGTGGTCGATGCTGATGCGCGACATCGCCCGCAACACCGGCGCGAGATGCAAGCTGTCGGGACTGGCGTCGGAGGCCGGTGCCGGCTGGACGGCGCAAGGCCTGAAGCTCTATGTCGACGTGCTGCTCGAGAATTTCGGCGCCTCGCGCACCATGTGGGGCAGCGACTGGCCGGTGCTCAACGAAGTGGGCGACTACGGATCCTGGCTGACGGCGTGCGAGACGTTGACGCGTCAGCTTTCGCCTACCGAACGCGACAGCATATTCGGCGGCACGGCCGCGGCATTCTACGGACTGGGCGCATGAGCTATCCGCGGGCGACGCAGGAACAGATCGATTTCTTCGCGCGGCACGGCTGGCTCGTCGTCGAGGACGCCGTGCCCGGCGACATGCTCGACGAGCTCGAACGCCACTGCGACCGCATCCTCGCCGACAAGGAAAAGCTCGCCTTCGACTGGGCCTGGTCGAAGGACGAAGACAAGGACAGCCGCTCGTTCCGCATCGTGCAGTCCTCGCCCAGTTTCGTGTGGAAGGACATCAGGGACGCGCCCTACCGCGCCTGGCTGGTGGAATTCGGCTCCGCGCTGATGAACCAAAAGCTCGAATTCTGGTACGACCAGTTTCTCGCCAAGCCGCCGGGCAAGAGCGCGCCGACCTACTGGCACCAGGACGAGGGTTATTGGGGCGCCAATCTCGACGACAAGGGCGCGACCTGCTGGATTCCTCTCCAGGACGTGACCGTCCAGAACGGCTGCATGCATTTCATCGATGCCGGCCACAAGGACGGCGTCCTCGTCCATCGCGGCGTCGAGGGCGTGCAGAGCGACTTGCTCACCTGCGATCCGGACGAAAGCCGCGCGATCGCCTGCCCGATTTCGCGCGGCAGCGTCACCTTCCACCACTCGAAGACGCCGCACATGACGCCGGCCAATCTGTCCCAGGGCTGGCGCAAGGCCGTGAGCAACCACATGCAGGCCGTCGGCGCCGGCGGCGAGGGCGGTCACTATCCCTGGAAAGTCTATGTCGATCAGCGCACGGGAAAGCGCATCGTGCCGACGACGGGCGGCGTGCCGCGCGAACTGATCGAAGGCCGCAAGAAAATCTGAACCGCGTTTCACGGAGTATGGCATGACCGAATTCAACGGCCTCGGACTTCACTTGGGGAATCTGTCCCGCCTCTCGCGCGCCAGGACGCGCTCCATCAGTCCGGAGAATTTCACCGGCGAGAAGGGCCGGGGCGGCATGTCGACCGACGGACCTGCTGCGAACGCCGCGCGCGGCCTCGGCCAGGGCTGGAAAATCTCGCCCTACATCGTGATCGCGCCGGGCGAGACGCGTACGCTCGCCGACATCGCCGGCATGGGCGCGATCCAACAGATCTGGATGACGATGGCCGGCGGCAAATGGCGCCACGCGATCCTGCGCGCCTATTGGGACGAGCAGGAGCAGCCCTCGATAGAGTGCCCGACGGGCGACTTCTTCTGCGTCGGCTGGGAACGCTTCGCGCAGGTCTCGGCCCTGCCGGTCTGCGTCAATCCCGGCCGCGCCTTCAACTGCTACTGGGAGATGCCGTTCCGCAAGCGCGCGCGCTTCACGATGACCAATCTGAGCGACGAGCGCATGGTGCTCTACTATCAGATCAACTACGCGCTGACCGATGTGCCCGACGACTGCGCCTATTTCCACGCCCAGTTCCGCCGCACCAATCCGCTTCCCTACAAGGAGGTGTTCACGATCCTCGACGGCGTGAAGGGCCGCGGCCACTATGCGGGAACCTACATGGCGTGGGGCGTGAACAATTCCGGCTGGTGGGGCGAGGGCGAGATCAAGTTCTACATGGACGGCGACAAGGAGTTTCCCACCATCTGCGGCACCGGCACCGAGGATTATTTCTGCGGCGCCTTCGATTTCGATCCCGGCGTCGTCGAGCGCGACCGTCCGGGCGGCTCGGCCTATCTCGAGTTCACCACGCCGTTCGCGGGACTGCCGCAGGTGATCCGGCCCGACGGCGTCTACAAGTCCCAGACGCGCTTCGGCATGTACCGCTTCCATGTGATGGATCCGGTGCGCTTCGAAAGCGATCTGCGCATCACCATCCAGGCGCTAGGCTGGCGCACGCACAAGGACCGCCAGTATCTGCCGCTGCAGGACGACATCGCCTCCGTCGCCTACTGGTACCAGACGCTTCCCACCGCGCCGTTCCCCGCGCTGCCCGACCGCGACTATCTGGAAGTCATCTGACGCATGAGCACCGGCAGGCACGATTCCCGGCTCGGGCTGGGAACCAAGGCGATTTACGGCACGGGCCAGTTCGTCGATGCGGTCAGCAGCGGCGTGCTCAGCACCTTCCTCCTTTTCTACCTCAACCAGGTCTGCGGCTTGCCCGGCGCGCTCGCCGGCGCATCGCTGTTCCTGGCGCTGTTCGTCGATGCGTTCGTCGATCCGCTGATGGGATCGATATCGGACAATACGACGTCGGCCTGGGGCCGCCGCCACGGCTTCATGGTCCTCAGCATCGTACCGATCGTGCTCGGCCTGGGTCTGTTGTTCTCGATACCGAAAGGATTGGGCACGGCGGCGCTGTTCGTCTATGCGACGGCGGCGGCGCTGCTGCTGCGCGTCGGGCTGTCCGGCTACATCGTCCCCTACATCGCGCTGGGCGCGGAGCTTACCGACAATTATGTCGAGCGCTCGTCAGTCGTCGGCTGGCGCATGTTCTTCGGCGTCTTCGCCTCGCTGACGCCGATCATCCTCGGCTACAGCGTCTTTCTCTCCGGAACCAATCTCTACAGCCGTGCGGCCTACATTCCGTTCGGCTGGACCTGCGCGGCGATCATGGGCGTCCTCGGCGCGGTCGCGGCGTTCGGCACGCTGTCGGCGCGCGACCGGCTGCACAAGGCGACGCCCGGCGTCGACCACCCGCTGCGCCGGCTGTTCAACGAAGTCGTCGAGGTCTTCCGCAATCCCTCGTTCCGCCGGCTGTTCTCCAGCGTGCTGATCTTCTTCGTGGCGCAGGGCACGGCGACGGCGCTCGGCCTTCACGGCAGCAAGTTCTTCTGGAAGCTGACGGTGGGCCAGATCCAGCTGCTCGCCGTCGCGATATTGGCCGGCGCGATGGCGGGCATTCCGCTCACCGCGCTGCTCGGCGCCCATGTCGAGAAGAAAGCGATGGTGATCTGGAGCCTCGTCTACATCGTGGTGACGCAGGCCGGCTGGCCGGTGCTGCGCATCGCCGGCATCCTTCCGCCGGGTCCGATCACGGTCGTCGTGCTGACCGGCAATTCGATCGTCGCCGGAATCGCGATCACCTTCCTCACGGTCGGCTTCCAGTCGATGATGGCCGACGCGGCCGACGAGCACGAGCTTCTGTTCGGCGCCCGCCGCGAGGGCCTGTACTTTGCCGGGCTGAGCTTTTCGACCAAGGCGGCGAGCGGTCTCGGCGGCTTCATCGCCGGCCTGGCGCTCGACGCCATCGCCTTTCCCGCCGACCTCGCGGCGAAGGGCGGCGACAAGGCCCATCTTGCCGTCTCGACGGTCAACGATCTCGGCTACATCTACGGTATCGTGCCGGCCGCGATGACCTGCGCCTGCATCCTGCTCACCATGTTCTATCGCATCGACCGCAAGGCCCATGCGAGCATCCAGGCCGATCTCGTCGTCCGCCGCGCCGAGATCCGCACCGAGGTCACCGTCACGCTATCGCAACCGGAGAACTGACATGCCCATCAAGAACCGCATCACCGACATGCTCGGCGTCGAATATCCCATCGTGCAGGCGCCGATGGGCTGGATCGCGCGATCGCAGCTCGCCTCGGCGGTCTCGAACGCCGGTGGCATGGGCATCATCGAAACCTCTTCGGGCGAACTCGACGCCATCAAGGTCGAGATCGCCAGAATGCGCGAACTGACGTCCAAGCCCTTCGGCGTCAACGTGGCGCTGGCCTTCGTGCGCGATCCGGGCATCGTGCAGTTCATCATCGACCAGGGCGTGAAGTTCGTCACCACCTCGGCCGGCGATCCGCAAAAGATCGTCGGCCCGCTCAAGCAGGCGGGTCTCACCGTGTTCCACGTCGTTCCCTCGCTCAAGGCGGCGCTGCGCGCCGTCGATTGCGGAGTCGACGGGCTCGTGGTCGAAGGCGGCGAGGGCGGCGGCTTCAAGAATCCGCGCGACGTCGCGACGATGGTCCTGCTGCCGCTGGTCTGCGAGAAGGTGAAGGTTCCCGTGATCGCGGCCGGCGGCATGGTGGACGGCCGCACCATGGCGGCGGCTTTCATGCTCGGCGCCGAGGGCATCCAGATGGGCACGCGCATGGTGTCGAGCGCGGAATCGCCCGTGCACATGAACTGGAAGAACGCGATCCTCGCGGCGCAGGAAACCGATACCGTCTTCCTCAACCGCTTCGGGCCGGGTCCGGCTTTGCGCGCGCTGCGCACCGAGAAGACCACGCGGATCGAAAAGGAGCCGCCGCCGAACATCATGGCCGAGTTCGGCAAGGCGACGGATCTCTATTTCGGCGGCGACATGGAAGCCTCGATCGCGCTCTCCGGCCAGGTGGCGGGACGCATCGATACGATCAAGCCGGTGGCGCGGGTCATCCGCGAGACCGTCGCGGAATTCCACGACACCATCGCCAGGGCGGCAAAGCAGTATGCGTGAGGGCGCCTAGCCCTGGCGCATGTTGCTCCACACGACCTGCGCCACGCCGATGAGCGCGAAAATCGCGCCATACAGGATCCAGTGCTGGTCGCCGACCATGAAGGATCTGTCGTGCGGTCCGGTCAGCCGCAGACCCTGCAGCACCCAGACGGAACCGCCCAGGACCATCAGAAGTCCGATCAGGCTGCTGACGACGCGCATGGTGATGTTGAAAACGCCCCGCATGTTTCGCCCCTCTTAATCTTTGAGGGCGCCAGTCTAGCGCTTCCTGATGCGTTCGTCTCGCAAGGCGGTACGGCGAACCTTGCCGGCGTCATCACGAACATTTTCCATCACGAATTCGAATGTTCGCGGACGCTTGTAAACAACGAGCTTCTCGGCCAGGTGACGGTGCAAATCTTCCTCCGTCAGGCCCGCGCGCGGCTGGATGATGGCATGGATCTGGTTGCCCAGTTCCTCGTGCGGCAGGCCGATCACGGCGCTCGAGGCGACGAGCGGATGTTCGTCCAGCGCCGCCTCGATCTCGGCCGGATAGACGTTGGCGCCGCCGACAAGGATCATGTCCGTGCGCCGGTCGGCCAAATAGAGATAGCCGTCTTCGTCGAAATATCCGATGTCGCCGAGCGACTCCCAGCCGCCCGGCAGCGTGCGCGCTTCGGCGCCGATATAGCGGTAGGAGGCCGGCAGGGTCGGATCGCGCTTCATGTAGACTTCGCCGACTTCGCCCGCTGGCAGCGGATGGCCGTCCGGCGAGAAGGCCTTCATCTGGCCGCCGCCCATCACACGGCCCACCGAACCGCGATGCGCCAGCCACTCCGTGCCCGTGATCACCGTGACGCATTGCGCCTCGGTTCCGGCGTAGAGCTCCATGATGACGTCGCCGCCGAGCCAGTGGATCCACTGCTCCTTCAGATGCGGCGGGCAGGGCGCCGCGAGGTGCCACACCGTCTTCAACGAGGAGACGTCATAGGACTCGCGGTTCGGCAGCCGCCAGATGCGGCTCATCATGGTCGGCACCAGGTACAGCCAGTCCGCCTTGTAGGTCTGCACCGCGCGTAGCGTTTCTTCCGCGTCGAACTTCGGCAGCACGATGACGTGGGCGCCGACGTTGAGCGCGCCGAAGGTGCAGCCGAAAGGCCCGTTGTGATAGAGCGGCCCCGGCATCAGGACCGTGCTGTCGCCGTTGTACTTGTAGAAGCTGCCCTCGATGCCGCCTTTCACGGTCACGCCGCGGGAACCCGAGACGATGAGCTTGGGCCGGCCGGTCGAGCCGCCGCTGGTCGGCGCCTTGTAGGCCGGCGCGATCGCTTCGGGCAGGTCGGCGTCGTCGCGCGAAGCTTCGAGGAGTTCGGCCGTCGAAACGACGGGCCGCGGCGATTGCAGCGGCACGTCGCTGACCACGAGCGGCGGATCGGCGAGATCGACGATGGCGGCGAGTTCGTTCGCGGGCAGTTTCGAGGATACAGGCTGCGGCGTGGCGCCGATCTTCCAGCACGCATAGCAGGTCTCGATGAAGCCTTTGCCGTTCGGCAGCGCGATGGTGACGAAGTCGCCGAGCTTGACGCCTTTGGCAAGCAGGCCGCGCGCCATGCGGTTGGTGCGCTTATGCAGTTCGCGCCAGGAGCGCGTCACGCCCTGCGAGGTGATCGCCGGCGCATCGGGTTTCTGCGCGGCGATCTCCGCCATGCGCGTGCCGATGGGGATGTATTCGAGCGCTGCGCCCGTGGCCGACATGCTCAGGAACCCGCTTTCAGTTTGGCGATCCTCTCGTCGCGCAGCGCGGTGCGGCGAACCTTGCCCGCATCGTCGCGCACGTTCTCGGCGACGAACTCGAACGAGCGCGGCCGCTTGTAGACGACGAGCCGCTCCGCCAGGTGCCGGTGCAGGTCGTCTTCGCTGAGCCCTTCGCGCGGCTGCACGATGGCGTGCACGCGGTTGCCCAGATCGTCGTCCGGCAATCCGATGACGGCGCTGGACGCGACGAGCGGATGCTCTTCGAGCGCCGCCTCGATCTCGGCCGGATAGACGTTGGCGCCGCCGACGAGGATCATGTCCGTCCGCCGGTCGGCGAGATAGAGATAGCCGTCTTCGTCGAACCAGCCGATGTCGCCGATCGATTCCCAGTCGCCGTTGATGACGCGCGCCGTCGCGCCGACATAGCGGTAGCTCGGCGGCAGGCCGGGCTCGCGCTTCATGTAGATTTCGCCGGTCTGTCCCGGCGGAAGTTCTTCGCCGTTGGCGCCGAACGCCTTCATGATGCCACCGAGGGCGACGCGGCCGACCGAGCCGCGATGGCCGAGCCATTCGCTGCCCGAGATCGTCGTCGAGGCGAGGCCTTCGGTTCCGCCATAGAGCTCCCAGATCACGTCGGCGCCGAGCCAGCCTATCCATTCTTCCTTCAGCCAGGCGGGACAGGGCGCGGCGAGATGCCAAACGGTCCGGAGGCTGGAGACGTCGTACTTGCCGCGCACCTCTTCGGGCAGGCGCCAGATGCGGCCCATCATGGTCGGGACGAGATAGAGCCAGCTCGCGCGATGGCGCTCGGCTTCGCGCAGCGTCGCTTCGGCGTCGAATTTCGGCATCAGCACGAGCGGCGCGCCGATCTGCAAGCCGCCGAACGCGGTGATGAAAGGGCCGTTGTGGTACATCGGTCCGGGCATCAGCACGACATCGTCCTTGCCGATACGCCAGAACGACGCGGATATGCCGTCGACGAGGCCCGGCTGGCCCGAGACGATCAGCTTGGGGCGCCCGGTCGAGCCGCCGGACGTCGGCGCCTTCCAGGACGGCGAGACCGTGTCGGGCAGATCGCTCTCGTCGCCCGAGGCCTGCAGCAGTTCGTCCGTGGAGACGACCGGACGTTCGCACGCGAAGGGCACGTTGCTGACGACGATCGGCGTTTCGGCCAGCTCGACGATCGCGTTGAGTTCGGCGAGCGGCAGGCGCGAGGATACCGGCTGGGGCACCGCGCCGATTTTCCAGGCCGCGTAACAGGCTTCGATGAAGGCGATGGAATTGGGCAGGGCGACGGTGACGAAGTCGCCGAACTTGACGCCCTTGGCCGCCATGCCGCGCGCCATGCGGTTGGTGCGCCGGTGCAATTCGCGCCAGCTCAGCGTCTGTCCCTCGCAGGTGACGGCGAGCGCGTCCGGCTTCTCCGCCGCCACGCGGGCCAGCGCGGCGCTGATGGAAATGGGATTCTCCGGCGTTCCCGGCTGCGACATGAGTACCTACCCCGCCTGAAATGGGGCGTCTTGGGCGCCCTCGGCGCCGTATGTTGCGGGCGCGCGCGCGGCTGTCAAACGGGCTGCGGCAATCGTTCGAGCCGGCCGCTAGCCTTTCAGGAACGCGACTATCGCCGGGATGGCGCTGCGGTCCTGGATCATGAACATGTGGCCGCCGTCGAAGAACTGCAGCCGCGACCCTTTGATCCGCGCGGCCATCCTTTCCTGCGCCGCCGGCAGCGCGATGCCGTCGAAGCGGCCCGCCGCGATCATCACCGGACAATCGATTTGCGGCAGCCGGTCATAGGTGTCGAGCGCCGCGCGCGCCGCGAGCTGCCGATGGTAACCCATCGCGCGACCCGGCTCGTCCGCGAAGGGATCGGCCGACGCCATCGCCACGAACTGCTCGTACATCTCCGGATTGGCCTTCTGCCAGGCCGCGTCGCGCCGCGTGTCGTTGACCACCATCAGGAAGCGCGCCCGCTCCTCGCGCCCCATATGCTCGATTTCGTGGAAGGGATAGGACGCGCCGCCCGCGCCGCCCGGCGAGGTGCAGGCGAGCACCAGCCGCTCCACCTTTTCCGGATGCCGCAGCACGAACTCCTGCGCCACCATCCCGCCGAAGGACACGCCGAGCACCTTGGCGCTTTTCCAGCCGGCGAAATCCATCAGCCGCGCCGCGTCGTCGGCATAATCCGCCATCGTGTAGGGCAGGTCGGGCTTGGACGTCCGGCCGAGACCGCGCTGGTCGTAGCTGAGGACGTCGAACGCCTTGGGCAGCGGGCCGTCCATCTGGTTCGGTTTCACGCGCAGGTCTGCGCCGGAACCCGAAATGAACAGCAGCGGCGGGCCGGCGCCAGCGCGTTCGAAGTAAAATTCAAGCTCGCCGATCTTCGCAAAGGGCACGGTCTGGTCCGCCACGGTCCGGAAGGCGCGGAGCTTGCCCAATGCAGCCGTCGAAAACAATAACGGGAAGGTGAAAGACACAGGCGGGCGTTGGAATTATTCTCCCGCGCGGGAGCGTCAGTATGCCGTTTTGCCGATCGATCGCGCGCGCCGCGTTGCTGGCGCTCGTCTTGTCTCAGCCCGCGCGGGCGGACACGCTCGCGATCGTGCACGGCACGCTCATCGACACGCTGAACTTCGGACGCTCGACGAACGACGTCGCCGACGCCACGGTGATCGTGCGCAACGGCAGGATCGAGAGCGTCGGCCGCGCCAAAAGCATCTGGATCCCGCGCAGCGCCCATATCATCGACGCGCGCGGCCGCTACATCGTTCCGGGCCTGATCGACGGCTTCGGCGCAATGCGCACGCAGGGATTCGCCAACGCCTATCTCTATAACGGCGTCACCACGGTCTATGTGCCCGAGGCCGGCGCCGTCGGCGACGGCGAAAGTCCGCGCCGCGTGCTGACGGGCGCCGATCCCTCGCCGCGGCAGTTCCTCGGCGCCGTGATGACGGGCTATTCGGCGCAGGGCGAGGACTATGCCGGACATCCGATGACCGAGCATCGCCTGCACGATCCGCGCCTGCCGGACGAGGCGCTGGCGGAACGGCTCTATGCGCTCTCGGCGAAGGGCTTTCGCGGCGTGACCATCAGCTACGACACCTGGCCCGACCAGGCCGACATCGTCATCCGCATCGCGCGGACGCTGCACATGGCGACGCTGGGCGAGCTCGCCTTCACCACCTATCCCTACGCGGTGCGGGCGGGCATCGACGCGCTGGTGCACAATGACCGCTATCTGACGGAGCTGGCCACGACGGCGCACCGGCTCGACTATTCCGACGACCCGCAGAGCGGCGACGGCGCGCGCGCGGCCTATCACGACGTCTGCGCGACCGATCCGCAATCGGCGGCTGTCGGCGAATATGGCGCGCGTCTGGCACAGTCGGGCAGCGCGCTGCTGCCGCTGCTCTCGATCGAAGCCACGGCCGACAGTCTCGACGTACCCAACCCGTGGTCGGCGCGTTCCGCTGTCCTCATCGCGCCGGGCGATCTCGACTTTCCGGCCGACAAGTCGACGGGCGAATCCGCATTCCTCGCGGAAGTGCCGCCGGACGGACGCGCCGCCCTGCAGGATTGCGCGCGGCATCGCGAGCTCCTCGACAAGCGCCTGCACGAGCTGGGTGCGCGCTACCTCGCCGGCAGCGGCACGCCGGCCTATGGCATCATGCCGGGCAGCGGTCTTCACACCGAACTCGCGCTGCTGCAGCGCATCGGCCTATCGCCGCGCGAAGCGCTCGCCGCCGCCACGTCGAACTTCGCGGAAGTCTATGGTTGGCGCGACATTGGCCGCATCGAGCCCGGGCGCGATGCGGACATTCTCGTGCTCGATTCCGATCCGCGCCTGGCGGTCTCGGCGCTTGACCGCATCTCGACGCTGATCTTCGACGGCCGGGTCGTCGACCGCGACTCGCTTCTCAAAACGGCACACTGAGCGCGGCGAAGAATTTCTGACACGCTGTCAGTCGCTGTCCTTCGCCGCAAAGCTTCCACAATCGGCGCGCAGCCTTGCCCGGCTTAAGGGGGAGAGGGCCATGTCCGCAACCGCTCAGAGCTTAAGCGGCGACATCTTTCCGGAGATCAACACCACGCCGCTGATCGACGTCATGCTCGTCCTGCTGACGCTCCTGATCATCACGCTTCCGATCCAGACGCACGCGGTCACGCTCGACATGCCGCGCGGAACGGCGCCGCCGATGCCCGTCGTCATGCTCGAAGTCGATTTCGACGGCACCGCCGTGTGGAACGACTGGCGCGTCGACCACGCCACGCTCGAACGCAAGCTGGCCGAAGCGGCGGCGCAGTCGCCGCAGCCCGAGATCCACATGATGGCCAACCGGCTGGCGCGCTACGGCGCGGTCGCGCGGGTGATGGCGGACGCGCAGCATGCCGGCCTGACCAAGATCGGCCTGGTCGACATGCAGAACTACTGAGGCGAAGCGCGCCGGCCTATCGCAGGTCGGCGAACTTCTTGCCGTCGGCCGCGAGCTTCTCCAGCAGGGCGGCCGGCTTGAACGCGTCGCCCATCGTCGCCTGGAACTCCCTGAGCTTGGCGACGACCTTGTCGAGGCCGACGCTGTCGGCGAAGTGCATCGGGCCGCCGCGATAGACCGGCCAGCCATAACCGTTGACCCACACCACGTCGATGTCGGACGGACGGATCGCCTTCTTCTCCTCGAGAATCCGGGCCGCCTCGTTGATCATCGGATAGATGCAGCGCTCCAGGATCTCGTCGTCGCCGATCGTGCGCGGATTCTTGCCGGACTTGCTGACGAAGTCCTTGATGATCTTTTCCGTTACCGGCGAGGGCTTGGCGTTGCGGTTCTCGTCATAGTCGTAATAGCCGGCGCCGGTCTTCTGGCCGCGGCGGTCCGCTTCGCACAGCACGTCGCGGATCGTCTCGCCGCGCGATTTCTCCTTCACCCAGCCGATGTCGAGGCCGGCGAGGTCGCTCATCGCGAACGGCCCCATGGGGAAGCCGAAATCGTAGAGCACGCGGTCGACGTCCCACGGCATCGCGCCTTCCAGCACCATCTTCTGCGCCTCGCGGCCGCGCGCGCCGAGGATGCGGTTGCCGACGAAGCCGGGGCAGACGCCGACGAGCACGGCGATCTTGCCGATCGTCTTGGCCAGCTTCATCGACGTCGCGATCACTTCCTTGGAGGTGTGATCGGCGCGGACGATTTCGAGCAGCTTCATGACGTTGGCGGGCGAGAAGAAGTGCAGCCCGATCACCGCTTCCGGGCGCTTCGTCACGCCGGCGATTTCGTCGATGTTGAGACCCGACGTGTTGGTCGCGAGGATGGCGCCCGGTTTGCAGATCTCGTCGAGCTTCTTGAAGATGTCCTTCTTGACGTCCATGCGCTCGAACACCGCCTCGATGACGAGATCGCAGTCCTTGAGATCCTCCATGGCGAGCGAACCGGCGATCAGGCCCATGCGCTTGTCGACTTCGGACATCGGGAAGCGGCCGTTCTTTGCGCTGCGCTCGTAATTGCCGCGCACCACCTTGAGGCCGCGGTCGAGAGCGTCCTGTTTCACCTCGACGATGGTGACGGCGATGCCGGCATTGACGAAGTTCATCGCGATGCCGCCGCCCATCGTGCCGGCGCCGATGATGCCGACCTTCTTGATCGGGATGATCTTGGTGTCATCCGGCACGTCTGGGATCTTGTTCGCCAGCCGCTCGGCGAAGAAGTAGTAGCGCTGCGCCGCGGAGTGCGGGCTCATCATGACGTCCATGAAGAGCTTGCGTTCGGTCTTGAGGCCTTCCTCGAAGCTCTGGTTGACCGCCGCCTCGATGCACTGGATGTTCGCTTCCGGCGCCTTGAAGCCGCGGAACTTGCGCGCGTTCGCCTTGCGGAAATTGGCGAAGATCTCCGGATGGCCCTTGGCGGCTTCCAGCTTGGCGTTGTTCTCGCGCACCTTCTTGAGCGGCTTGTTCTCGGCCAGGATCTGGCGCGCGAAGGCGACGGCGGCGTCCTTCAGCTTGCCTTCCTCCGCGAGCTTGTCGACGAGGCCCATCTCCAGGCACTCCTTGGCCGGCACGTGCATGCCGCTCGTCATCATCTCGAGCGCCTTTTCGACGCCGGCGATGCGCGGCAGGCGTTGCGTGCCGCCCGCGCCCGGCAGCAGGCCGAGATTGACTTCGGGCAGACCGCACCGCGCGCTCGGAACCGCGACGCGATAATGGGCGCACAGCGCCACTTCCAGCCCGCCGCCCAACGCCGTGCCGTGGATCGCGGCGACGACCGGCTTGGGCGAATCCTCCATCATCGTCTGTACGTCGAACAGCGAAGCGCCCTTGGACTGGCCGCCGAACTCGGAAATGTCGGCGCCGGCGATGAAGGTGCGGCCCTCGCAGATCAGCACGATCGCCTTTACGGCCGGGTCGGCGATGGCGGCCTTGAAGCCCTCATAAAGGCCGTCCCGCACATTGGCGGACAGCGCGTTCACCGGCGGCGAATTCAGGGTGATGATCCCGATTTCGCCGTCCTTGGAGAAATCGGTAACCGGGTTTATGGCCGTCATGGCGGGCTCCCTCGACTGTCAGGTGGATTGTTTTGACACACAAAAAAACAGCCCTGCGCGCAAGAGTCGAGTCGTTTTCCGTATAATGGGGATGACGCAAAGTCGCCGCCCCGTGGATGCCGCAATGCGCTGCCATTCCTCTGAGGAAAGCAGGCAGATGGGAAGTCAATGACCGAGTGGACCACCGCCGCCATCCCAGATCAGACCGGCAAGTGCGCCGTCGTGACCGGAACCGGCGGACTCGGATATGAGACGGCCCTCGAGCTCGCCAGCCGCGGCGCCGACGTCGTCCTGGCGGGGCGCGATCCGGGGAAGGGCGCGCGCTCGGTCGAGAAGATTCTCGCCGAAGTGCCCGATGCGAAGATCCGGTTCGAGCCGCTCGACCTCGCCGATCTCGCCTCCGTCGCCGCGTTCGCCGAGCGGCTCCGCAACTCGCACACCGCGCTGCACATTCTCGTCAACAATGCCGGGGTGATGGCGCCGCCCCAGCGCCGCACGACGGCCGACGGATTCGAGCTGCAGTTCGGCACCAACCATCTCGGACATTTCGCGCTCACCGCGCGGCTGCTGCCGCTCATCAGGGCCGCCGCGAAACCGCGCGTCGTCACCGTCAGCAGCGGCATGCACCATATGGGACGGATCCGCTTCGAGGACCTGCAATCCGAAAAACATTATCGTCCAACGGCCGCCTATGCGCAGTCCAAGCTCGCCAATCTTCTCTTCGCGTTCGAGCTGCAGCGCCGCAGCGACGCGCATGGCTGGGGACTGTCGTCGATCGCCGCCCATCCCGGCTATGCGCTCACCGACCTGATCGCGAACGGTCCCGGCACCAAGGGGCTCAATTACGAATTCAGCCGGCTGCTCGCGATGTTCCTCGCCCACGCGCCGGCGGCAGGTGCCTTGCCGATCCTCTACGCGGCGACGTCGAACGAGGCGCGGCCCGCCGGCTATTACGGGCCGAGCGGCACCTTCGAGCTGATCGGTCCGCCCGGCCGGGCGCGCATTTCCCGGCGCGCGCGGGATCGCGACGTCGCCGCAAGTTTGTGGAAAGTCTCGGAAACGCTGACCGGCGCGACGTTTCCCGCCTGACCGGGCGCCGCGCGGCACGCGCCGCGGAAATCCGGCTTTCGTGCCCCTGCGTCACGCTTGGCTTGGACGGTGCAAGGTCTATCGTTCTCCCGAACGCGGAGGACGCCATGAGCTACGAGCACATCAAGTACGAGCTGGACGGTCCGGTTGCCACCATCACGCTCAACCGTCCGGACAAGCTCAACGCCTATACCGCCATCATGGGACAGGAACTCGAGGATGCGTTCCTGCGCGCGGACGAGGACGATGCGGTACGCGCCATCGTCGTCACCGGCGCCGGTCGCGGCTTCTGCGCGGGCGCGGACATCTCGGGCGGCGCCAGCGCGTTCGACACCAGGTCCGGCGACGCCGCGATGTTCGCGGGCGCCAAGCCGAGGCGCACGGGAACCGGGTTCATCGGAGCGATCTTCAACTGCCGCAAGCCGTCGATCGCCGCGTTCAACGGTCCGGCCGTCGGCGTCGGCATCACGCTGGCGCTGCCGATGGACATCAAGATCGCCTCGAGCGACGCGCGCTTCGGATTCGTCTTCGCGCGGCGCGGACTGGTGCCCGAAGCGGGAAGCGCCTGGTTCCTGCCGCGGCTCGTCGGCCTCGATCAGGCGCTGCGCTGGTGCCTGTCGGGCCGCGTGTTCGGCGCCGAGGAGGCCCGCGAAGGCGGCCTCGTCTCCGAAGTCGTCGCGCCGGACAGGCTGCTCGCGCGCGCCCGCGAGCTCGCGCTGGAGATGGCGGAGAACACCGCGCCGGTGTCAATCGCCCTGACCCGCCACATGCTCTGGCAATATTCGGCGCTGCCCAACCCGTTCGCGGTGATGGAGATCGACGGCGCGCTCAGCGTCGAGCTCGGTGCCGGACCCGACGTGAAGGAAGGCGTCGCCTCGTTCCTGGAAAAGCGCAAACCGAAATTCCCCGGCAAGGTCAGCCAGGGCTGGCCCAAGAGCTACAAGCCGGCGCCGCGCTAGCCGAGATCGTTCTGGATCTGCAGCGCGAGATCGCAGACGTAGGGATTGGTCTTGCGCTCCCAGCCGAAGTTCGACATCTGCCCGTGGCCGGGAACGAAATGCATGTCGTCGCCCAGCGGCCAGAGCCGGCCGGTAATCGATTCGACCAGTTGCTGGTGATTGCCCTTGGGAAAATCGGTCCGTCCGACCGAACCGGCGAAGAGGACGTCGCCGACGAATGCGACCTTGGCGTCGCGGTTGAAAAAGACGACGTGACCCGGCGTGTGTCCGGGACAATGGCGCACGCCGAGTTCGGCGTCTCCGATCCGTACCGTGTCGCCGTCCTCGAGCCAGCGGTCGGGCGTGCAGTTCTCCGAATCGCCGAATCCCGGCCGCCTGGCGTTGCGGCCCATATCCTCGAGCAGATAGGCGTCGTCGCGGTGCGGACCCTCGACCGGCACGCCGAATTCCCGCGCCAGCTTGGCGGCGCCGCCGGCATGGTCGAGATGGCCGTGGGTCAAAAGCACCTTCTCGAGGGTCACCCCTTCGAGCGTCAGCGCCTGCCGGATGCGGTCCAGGTCACCGCCGGGGTCGATCACCGCCCCCTTTTTGGTGCGCGTACACCACACCAGGGAACAATTTTGCTGGTAGGGGGTGACAGGGAGGATCGCGGCCTTGATCGGGGTCATGTTCATGCCATCTCAAATAGTGGTATCGGCTGCGTCCGTCCAACCTTGGCTAGGGGTTGGTCGGTAAACGGACGAAATTACCGGTCGTTTTGTTGACAATGTTTGGTGTTTTCTTGCCAGGACATCGTCAGGAACGGCGTCACGAAAGTGCAACAGGAAGGGCCTATCTGACCTGAAAATAGTAGCAGTTTCAGCGGGAAATCTTGGATTGGACCCGCCGGACTGCTAGGGTCGGGGCGGTCGAAAAGGACTTGAGTGGGACCATCATGAGGGGAAGGATCCGCAGCGCAGTTTGCGCGGTCGCGGCGTCTCTCGCATTTGCGGGGGCCGCCTTGGCGGCCGGGCCCGTGCCCACGTCCTTTGACGCGGCGTCATTCTCGTCGGCCGACACGTCCGCGCAGGCGGGCACCCAGATCGATCTCAGCCAGTCCTTCGCCCTGCCGTCGCTGTCCTACGGTCCGGTCGACAAGAGCCGCGATCCGATCTCCAACGTCGCGACCAGCGTCGCGCTCGTCAACGGCATCGACCTCCAGCTCGGCTACAAGGTGGATCTGACCGGCCGCGTCACCGCGCTCGACGCGCCGTCCTACAACGGCATGTTCCTCTCGGCCTCGCAGCTCGACGCGCCCTACGCCTCGCTGGCGAGCGGCGGCGACTTCATCGGCGCGACGGCAGCGCTGGCGGACGACCTGCACCTGACCTTCGGCGGCGCGAGCCTGGCGCCCGGCTATTCGACATTCTCCGCCGACGCGGCGTCCGCGCTGGCGCGCACCGGAAGCGACGCCAATCCTTTCAGCCTGCGCGCGGCGACTTCGCTGCTCGGCGGCCTGACCTGGGATGTGGGCAAGTGGGGCGGCATCGGCGTCACCGCATCGCAGACCTCCGAACGCGGCGGCGTGCTCGGCACGACGGTCGCCGGCGTCAATGCGAATACGACCGCGCTCGGCGTTTCGGCCCATGTCGCCTTCGGCAACGGCTGGGTCACGACGGCGTCGTACAATGAGGGCTTCACCCAGCTCGATCTCAAGCCCGGCTTCAGCCCGTCGCTGGGCGACAGCCTGCGCACGCGCTCCTACGGAATCTCGATCGCCAAGAACGGCCTGTTCGGCGACGACGCGCTCGGCCTTGCGGTTTCGCGCCCTGCCTTCGGTGCCGACGGCAGCGCCTTCATCACCACGCCTGCCGCCCAAGGCGCGCAATTCTTCGCCCGCCGCAATCTCTTGGAAGGCACGACGCCGGAAACCGACATCGAGGTCGGCTACGTCACCACGTTCCTCGACGGCGCGCTGGCGCTGCAGACGAACGCCTCCTACCAGATGAACTTCGCGGGCCAGAACGGCACCAACGCCGTCTCCCTGCTGTCGCGCGCGCGCATCAAGTTCTAGGCGCCGTCCCGCCCATCCAGACGTTGCCGCGCCGCGCGCGCTTCGCTACAAGCCGCTCATCTCGCAGCGTCACTCGCAGGAACTTCCCATGGCCGGGCCGCAATTCGTTTTCGTGATGAAGGGTCTGTCCAAGACCTATCCGGGCGGGAAGCAGGTGCTCAAGGACATCTGGCTGTCCTTCTATCCCGGCGCCAAGATCGGCATCGTCGGCGTCAACGGCGCCGGCAAGTCGACGCTGATGAAGATCATGGCCGGCCTCGACAAGGACTTCACCGGCGAGGCCTGGGCCGCGGACGGCGTGCGCATGGGCTACCTGCCGCAGGAACCCCAGCTCGACGGCTCCAAGAACGTGCGCGACAACGTCATGGAGGGCGTCGCCAAGAAGAAGGCGCTCGTCGACCGCTACAACGAGATCGCTTCGAACTATTCCGACGACACCGCCGAGGAGATGGGCAAGCTCCAGGACGAGATCGAGGCGCAGGGCCTGTGGGATCTCGATTCCCAGGTCGACCAGGCGATGGACGCGCTGCGCTGCCCCGAGGGCGATGCCGACGTCGCGACGCTGTCGGGCGGCGAGCGCCGCCGCGTGGCGCTATGCAAGCTGCTGCTCGACGCGCCGGACATTCTGCTTCTCGACGAACCGACCAACCATCTCGACGCGGAGTCCGTCGAGTGGCTGGAGCACACGCTGCGCGAATACAAGGGCTGCGTCATCCTCGTCACCCACGACCGCTATTTCCTCGACAACGTCACCGGCTGGATCCTCGAGCTCGACCGCGGCAAGGGCATTCCGCACGAAGGCAACTATTCCTCGTTCCTCGTGGTGCAGGAAAAGCGCCTCAGGCAGGAAGGCGCCGAGGAAGCCGCGCGCGAACGTTCCATCGCGCGCGAACGCGAATGGATCCAGCAATCGCCGCGCGCGCGCCAGGCCAAGTCGAAGGCGCGCATCAACGCCTATGAGGACCTCGTCGCCAAGTCGCAGGAACAGCGCGGCGGCACGGCGCAGATCATCATTCCCGTCGCCGAGCGCCTGGGATCGGTCGTGGTGGAAGCCGACGGACTCGCCAAGGCCTATGGCGACCGGCTGCTCTACGAGAATCTCAGCTTCCAGCTGCCGCCCGGCGGTATCGTCGGCGTGATCGGTCCCAACGGCGCGGGCAAGACGACGCTGTTCCGGATCCTCACCGGCCAGGAAAAGCCCGATGCCGGAACACTGCGCGTCGGCGACACGGTGCATATGGGCTATGTCGACCAGTCGCGCGATGCACTCGATCCCAACAAGACCGTGTGGCAGGAGATTTCCGGCGGGCTCGACGTGCTCGAGCTCGGCAAGCGCACCATGCAGTCGCGCGCCTATGTCGGCGCCTTCAACTTCAAGGGCGGCGACCAGCAGAAGAAGGTCGGCCAGCTCTCGGGCGGCGAACGCAACCGCGTCCACCTCGCCAAGATGCTGAAGTCCGGCGCCAACCTGCTTCTGCTCGACGAACCGACCAACGATCTCGACGTCGACACGCTGCGCGCGCTCGAAAGCGCGCTCGAGGAGTTCGCCGGCTGCGCGATGATCATCAGCCACGACCGCTGGTTCCTGGACCGCATCGCGACCCACATGCTCGCCTTCGAGGGCGACAGCCACGTCGAATGGTTCGAGGGCAATTACCAGGACTATGAGGCCGACAAGAAGCGCCGGCTCGGCATCGACGCCGACCAGCCGCACCGCATCAAGTACAAGCGGTTCGCGCGCGCCTGAGCGGGCGCGGTTATTTGTAGCTCTTGGCCAGATCCTTCAGGTGCGAGATCAGCGTCGGGATGCTGCCGTTGTTCTGGCCGAGGAAGGCGCTGAACTGGTCGCGTTCCTCCAGCGCCAGCCACACGCCGGCGACGCTGAAATCGATGACCTCATACTTGCCGTTGTCGCCCAGCACGCGGAAATCCACTTCGAGCGGCGGCTGACCGCTATGATCGTTCGGATCGATCATGTGGGTCTGAACGATGGTGTCGCCCGGCTGGCGGACCTGCGAGCCGAAGACCTGCAGCGTCTGGCCGGCATATTTGGCGAAGTAGGACTGGTAGACCGCGACCGCGTAGCTCTGGAAGGCGGCGGCGAACGCGTCCTGCTCCTGCGGCGTCGCAGTGCGGCGATATTGGCCGAGCGTGAAGTTGGCGATGCGCTTCATGTCGGTGAGACCGAGGATGAAATGTTCAAACAGGTCGCGCTTCTGCTCGCTGCTGGCCGTGTGGTTGTTGAGGATTCCCAGTCCGATCTCGACGTTCTGCTGCACGAAGGCTTCGGCGGGCGGCGGCGCATTGGCGGCGGCGGATTCGCCCGCCGCGGCCAGCGCGGCCGTGGCGACGAAGAGGGCCAGTACCGCGCGGCGCGCGATGGCGGATATTGCGGGCGTGAACTCCGAAGAAGGCATGGGTCTTCTTTCCTCTCAGGCTCTGTGATCGTCTCGGCGCCTTGTGGCAAGTTCGTGGCGGCGTACCGTCAGAACTCCGGCAGATTCTGCATGTCCGGGCGGCCATTGCGAATCTCGTTGTTCCGCATCTGTCTGTAAAGGCTTCGCAATGACGCGTAATAGTCGACCGAGCCGCGCTGGATTCCCTGGACCGTGGAGTAGGTCTGGCCGCGAAGGTCCAGTAGCGTAAAATAATATCGCCCGGCATCCCACCAGATATGCTGCTTGAAGCGGATCCGGTTGGTCGGGTCCAGGAACGCGTCGACCACCTGACCTGCGGCATCGCGCGGCGGTTGCGGTCCGAAGAACGGCAGCACCAGATACGGCCCTTCGCCGACGCCCCACACCGCGAGGGTCTGGCCGAAATCCTCGCCATGCCCGGGAACGTGGAATTTGCTCGTCGCCGGATCGAACAATCCTCCAAAACCTAACGTGGAATTGATCGCGAATCTGGCCAGCGTCTGACCGGCCCGTTTGGCCTCGCCCTGCAGCACGTCGTTCAGGAACACCGTCGGCAGCGAAACGTTCTGCAGGAAGTTGTGGACGGCGCGGCGTCCGCCTTCGGGCACCAGATAGAAGTAGATGCCGACGGTCGGGATGACGAAATACTTATCGATCTTGCCGTTCAGCTTCAGCGTTGCGCGGTTGGTCGGCTCCCAGGGATCGTTGGCCGCGATCATCTCGGGCGTGGGCGGCGTGGTGGCGCAGCCGGCCAGCCAGCCCGCGACGACCGCCACGGCTGCGAGCCTGAACGCCAACCGTGGCCATGTCCCCATCATCGCGCGTTTTTATATAGGGATTCCGGGCGAAAGCTCGGGCTTATCCGTCCCAACCGGGTATTGCATAATCATATAAAGATATGTTTATATCCGCGCCAATCTGGAGGACGCCTTGGACAGCCTGATCGCCATGCTCCGCGCCGCCGGCGACCCGACCCGCCTGCGCCTGATGCTGCTCCTGCGGCAGGCAGAGCTGACCGTGAGCGAGCTGATCGAGATCGTCGGCCAAAGCCAGCCGCGCGTCTCGCGGCATCTGAAGCTTTTGTGCGAGGCCCATCTGCTCGAGCGCTTCAAGGAAGGAAGCTGGGTGTTCTACCGCGCCAGCGAGGCGGGCAAGGCGGCGGCTTTCGGCGAGACGATCGCCGGGCTCGTCGAGCCGGGCGACCGCACGCTGGAGTCCGACCGCAAGCGCCTCGCCGCCGTGCGCGAGGCGCGCGCCGCCGAAGCCGCCGCCTACTTCAAGGCGAACGCCGCGGAGTGGGAGCGAATCCGCGCGCTGCATGCGCCGGACAAGGATGTCGAAGCGGCGATCGTGCGCCAGATCGCGGCCGCGCCGATGGACTCGCTGCTCGATGCCGGGACGGGGACGGGCCGCATGCTCGAATTGCTGGCGCCTTATGTGAAGCGCGCCGTCGGCGTCGATGTGAGTCCGGAGATGCTGGCGATCGCGCGCGACCGTCTGGCGCGCGCCGGGATCCAGCATGCACAGGTGCGCCTGGGCGACACCTACCGCCTGCCGTTTCCCGCCGGCACGCCGCTGCAGGGTTTCGATGCCGTGCTGTTCCACCAGGTGCTGCACTATCTCGACGATCCCGGCGCGGCGGTGATGGAGGCGGCGCGCGTGATGCGCCCGGGCGGCCGAGTCCTGATCGCCGATTTCGCGCCGCACGAGCTCGAATTCCTGCGCACCGATTTCGCCCATCGCCGCCTCGGCTTTTCAGACCGTGAAGTGCAGGGCTGGTTCCAGGCCGCGGGCCTGAGGCCGCTGGCCAGCGAAGCGATCAGCGCCGGCCGCGACAAGCTCACCGTGAAGCTGTGGCTTGCCCAGGCACACGCCCGGTCGCGGGCGGAGGCGGCATGAGCCTCTGCGAACTCGTATCCGACACGCGGCCGGTCGACGTCTCGTTCGAATTCTCGCCGCCCAAGACCGCCGAGGCCGAAGAGAGCCTGTGGAAGGCGATCCGCCGGCTCGAGCCGCTGGCGCCGTCCTTCGTTTCGGTCACCTACGGCGCGGGCGGCTCGACGCGCGAACGCACGCACGCCACGGTCAAGCGCATCGTCGAGGAGACGAGCCTGAAGCCGGCGGCGCATCTCACCTGCGCCGGACATTCGCGCAGCGAGATCGACGCGATCCTGCGCGGCTATTGGGAAGCGGGCATCCGGCACATCGTGGCGCTGCGCGGCGACATGCCGGACATGATCGGTCCGTACCGGCCGCACGCACAAGGCTACACCTCGACTCCCGAAATGATCGCAGGCGTGCGCCGCATCGCGCCGTTCGAGATCAGCGTCTCCTTCTATCCCGAGAAACATCCCGACTCGCCGTCGCTCGAGCACGACGTCGCGCTGCTCAAAGAGAAGGTCGATGCCGGCGCGACCCGCGCGCTCGGCCAGTTCTGCTTCGACGCCGACGCCGTCTCGCGCTTCCGCGACAAGGCGCGCGCGGCGGGCATCACCGTGCCCGTGATCCCTGGCGTCATGCCGACGACGGCATTCCGCGGCGTCGAACGCATGGCCGCGAAATGCGGCGCGACGGTCCCGGCCTGGCTCGGCCGCGCCTATGCCGGCCTCGACGACGATGTCGAGACCCGGCGCGTCGTCGCCGCGGCGGTCCTTGCCGAGCAGGTGGAGGTATTGCGCGCGCGCGGGTTCCCGCAAATCCACTTCTATCCGCTCAATCAGGCCAACCTGACCTACGCCGTCTGCCGTATCATGGGCGTGCAGCCGAAAGGTCCGGCATGAGCTTCGACCGCGACGCGCGCATCCGCTGGATGAAGGACGAGGCGCAGAAGCGCATCCTCCTGCTCGACGGCTCGTGGGGCGTCCTGATCCAGGGCTACAAGCTCGGCGAGGACGATTTCCGCGGCGCGCGCTTCGGCAATCACGGCCAGGAGCTGAAGGGCAACAACGATCTCTTGACGCTCACCCGCCCGGACATCATCCGCGACGTGGGACGCGAATATCTGAAGGCGGGCGTCGACTTCCTCGAAACCAACACCTTCACCTCGACCGAGAGCTCGCAGGCCGATTACGGCCTCCAGCATCTCGTCGGCGAACTCAATTTCGAGGGCGCCCGCATCGCGCGCGAGATCTGCGACGAAGCGTCGACGTCGTCGCGCCCGCGGCTCGTCGCCGGCGTGCTCGGCCCGACCAACCGCTCGGCGGGCATCTCGCCGGACGTCAACGATCCCGCCTTCCGCAACATCACCTTCGACGATCTGCGCCGCACCTACCGCGAGGCCGCGCTGGGCCTGATCCGCGGCGGCTCGGACGTGCTGATGATCGAGACGATCTTCGACACGCTCAACGCCAAGGCCGCGATCTACGCGATCGAGGAAGCATTCGCGCAGACCGGCGTACGCCTGCCGGTCTGGATTTCCGGAACAATCACCGATCTTTCCGGCCGCACGCTGACCGGACAGACGCCGGAGGCGTTCTGGCATTCCGTCCGCCACGCCAGGCCGTTCGCCGTCGGCCTCAACTGCGCGCTCGGCGCCCGGGAATTGCGGCCCTATCTCGCCGATCTCGCGTCGGTCGCGGACACGCTCGTCACCGCCCATCCCAACGCCGGCCTGCCCAACGCCTTCGGCGGCTATGACGAGACGCCCGAGAGCATGGGCGCGATGATCGGCGAGTTCGCGCGCGCGGGCCTCGTCAACATCGTCGGCGGCTGCTGCGGCACGCGGCCCGAGCACATCAGCGAGTTCGGCCGCGCCATCCGCGACGTGCCGCCGCGCCGGATTCCGCAGAAGCCGCACTATCTGCGCCTGTCCGGGCTGGAAGCGTTCACGCTCACGCCGGAGACGAATTTCGTCAATGTCGGCGAGCGCACCAACATCACCGGCTCGGCGAAATTCCGCAAGCTGATCGCCGCCGAAGACTATGAAGGCGCGCTGGAAGTGGCGCGCAGCCAGGTCGAGAACGGCGCGCAGATCATCGACATCAACATGGACGAGGGGCTGATCGATTCCGAAGCGGCGATGACGCGCTTCGTCAACCTCGTCGCCGGCGAACCGGACATCGCGCGCGTGCCGCTGATGATCGACAGTTCGAAATGGAGCGTGATCGAGGCCGGGCTCAAATCGTGCCAGGGCAAGCCGATCGTGAACTCGATCAGCCTGAAGGAAGGCGAGGCGGCGTTCGTCGAACGCGCCCGCGAGATCCTGCTGTTCGGCGCCGCCGTCGTCGTGATGGCGTTCGACGAGCAGGGACAGGCCGACACGCGGGAACGCAAGGTCGCGATCTGCAGGCGCGCCTACGCCATCCTCGTCGACAAGGTCGGATTCGCGCCCGAAGACATTATCTTCGATCCCAACATCTTCGCGGTGGCGACCGGGATCGAGGAACACAACGATTACGGCCGCGCCTTCATCGAGGCGGCGGCGGACATCCGGCGCGACTGCCCGGGCAGCCACGTTTCCGGCGGCGTCTCGAACTTCTCCTTCTCATTCCGCGGCAACGAGCCGGTGCGCGAGGCCATGCATTCGGTGTTCCTGTTCCACGCCATCAAGGCCGGCATGGACATGGGAATCGTCAACGCCGGTCAGCTCGGCGTCTACCAGGACATTCCGACGCCGCTGCGCGAGGGCATCGAGGACGTGCTCTTCAACCGCCGTGCGGACGCGACCGAGAGGCTGCTCGCGCTGGCGCAGCGCTACAAGGGCGACGGCGCCACGGCCGAAGTGGAGGACGCCGCCTGGCGCGCGCTGCCCGTCGGCGAGCGCATCACGCACGCGCTGGTGCACGGCATCGACGCCTTCGTCAACGAGGACACGGAGGAAGCGCGCAAAGCCGCGGCGCGTCCGCTCGACGTCATCGAAGGCCCGCTGATGGCCGGCATGAACGTCGTCGGCGATCTCTTCGGTTCGGGAAAGATGTTCCTGCCGCAGGTCGTCAAGTCGGCGCGCGTCATGAAGAAGGCGGTCGCCTACCTGCTGCCGTTCATGGATGCCGAGCAGGCGAAGAGCCAGACCAGCGAGGCGGCGGGCAGGATCGTCATGGCCACGGTCAAGGGCGACGTGCACGACATCGGCAAGAACATCGTCGGCGTCGTGCTCCAGTGCAACGGCTACGAAGTGATCGATCTCGGCGTCATGACGCCGGCGCAGAAGATCCTCGACGCGGCGCGCGAGCACAATGCCAGCATCATCGGCCTTTCCGGCCTCATCACGCCCTCGCTCGACGAGATGGTGCACGTCGCGTCGGAGATGGAACGCCAGGGCTTCGACATTCCGCTGCTCATCGGCGGCGCCACGACCAGCCGCGTGCATACGGCGGTGAAGATCGATCCCGGTTACCGGCGCGGCCAGACGGTCTATGTGACGGATGCGTCGCGCGCGGTCGGCGTCGCCGCCAGCCTGCTCAGCCGGACGGCGAGGGACGGCTTCGTCGCCGGCGTCCGGCGCGAATATGAGGAGATCGCGCGCACCCATGCGGCCCAGCGCGCGCCCGGCCGCCGCCTCACGCTGCAACAGGCCCGCGCCAACAAAGCGAAGCTCGACTGGTCGTCCTACAAGCCGCCGGTGCCGGCATTCTTCGGCACGCGGGTCTACGACTCCTACGATCTCGGCACGCTTGCGCGCTACATCGACTGGACGCCGTTCTTCCAGACCTGGGAGCTGGCCGGAAAGTTCCCGTCCATCCTCGACGACGAAAAAGTCGGCGCCGCCGCGCGCAATCTCTACCGGGACGCGCAGGCTATGCTGCGGCGAATCGTCGAGGAGAAGTGGCTGACGGCGCGCGCCGTCGTCGGCTTCTTCCCGGCGAACGCCGTCGGCGACGACGACATCGCCGTCTATGGCGACAAGGCGCACAAATTCCCGATCGCGACGCTGCACACGCTGCGCCAGCAGATGTCGCGCGAGAGCGATCGCCCGAACCTCGCGCTCGCCGACTTCGTCGCGCCGCGCGGGACGGAGGATTTCATCGGCGCCTTCGTGGTCACCGCGGGTATCGGCGAGGAGGAGCGCGTGCGGCGGTTCAAGGAGGCGCATGACGACTATTCCGCCATTCTGCTGAGCGCGCTGTCGGACCGCCTGGCCGAGGCGTTCGCCGAACATCTGCACGAACGCGTGCGGCGCGACTTCTGGGGCTACGCGCCCGGCGAAGCGCTGTCGAACGAGGACCTCATCGCCGAGAAATATCGCGGCATCCGTCCGGCGCCGGGCTATCCCGCCCAGCCGGAGCACAGCGAAAAAGCGACCCTGTTCAAGCTGCTAGACGCCGAGCACAAGATCGGCGTGAAGCTGACGGAAAGCTATGCGATGTGGCCCGGCTCATCGGTGAGCGGCTTCTACTATGCGCATCCCGAGAGCCGCTATTTCGGCGTCGGCAAAATCGAGCGCGACCAGGTCGAGGATTATGCGAAGCGCAAGGGCTGGGACCTCGCGACCGCCGAACGCTGGCTGGCGCCGCTTCTCAACTACGACCCGCGCGCCGCCGACGCGGCATAACGCGCTCACTCCGTCGCCGGCGTCGCGTAGATCCGCTGCTGCTTGTAGTCGATGTAGAGATGCAGATGGCGCAGCACGCTCATGCCCAGGATGAGCTCGGGTCCGTAGAGCATGCCGGAGTCGGCGCGCGAGATCAGCAGCAGGTTGGGATTGATGATGTTGAAGCTGGCGCCGCCGTCCGCCGGGTCGCCGAACTGCAGCGCGCGGAACGGATAGAGATAGATCTTGCCGAGCCTGGTCTCGGCCGCGAGCTTGAGCTGCGGATCGCGGTCGTCGAAGCCGAAAGTGGCTTCCGCGCTTTCGAGTCCGAAGATCGAACGCGAGCTGCCGGTGTCGAGCGTGACGGAAACGTCCTTGTCGTCCAGCTTCACCGTCATGAGGATGTGACCGCCGCCGTCGAGCTTGAACGGGACCTCGACATGCGGCTGCGTCGTCCAGGAGACCGCGCCGCCCGGGCAGCGTCCCGGCGTATAGAGGTTGAGCCTGCCGCCGGCGAAATCGAACTCCACGTCATAGGCGCTCAGGATGTCTGGCGCGAGCGTGCCGCCGAGTCCGGGCGGCAGGTGTCCGTCGGGCAGGAGCTGGAAGTCCTTCTGCTTCATCCGGATGCCGCCGAGATCGATGTCGTGCGCGGTGACGAAGCTGTCGATATGCGTGCCGCCGAAGATCGTCGCATGGCGGCCGGTGATCTCGGCCGGCGTCAGCGAAAGTGAATTCGCGGTCGACTCGGTGAGCAGCGAGGCGATGCCGCCCGTATCGACCAGCAGATCGACTTGCCGGCCGGCGAGCGTCATCGGCACGGCGACGCCGACCGGCGCACCGGGAACCATCGCGAGCGAGGCGGCGCGCGCCGTCTTGCAGGAAGGCCGCGCCAGGGCTTCGGAGCCCGCACCGGCCGTCAGCGCCGCGATCGCCGCCGCCGCGCACATCGCCGCCAGCCTCTTCATGCCGATCCGTCCGTTCCGCGTTTCAAGAAACTTAGACCGCGAGGCTTTGCCCGGCAATCCGCGCACACCGCGGCGGCGGATCGTCTATGGTGTGCGGCGGACGCGGGTGGGGCGCAGAGACGATGACGAGCGAGGAGAGCGGGACGGGACTCGGCGCGCCGCTATTCGGCGTCGGTGTGATGGCGCTGGCCGCCGTCGCGCTCGTCTTCGGCGGCTTCGATCCGGGACAGCCGGTGCCGAAATTCATTCCCGGCCGTGCGGAACTCGCCGTCGCCGCCGCGCTGTTCATGCTCGTATGCGGCGCGGCGATGTCCTGGCGACCTGTACGGGCGGCGGCAGCGGCCGCGCTCGCCGTTTATTACGGCGCGATCGTGGTCCTGTTGATGAACGGCCGCGTCGTGCTCGCGCATCCGGGCGAATATGCCGCCTACAGCAGCGCCGCCGAGCAGCTCGCCATCGCCGCCGGCGCCCTGACGATTTATGCCGGTGCCGCAGAGATCCACGCATCGCGCGCCGCCCTCCTGCGACAGGCGGGCCGCATGACGTTCGGCCTTTGCGCGGTGCTGTTCGGCGGCGCTCATTTCGTCTACCTGGACCTCACCGCGCCGCTGGTGCCGAAATGGCTGCCGCCCTCGCAGGTCTTCTGGGCCTGTGCGACCGGGGTGTTCCACATCGCCGGCGGCGTCGCGCTTCTCGCCGGCGTTCGCGCACGCCTCGCCGCGATCCTGTTGACGGCGATGTACGCCGCCTTCACGCCGCTGGTGCACATTCCGCTCCTGCTCGCCGATCCGGCGAGCCATGCGAACTGGGCGGAGAATGCAGAGAATCTCGCGCTGACGGGCGTCGCCTGGGCGCTGGCGGATTCGCTCGCGCGGCGCAGACGATTCTCCTAGGCCCGTTTCGCCCCGCACGTGTTGATCCCGAGGATCGCGTAGGGCGGGCACCAGCCGACGAGCGCGGTGAGCAGCGGCACCGCGCCGATCCAGCCCCAATTCGTTCTGGGTCCGACGAAAACAAGCGCGATCAGCGCCAGTCCGACGACCAGCCGCGCGGCGCGGTCGATGGTTCCGATGTTCCTGGTCATGACGTGAAACTCCTCGATATCCGCGGCCATGAAGCCCGTTCGCGGATCGCGAGTCTGTGACTTTGTCACCGAGATCACGGGTCGCCCGCGGCGCGATTGTCGCGGACGAAGGCGTCGAGCGCCGCGCGGTCCCGGACGACGATCCTGCCCCGCGCCGAGTCGATCCAGCCGCGCCGGTGAAGCTCGGAGAGCGTGCGGCTGACGACTTCGCGCGCCGTGCCCAGCTCGTCGGCGAGCTCGGCTTGCGTGATTGCGAGTTCGTCCGTGCCCGGCGCCAGCGCCAGCAGCTTCTGCGAAACGCGCACGTCCATGCGCACGAACGCGATGTCCTCGACGACGCGAAACAGATCAGCGACGCGGCGGCCGAAGCTCTCGAAAACGAAGCCGCGAAACTCCGCCGACTGCGCAACGAGCGAATCGAAAAGCGGCCTCGCGATGGCGAC
>Ga0335070_10000405_pt1 | contig 48718 bp, 40 predicted proteins | sample Lox_Sample_13_FD_206722 | JGI IMG/M metagenome (GOLD analysis project Ga0335070, IMG submission 206722) | Soil microbial communities from Loxahatchee National Wildlife Refuge, Florida, United States - Lox_Sample_1.3 | ecosystem: Environmental > Terrestrial > Soil > Wetlands | place: USA... | reverse complement strand
TCGCCCTGGTCACGCCGTAGCCCTCGGCCTGCTCCGGCACGTGGTCGACGTCGTACTGCTCCCACTCTGCGTGGCCGCTGCTCCGCACCAGCTCCTTCACCAGCAGGCGCGTGCGGCGCGTGCGCGGATCGAGCGGGTCGTAGAAGTAGAGGATGCGCAGGCCGGGCAGCTCGTGGAGCAGGTCGACGAGCGGCGGCGAGAGGTCGTAGCGGCGCTCGAAGGTCCAGTCCCAGCGCAGCTGCGACCAGTGCGCGGCCCGCTCGCCGGCCACGCCGACGGCGAGCGCCAGGGCGATCCAGCCGAGGCCTCTCGCGATCACGCCGCGCGAGTGGGGTCCGCCGACGGAGCGCACGCGCCGCGCGGCCAGCACGAACGCCGCGAGGAGAGCCGCGGCGCCGGCCGCGAGGTTGACGAGGCTGAAGAGGCCCAGGTGCTGCGTCGCGTAGTAGGACCCGATTCCGAAGGCCGTGGCGATCGCCCCGGCCAGCGCCAGCTCGCGCATCACGTTCCCACCCGGCGCAGGTCGAACGAGAAGCGCGCGAGCGCCATGCAAAGCAGCGCCAGCGCCGCGAAGTAGACGACGTGCTCGAGCGCCACGATGCCCTCGGAGAAGCTCCCGTAGCGCGGGTGCAGCGCGATCGCGTCGAGGAAGCCCGCCACCCGCTCGCTGACGAAGGGCTCCATCCAGCCGAAGTCCCAGAGCACGAAGGCGACGGCCCAGGCGGAGACGGCGGCCACGAGCTGGCTCGACGTGAAGGCCGAGCACACGAGTCCGATCGAGGCGAGCCCGATGCCGTGCAGCGTGAGGCCGAGGTAGACGGCGCCGAGGTGCTCGAACCCGAGCCCGCCGCGCTCGATCGCCGTAGCCGGGTAGACGAAGCTCGCGGTCATCATCAGGGCGACGAACAGGAACGTCACCAGGAACTTGGCGAGCACGATCTGGCCCGGCGTCAGGTTCGTCGAGAGCAGCAGCTCGTCGGTGCCGCGGGCGCGCTCCTCGGCGAAGACGCGCATGGTGAGCAGCGGCACGGCGCCGATCAGCGTGAGACCGAGCGTCTCCATCACCGGGAAGAAGACCGAGTCCCACAGGTTCACGTAGTCGGGGATGGTGTCGGTCTCGAAGCCGCCCATGTTGGAGGACGAGTAGACGAACAGGATCTGGTTGTAGAGGCGCAGGTGGTCGAAGAAGATCAGCGCCGTCACCAGTGCGACGAAGGTGAGCGTCACGTAGGCGGTGGGGGAGCCGAACGTGCTCGCGAGCTCCTTGCGCAGCAGCGCCCGGAACGCGATCACGCGACCGCCTCGCCGGCGCGGAACAGCGACAGCGGATCGCCGCTGCCCAGCACCTCGTCGCTGCGGCCGCTTGCCACCAGGCGCCCGGCGCGCAGGACGGCCACGCGCGAAGCCAGCCGGCGCGCCTCGGCGAGGTCGTGCGTGCAGAGCAGCACGGTGCGCGTGCCGGCGAGATCGCCGAGCACGCGCTGCACCTCCTCCTGCTGCACCGGGTCGAGTCCGCCCGTGGGCTCGTCGACGACGACGAGCGGCGGATCGTGCAGGAACGCCTGCGCCAGCGAGACCCGCTGCTGGTAGCCCTTGGAGAGGTTGCCGATCACGCGGTGCACGACGTCGCCGAGCCCGAAGCGCGCGACGGACCGATCGACGGCTTCGCGAAGGCGCGCGCCGGAGAGTCCGCGCGTGCCGCCTGCGAAGCGCAGGAACGCGTCGACGCGCAGCTCCGGGTAGAGCCGCGACGTCTCCATCACGAAGCCGAGCCGCTCGTGGACCTCGCGAGGCCGTTCCACGGGCGAGAAGCCGCCGACGCGAACGCGGCCGGCGCTCGGCAGCAGGAAGCCCGTCACCATGCGGATGAAGGTCGTCTTGCCCGCGCCATTGGCGCCGAGCAGCCCGAAGGTGACATTGGCGGGGATCACCAGGTCGAGCGAGTCCACCGCGACGTGGTCCCCGAAGCGGCGGGTGAGCCGCTCGGCCACCACCTCCACGCCCCGCGGCGCGACGTCCGTCACTCAGTCCTCCCGCAGCGCCTCGAGCATCGAGAAGTAGCCGGGCCAGGTCTTGGCGACGCAGCCCGGATCTTGGATGCCGACCCCGGGGACGCGCAAGCCGGCCAGCGCGAAGGCCATCGCCATGCGGTGGTCGCCGTAGGTGCGGATCCGCGCGCCGTGTAGCGGACCCGGCGTCACGGAGAGCGAATCCGCGTCGGCGCGCGCGTCCGCGCCGAGGCGGCGCAGCTCCGTCTCGAGCGCCGCGAGGCGATCGCTCTCCTTGATGCGCAGGTTGGCCACGTTGCGGATGTGCGTCGTGCCGCGGGCGAAGAGCGCCACCACGGCGAGCGCGAGCGCCGCGTCGGGCAGGTCGTTCATGTCGACGTCGATGGCGCGCAGGCCGTCGGCGGGCCCCGACACCTCGGCGAAGTCCGGGCCGCGCAGCACGCGGCAGCCCATGCGCCCCAGCAGGTCGAGCAGCCGGAAGTCCGGCTGCAGCGAGTCCGCCGCGATGCCCTCGACGCGCACGCGCCCGCCGGCGATCGCCGCCGCGCAGAACGGATACGCGGCCGCCGAGGCGTCCGCCTCGATCGCGTAGTCGCGCCCGCGGTAGGTGCGCCCGGCCTCGACGAAGAGCGCGTCCGGCGCGTTCCATTCGGCGTGCGCGCCGAAGTCGCGCATCAGCCGCAGCGTCAGGTCGACGTAGGGTCGCGACACGACGACGCCGCCCTCCGCGCGGAGCCGCACATCGCGACGCGCGTAGGGGGCGGCGAGCAGGATCGCCGAGACGTACTGGCTCGAGCGCCGCGCGTCGATCGTCGCCGAGCCGCCCGGCAGCCCGCCGCCCTCGACGCGGACCGGAGGACAGCCGCGCTGGCCCTCGACCGCGCAGCGCGCGCCGAGCGCCGTGAGCGCGTCGACGAGGTCCGAGATCGGCCGCTCGCGCATGCGGGCGTCGCCGTCGATGCGGACCGGTCCGTCGGCGAGCGTGGCGGCGGCGGTGAGGAAGCGCGCCGTGGTCCCCGAGTTGCCCGTGTCGAGGGTCTCGGCCGGCTTTGCGAGGTGGCCGTCGCGTCCCTCTACGTGCCAGACGTCTCCGCGCGCGTCGACGGCGCAGCCGAGCCGGGCCAGGGCGCGCAACATCACCTCGGTGTCGTCGCTCTCGAGCGCGCCCTGCAGCCGCGACGTGCCGCGGGCGAGCGCGGCGACGAGCAGCGCGCGGTTGGTGAGGCTCTTCGAGCCGGGGACGCGCACGCACGCTGCGAGCGGGCCGCGCGTCGCGATCGGCAGCGGATCCGGCAACGCGGCCATGTGGCGCACACTAGCGAAGCGGGACGCCGCGTTGACAGCGCGCGGGGCCTCCGGCAGACTCGCGCGCCCGCCTCGATTTCCCAGCAACCACGGAGGCTTGGCGTCGTAGGCGCGCGGCACGCAGCTCGGTCGCTCGCGTGATGCGCAGGCCCGCTCGCGTCCGCCGCCCGAGATCCGGGCGGTCCGGCGCGCTCGCGCGCGGCTCGGGGCATCTGCGAAGATGCAGGGGGAGACAGCGTGCGGAAGGTCCTCGTCACGGATTCGCTCGCGCCCGAGGGCTTCGAGATCCTCGAGAAGGCGCAGGGCCTCACGGTGGTCGACGCGCCGGGGCTCTCTCCCGCCGCCCTGCTCGAGGCGATCGCGGACGCCGACGCGCTCGTGATCCGCAGCGCGACGAAGGTGACCCGGGAGGTGATCGCGGCGGCGTCGAAGCTCGCCGTGATCGGGCGCGCCGGGATCGGCGTGGACAACGTCGACGTGGCGGCCGCCACCGCGCGCGGCATCGTGGTGATGAACACGCCGGGCGGCAACACGGTCACCACGGCGGAGCACGCGCTGGCGCTGCTGATCTCGCTGGCGCGGCACATCCCCCAGGCCACCGCGTCGATGAAGGCCGGGCGCTGGGAGAAGAGCCGCTTCGTCGGCATGGAGCTGTTCAATCGCACGCTCGGCGTGATCGGCCTCGGCAACATCGGCCGCATCGTGGCCGAGCGCGCCCGGGGCCTCGGCATGAAGGTTATCGCCCACGATCCCTTCCTCTCGCCCGACGCGGCGGCGAAGCTCGATGTGGAGCTCGTCGACCTCGACACGCTGCTCGCGCGCTCGGACGCGATCACCGTGCACGTGCCGAAGACGAAGGAGACCACGGGCCTGCTCGGGCGCAAGGCCTTCGCGCAGGTGAAGCGCGGCGTGCTGCTGGTGAACGCGGCGCGCGGCGGCATCGTGGACGAGGACGCGCTGCTCGAGGCGCTGAACTCCGGGGCGGTCGGCGGGGCGGGGCTCGACGTGTTCGTCGAGGAGCCGGCGAAGGCCGGGAATCCGCTGATCGCCCACGAGCGCGTGGTCTGCACGCCGCACCTCGGCGCCTCCACCGAGCAGGCGCAGGTGAACGTGTCGATCGCGGTGGCCGAGCAGATCCGCGACTACCTGCTGCAGGGCGTCGTGCGCAACGCGGTCAACATGCCGTCGATCTCGCGCGAGGCGGCCGCGCAGATCCGGCCGTACCTCGTGCTCGGCGAGAAGCTCGGGCGCTTCCAGGGGCAGCTCTGCACCGGCGGGGTCGAGCAGATCGAGATCGAGTACTCGGGCGACGCCGCGCGCCTCGACGTGGCGCCCATCACCGTGGCGGTGCTGAAGGGGCTGCTCGAGTCGGTGACCGATCAGGTCAACATGGTGAACGCGCCGGTGATCGCCCAGGAGCGCGGCATCAAGGTGATCGAGTCGAAGGCCAGCCGCAGCGCCGACTTCACCACGGCGATCGCGACGCGCGTGATCGGCTGCGGCGAGCGTCTGATCGTCGGCGCGGTGTTCCAGGGCGTGCAGCCGCGCATCGTGCGCATCGACGACTTCATGCTCGAGGCGATCCCGGAGGGCCCGACGCTGCTGATCCTGAACCGCGACCAGCCGGGCGTCGTGGGCGTGATCGGGACGATCCTCGGCAGCGCGCGCATCAACATCTCGCGCATGCAGCTCGCGCTCCAGCGCGAACGCGGTGAGGCCGCCATGCTCGTGAACGTCGACGCGCCGCCGCCCGATTCCGTGCTCGAGACGCTGCGCGGCCTGCCCAACGTGATCTCGGCGCGGCTGCTGGACCTCGGACCGTGACGACGCTGGTCGCGGTCGGCGCCCAGTGGGGCGACGAGGGCAAGGGCAAGCTGGTCGACTGGCTGGCGCCCTCCGCGGACCTCGTCGTGCGCTTCCACGGCGGAAACAACGCGGGACACACGCTGGTGGTCGACGGCGAGAAGACCGTCCTGCACGTGGTGCCGGCGGGCATCCTCAACCCCGACACGGTCAACCTGATCGGGCCGGGCGTCGTGGTCGACCCGGAGATCCTGCTCGGCGAGCTCGACGTGCTGCGCGCGCGGGGAGTGCTGCGCGATCCGGGGCGCGTGCGCGTCTCGGGGCGCGCGCACGTGGTCCTCGAGTGGCACGCCGCGCTCGACAAGGCGCGCGAGGAGCGCGCCAAGGGTCGCGCCATCGGCACCACCGGACGCGGCATCGGGCCCGCCTACGAGGACAAGGTCGCTCGCCGCGGCATCCGCGTCGCGGACCTGCTGGATCCGGCCCCGCTGCGCGACGCGATCGCGCGCCTGGTCGAGCAGAAGAACTTCGAGCTCGTCGACTACTACCACTGGAAGCCCGTGGACGGCGAGGCCGTGTTCGAGCGGGCGGTCGAGTGGGGCCGGCGCCTCGCGCCCTACGTGGACCACACCGGGCGCATCCTGATGCGCGCGCTGCGCGAGGGCCGCAGCGTGCTCTTCGAGGGTGCGCAGGGGACGTTCCTCGACATCGACCACGGCACGTACCCGTACGTCACGTCGTCGAACTGTGTCGCGGGTGCCGTGTGCGCCGGCGCCGGCATCGGGCCGACGCGGATCGACCGCGTGCTCGGCATCACCAAGGCGTACACCACGCGCGTCGGCGGCGGGCCGTTCCCCACCGAGCTCGACGACGAGCAGGGCGAGGAGCTGCGCCGGCTCGGCGCCGAGTTCGGCGCCACGACGGGGCGGCCGCGCCGCTGCGGCTGGCTCGACGCGGTGATGCTGCGCGAGGCTGCGGCGGTGAACGGCTTCACGGCCCTCGCCGTGAACAAGCTCGACGTGCTCTCGGGCCTGGCCGAGGTGAAGATCGCGACCGCCTACCGGATCGACGGCAAGCGCAGCGAGGAGTTCCCGATGACGCTCGGCGAGCTCGAGCGCGCGGAGCCCGAATACGAGAGCCATCGAGGCTGGAGCGAGGACCTGCGCGAGGTCCGCCGCTTCGAGGATCTGCCGCGCCCCGCGCGCGACTACGTGGCGCGCATCGAGGATCTGGTCGGCGTTCCCATCGAGCTGATCTCCGTGGGTCCGGACCGCGACGAGACGATTGCGCGAAGGGATCCGTTCGCGGAGTAGGGCGGCCGCCCTTTCCGGCGGAGCCCGCGCCGCACGACCTCCCAGCGGACGCCGCTCCCGCAGTCCTGCGGATTCGGCGTCGGGCGGACCCGCGGTTCCGGGTTGCGAGCCGGAGCCGTCGGGCAGGCCGGGAGATCGCACGGCGGGTGGGTCGGGGCAGGGGTCACGACGTCGGCACGGTAGGCGAATGAAAAACGAAAGTCAACTGCCGACGCGTGCCAGGGTATTCACCGGCCCGCGCGTCGCCCTCTCGCCCGCACACGGCCCGTTCGACAGTCCGCCCGCCGCGGGGTACCTCCTGCGCGGGCCGTTAGCTCAGTTGGCAGAGCACCGGACTTTTAATCCGAGGGTCCAGGGTTCGATTCCCTGACGGCCCACCACCAGAAGCCCCCGTAACCTTGGCCACATCGGATTCGTCGCCCTCTACTCACTCCTGTGTTGATGTGGGGACGGTCGGCTCCGCCGGATCCACCCGGCCGACCGCGTCGTTCCTCGTCGGAGTCGGATTCTCGGCCGCGATCACGATCGCCCTCCAGATCCTGCTCACGAGGTTCTTCTCGGCCGCGGTCTTCTATCACTTCACGTTCCTCGCGGTCTCGCTCGCGTTCCTGGGGACGGGTGCCGGCGCGCTCCTGGTGTCGGTGCGACCGCAGTGGTTCGCGGAGGTGCCCGTCACCCGCCTGCTGACGCGCTGGACGGCCGCGCTGGGCGTGGCGCTGGCCTTGCTGCCTCTCGTACTGCTCCGGCTCGACTACACGTACGTCGACTTCAGCCTGCGCTTCGGTCTCACCCTGGCGGTCGCCTGCGTCGTCTCGGCCCTGCCGTCGTTCCTGGCCGGGGTGGTGATCACCCTGGCCCTCAGAGCCTTTCCGGACGCACTCGACCGCGTCTACTCGGCGGATCTCTTCGCGGCCGGCGGCGCGGCGGCGTCGACCGTGCCGTTCATGTGGCTCGCCCCTGCGCCGACCTTGCTGGCGGGTCTCGGGCTCCTCGCGGCGCTCGCCACGCTCGCCTTCGCCGAGCCACCGCGAGCCGCGCGCGCGCGGGCGATCGCCGTCGCGGTGGCCTCGCTCTGTGCGATGGCGCTCACGACGACGCCCGGGTTCAAGCTGTCCCCACCCTTCGCGATCGTGCGCGGCGCACACGAGTTCGCCGATCGATGGACACCGCTCAGCCGGGTGATGGCGTTCTGGAAGCCCGGCCAGCCGTTTGCGCAGGTGTTCTACGACAAGGTGTTCGCGCCGGTCTTCCCCTATCGGCGAGGGGATCCGCCGCTCGACTGGCGAGACCTCCATCTCGGCCCGCAGAGCATCGGCTACGCGCTCACCGGACCCGGCCACGCACTCGTCATCGGCGGCGGCGGGGGACGCGACATCCTGAACGCCCTCTCGTCGGGTCAGCAGGTCGACGTCATCGAGATCAACGACGGCATTCGACGCGTCGTCGACTCCGACATGGCGAGCGTATCGGGATCCCCGTACTCGCTGCCCGCCGTCCAGGTGACGGTGGGTGACGGACGGTCGGTGCTGGCGGCGCGCGATCGCCGCTACTCCCAGGTGCACCTGAGCTTCACGGACACCCTGAGCGTCAACTCGGCGTCGGCGTTCGCGCTCGTCGAGAACAATCTCTACACGCTCGAAGCGGTCGATGCGTACCTCGATCACCTTGCGCCCGGCGGGGTGCTGAGCGTCAGCCGACTCCTCCGACTCGTCGGGGACGAAGCGCTGCGCGCGACCGTCCTCGTGCTGGAGGCGCTCCGCCAGCGCGGCATCGAGCACCCCGAGCAGCACGTCGTCGTGCTGAAGGGGCAGGACGTGCTCGCCGCTCCATACGGCACGATCCTGGCGAAGCTCGAACCGTTCAGCGACGACGAGATGGCGACCATCCGACGCCTGGCAGCCGAACGGAGCGAGGGGATCCTGTTCGCGCCCGGCGGGCCATACCGCGAGCAATGGGCCGATCTCGCCGCCGCGGCGAGCCCGAGCGAATTCTGCGAGCGCTATCCGATGGACGTCTGTCCGCCGAGCGACGATCAGCCGTTCTTCTTCAACATGACGCGGCTGCGGAACCTCAACGCGTCGGGCAAGGAGTACATCTATCCCGTCGACCCGATGCTGATCCTCTTCCTGACGTTCGGCATCCTCGTCGCGCTGGGCGTGCTGTGTTATCTGGTCCCGCTGGCCTTCGTCGATCGGACGGCACGGCCCCCCGCAGGCGCGTTGACGTATTTCGTTGCAATCGGCGTCGGCTTCGTGGTGCTCGAGCTGGTGACCGTGCAACGCTTCGTCCTCTTCCTCGGCTTCCCCACCTATGCGCTCTCGGTGGTGCTCCTCGCCCTGCTGGTCTCGACCGGGGTCGGCTCCCGGCTGGCGGGCAGGCCCTCGGATCCCCGCCGCGTGCTCCTCGTCGCGCTCGGGGTCGGTTGCGCCCTGATGTCGGTCGCCGCCTTCGCTCTGCAGCCACTTCTGCGGGCGATCATCGCGTTGCCCTTCCCATGGCGTGTGGCGACTGCGATCGCGCTCATCACACCGTTCGGCGTATGCATGGGAACGGCGATGCCCATCGGGCTGCGCCGCATCGAGGGCCTCTACCCCGGCGCGCTTCCGTTTGCCTGGGGGATCAACGGAATCGCCTCGGTGGTGGCTTCGGTGCTTGCCATCGCGGTCGCGATCCTGCTGGGTTTCACGATCGCGACGCTGGTCGCAGCCGCGTGCTACGGGATCGCGCTGGCGCACGCGGCGCTGGGCCCGTGGCCGCATGCCGACGCGGCGAGCGAGACGGCCGGAGCGGCCTCGCGGCTGGCTGTCGGCTCCGGTTGATCCGAGATCCCGCCGGGATCGCCGGCGGCCGATCGCGGCGCGCGCCCGGGCAGAGCGCTCCCCGCCGCAACCTTCCCGGCGCCTCCGGGTTCAAGACGAGACGACGAGGGAGTCGATGAGCCTCGAGACCGCCTTCCACGCGGCCGCGCGCTTCGGGCTCGGCCCCAAGCCGGGTGAGCTGGAGCACATCGGCAAGGACCCGCGCGGCTGGCTGAAGGAGCAGCTGCGGGACCCGGCCGTCCCCGACCTCGTGCGCATCACCGCAGACGAGCGCAGCCGGACCCGTCTCGTGCTGCGGTCCGCCAAGGAGGCCGGAATCCGCCGCAAGGATCTCGTCGCCGTCTACCGCGACCAGTCCGCCCGGCGCTTCCAGGCGCACGTGCGCACGAGCCAGCCGTTCTACGAACGCCAGGTGATGTTCTGGAGCAACCACTTCACGGTGTCGATCCAGCGGCCCGTGATCGCGGGCCTCGTGAACGCGTACGAGCTCGAGGCCATCCGACCGCACGTCGGCGGGACGTTCGAGGACATGCTCCTCGCCGTGGCGCGCCATCCCGCGATGCTGCTGTATCTCGACAACGCCCAGTCCATCGGCCCCGACTCGCGAGCAGGCAGGCGCCGCGGCAAGAGCATCAACGAGAACCTGGGCCGCGAGATGATGGAGCTCCACACCCTCGGCGTGGACGGCGGCTATACGCAGGCCGATGTCATCTCCCTGGCGGGGATCCTCACGGGGTGGAGCCTCGCCCGCCAGGGGGGCGAGGTCGTCGGCGAGTTCGCATTCCACGACTTCATGCACGAGCCGGGGCGGAAGATCCTGCTCGGTCGGACCTTCGAGCCGGGGGGCATGGAGGAGGGCGTCGCGGCCATGAGGATGCTGGCCCGTCATCCCTCCACCGCGCGGTTCATCGCGACCAAGCTGACACGCCATTATGTCGCCGACGATCCGCCCCCGGCGGTGGTGGACGTGCTGGCCCGGACGTTCGCCGACACGCACGGGCACCTGCCGAGCCTCATGGGCGCGCTGGTCGACTGCGACGAGGCGTGGAAGCACCCGCTGGAGAAATTCAAGAACACCTACGAGTACGTCGTCTCCACGTTCCGGGCCCTCGGATACGAGCCCGGCGTGAGGCAGAGCGTCGGGAGCCTTCGAGCGCTCGACTATCGAGCGTTTGCTGCGGCGTCCCCGGCCGGCTATCCGGACGTCGCTTCCGCCTGGGCTGCGCCCGATGCCGTGATGAAGCGGATCGACTGGTCGTACGCGCTGGCGCGACGCTTCGAGCGGTACGTGGACCCCCGCAGCCAGGCCGCGGACATCCTCGGTCCCGTCGCGTCGTCCGCGACCCGGGATGCGGTGGCCCAGGCTCCGAGCGGAGCCGAGGGGCTGGCTCTCTTCCTCGTCAGCCCCGAGTTCCAGCGGAGATAGGGCGCATGCCGCTGACGCGACGCGATTTCGTGCTGAGCGGGGGGATGGCGTTCGTGGCAGCCGGCGCGCTGGGGAGGCCCGCCCTGGCGCTGGCGCACGCGCCGACCGAACCACGACTGTTCGTCGTCATCCTGCGCGGCGCGCTGGACGGGCTCGCCGCGGTGGTGCCTCACGGCGACCGGTCCTATGGCGCGGCCCGCGGCGACCTGGCGATGCCGGACAAAGCGTTGATCCGACTCGACCCCTTCTTCGCCATGAACGCTGCGCTCGGCTCCCTGGCCGACCTCTATCAGCAGAAGCAGCTCCTGGTCCTCCACGCGACGGCGACGCCCTATCGCAGCCGCTCGCACTTCGACGGCCAGGACGTCCTCGACAGCGGCGCGATCGAAGCCCATTCGCTCGCCACGGGCTGGCTCAATCGCGCGCTCGGCGCGCTCCAGGGCGGGGAGGGGATCGCGCTCGGCCCCGCCATCCCTCTGCTGCTGCAAGGCCCGGCGCTGGTCACCTCGTGGTCGCCGTCGGTGCTCCCCGGCGCCAGTCCGGATCTCCTCGCCCGGATCGCGCGGCTGTACCAGGACGACACCCTGCTGAGCCGCGCCGTTCGCGATGCCGAGACGCTTCAGGCCGACGCGTCGGACGCGATGCCGCTCGCGGCTCGGCCCGGAGCCGCGAGAGGCGGCCAGGCCTTCGAGGCCATGATGCAGAAGGCCGGCGAGCTCCTCGGCGGCGACACCGGCCTGCGTCTGGGAGCCATCGAGCTCGGCGGCTGGGACACCCACGTCGCCCAGGGCCTGGACCGCGGCCGGCTGACGAACGCGATGCAGCAGCTCTCGGCCGGCCTCGCCGCCTTCCGGAAGGCCCTGGGGCCCGTGTGGCAGAAGACCGCCGTGCTCGTCGTGACCGAGTTCGGCCGCACCGTGAGGGGCAACGGCACGGGCGGCAGCGATCACGGCACGGGCACCGTCGCCTTCCTGATGGGCGGCTCCGTCGCCGGCGGGCGCGTGATCGGCGACTGGCCCGGCCTCGCGCCGCGCGAGCTCTACCAGGACCGCGATCTGCGGCCGGTCAACGACCTGCGAGCGTTCCTCAAGGGCGTTCTGGCGGAGCACATGGGCCTCTCCGAGCCGGTGCTGGACGGAGCGGTGTTCCCCGGCAGTGCGGACGTGTCCCCGCTCCGCGGGCTCCTCCGCGCGTAGGACGCGCAGCGACGGGACGCTAGGCGAGCCGCGGCTTCATCCGGAGCCGGATCAGGACCAGCAGCACGAAGAAGATCGCGCTCAGCATCAGGGCCGGCGCGATCACCTCCTCGATCCCGGCGCCGCGCAGCGTGATCCGGCGCAACGCGATCTGGTACCAGCGCAGCGGGAGCAGGCCGCCGATCTGGCGCACGCCGTCGGGCATGAGCTGGTAGGGGAACATCGCGCCCGAGAGCACCATCGAGGGCAGGATCGCGAAGACCGTGATGAAGACGGCCTGGGCCGAGGTGCGCGCGACCGCGGACACGAACACGCCGACCGAGAGCGAGGCCAGCACGAAGGGCAGGGTCACGGCGAGCAGCGCGAGCACGCTCCCGGTCGGCCAGACGCCGAAGCCGAGGCCGGAGCCGAGGGTGGCGATTGCGAGGACGAGGTAGGAGAGCCCGACGTAGGGGACGAGCTTCCCGATCACGATCTCCAGCGGGCGCGTCGGCGAGGCGAGCATCTGCTCGTAGGTGCCGTTCTCGCGCTCGGCGACCAGGCCGAGGCTCGTGGCCGACATGCACAGGTTCGTCAGCAGCATGCCGGCGATCGCGGCCAGGAAGAAGCGGCTGTCGTCGAGGGTGCGGTTGAAGCGGAACTCCTGGCGGACGACCAGGCCCTCCCCGGGCCCGGCGCGAGCCGGGGCGGCGCGCACGGTCTCGAAGTGCTGGCCGATCTGCGCGAGGTACGCGCCGATCCGGGCCGCGGCGAGCGGGTCCGCGCCGTCGAGCAGCACCTGCAGCTCCGGGCGGTCGCGCCAGGCGCGCCGCGCGAAGTCGTCCGGCACCACCACGAACACCAGCACCTCGCCGCTCGCGAGTTTCGCGTAGCCCTCGTCGTAGCTCGCGACGCGCTGCCAGGGCAGGAAGTAGCCGGTGGCCTGCACGTCCTGGACGAAGCGGCGCGAGAGCGGGCTGTCGTCCCGATCGAGCACGGCCCAGGGCACGTTCGCGGGCTCGTTCGACAGCGCGAAGCCCACGATCAGCAGCATCATGATCGGCTGGGCGATGACCATTCCGATCAGCGCCTTGTCGTGGCGCACGATCGTGGCCTCCTTGTAGGCCACCGCGCGGACGTTCGAGAGAAAGCTCATGCGCGCCGCTCCATCGCGCGCATGGCGAAGACCACGAGCGCCGCAGCGAAGACGATGAGCAGCGCGAGCTCCGGGAGCATCGCCAGCGGGCCCGCGCCGCGCAGGTAGATGGCGCGGCTGATGCGGATGTAGTGCGTCGCCGGGAAGACCTCCGCGATCCACTGCACCGGCCGCGGCATGCTGCGCAGCGGGAACGCGAAGCCCGAGATCTGCACCAGCGGGATGCTCAGCATCACGGTCTTCTGCACCGCTTCCGCGGCGGTGGCCGAGGTGGCGGAGATCACGATCCCGATCGCGAGGGAGATGAGGACGTAGAACGCGGAGACGGCGAGGAAGAAGATGGGGTTTCCGGCAGGCCAGACCCCGACCAGGAATCCGCCGGCGAGCATCATCAGCCCCACGTCGAGCGTGAACACGACGCCGAGGGGCACGATCTTCCCGAGCAGGATCTCGAAGCTCGTGGCCGGAGTGACCTGGAGCTGCTCGAAGGTCCCGTCGAGGCGCTCCTTCACGATCGAGATCGCGGTGATGAGCGTGGTCAGGAACGAGAGCACGAAGCCGAAGGTGCCGGAGACCATGAAGCGCGTGGCGTCGAGCTCCGGGTTGAAGAGGGCGCGCACGCGGACGTCCACGCCCGGCGGGTTCGGCGTCGCCTCGAAGCGAGCGCGCCGCGCGGCGACCTGCGCGTCGCGCTCGCGGGTCGTCACGCGCCGCGCCGCGTCGGCGACGAGGGCGCGCAGGAAGCCCTCGGCGTTGCCCGCGAGCACGGTCTCTCCGCCGTCGTAGATCACGACGAGCTCCGCGGGCGCGGCGGCGGCCTCCGCCGCGACGGCGCGCGCGAAATCCGGCGGCACCACCACGGCGGCGCTGACGTGGCCGGCGACGAGCGCCTCGTCGAGGGCCTCGCGGCTCGCGTAGGGACGGATCGCGAAGGTGCCGTTCGCCGCGAGCGCCGAGACGAACTGGCGCGACGCGGCGCCGCGGCTCGCGTCGTAGACGCCGAGAGAGAGGCCCTTCACCTCGGTCGAGAGCACGAAGCCGAACACGAGCAGCGCCGCGAGCGGCACCGCGACCAGCGCGATCATCGTGAAGGGGTCGCGGAAGGTCGCGCGCGCCTCGCGCTGGAGCAGCGTGCGCAGGCGGCGGCCCGTCACGAGAGCATTCTCCGGATCACGCCGACCATCTCGGGCGGCTCGACGCGCACCCGCGCGCCCGGATGCTCGGCCAGCGCGCGGGCCACGGGCGCGAGCACGGCGTCGTCGAGGCGCCCGGCGCGGATGCGGATCGCCGCCTCGTCGCCGCTCACCGCGAGGCCCTCGCGCGCGAGCGCCGCGCGCAGGGCGGGGGCCGCGTGGCGGTCGCCGTCGGCCAGCTCGAGCCCGACCGAGTACCCGCCGCCGAAGCGCGCGCGCAGCTCCTCGGGCGCGGCGTTCGCGATCAGCCTGCCCTCGTCGATGAAGCAGACCCAATCGCAGTAGTCGACCTCTTCGAGGAAGTGGGTGGTCACGAACACCGTCACGCCCTCGTCCGACGCTTCCTGGATCAGGTCCCAGAACAGGGCGCGGCTCTGCACGTCGACGCCGGCGGTCGGCTCGTCGAGGAAGAGCACGCGGGGCTGGTGCAGGGTCGCGAGCGCGAGGCCCGCGCGCTGGCGGATGCCCGCCGGGAGGTTCTCCGGCCGCTCGCGCTCCGCGTGGGCCAGCGTGAAGCGCTCCCGCAGCGCGCCCCAGCGCGTTTCCAGCGCCGCACCGGCGAGACCGTGGAGGCCGGCGTAGAACTCCACGTTCTCGCGCAGCGTGAGGCCGGTGTAGAGGCTGACCCTCTGACCCATGTAGCCGATCCGATCGCGCACCCTGCGCGGGTGCCGGATCACGTCGATGCCGTCGAGCTCGATCTCGCCTGCGCTGGGCGTGAGGATCCCGATCATCATGCGGATCGAGGTGCTCTTGCCGGAGCCGTTCGCGCCGAGGAAGGCGAAGACCGAGCCCGTCGGAACCTCGAACGAGAGATCGTCCACCGCCACGAAGTCGCCGAAGCGCTTCGTCACGCCGCGCACCGAGATGATCGAGCCGCCGCGCGGCGAGGGCGCCGCGCTCACGCCGCCGCCTCGAAGACGCCGCGGCCGGCGCGCGCGAGGTGGAGCATCATCGACTCGGTGTCGACGGGCACGGGCTCGAGGAGGGCGACGCCCGGGAGCGACCGCAGGCCGGCCTCCACCGCGTCCGCGCCGGTGTCGCGCTCGCGTGGCACCTCGACGCGTGCGAAGCGGCCGCTCGCCCGCGCCGCCGAGACGTACGGCAGGCGCCGCGCCGCCCGCGCGATCGCGCGCGGGTCCGCTCCCCAGGCGCGGTAGAGGTCGAGAGGCACGGCCGCGCGCAGACGCTCGGGCGTGTCGCAAGCGACGACCTGCCCGCCGTCGAGGTAGACGAGGCGGTCGCAGACCATCGCCTCGTCCAGATAGCTGGTCGAGAGCAGGATCAGCACGCGGTCGCGGCGCTCGAGCAGCAGGGCGAGGATCGCGTCGCGCGCGAGCACGTCCACGCCCGCCGTCGGCTCGTCGAGCACCAGCAGGTCGGGATCCGAGAGCAGCGCGTTCGCGACCGAGAGCTTCTGCTTCATGCCGCCCGAGAGCGCGCCCGCCGGTCGGTCGAGGAAGGGCAGGAGCTTCGTGCGCTCGAGGATCGGATCCGCCCGGCGCCGGAGCTCGCCTTCGGGAATGCGATGCAGCCGCGCCGTGAAGCGCAGATTCTCGAGCACCGAGAGGTCGCGCTGCAGGCCGAAGCTCTGGGGCACGTAGCCGACCCGTGCCTTCAGCGGCACCACGTCGGCGTGCAGGTCGAAGCCGAGGACCGTCGCCTCGCGCGCCTCGATCTCGAGCAGGCCCGCGACGCTGCGCAGGAGCGTCGTCTTGCCGGCGCCGTCCGGGCCGACCACGCCGACGAGCTGCGGGCCCTCGAGCACGAGGTCGATGCCGCGCAGCGCGGTGCGATTGCCGAACCGCTTCACGAGGCCGCCGAGCCGGATCGCGGGCTCGCGGCTCACCGCACCTCCCGCGATGCGACCTGCTCGTCGCGCAGCACGTAGACGTTGCCCTCCGCGCCCGCAGGCATGCGCTCGGCGCCTTCGAGGATGCGCACCTTCGCGCGGTACACCTGGCCCATGCGGTCGCCGCGCGTCTCGATCTTCTCCGGCGTGAAGGTCGCGCGGTCGGCGACGAAGCTCACCTCGCCCGGGAAGCGCGTCCCCTGGGCGGCGTCGAGCTCGATCTCGACGCGGCGGCCCACCAGGACCTCGGCCACGTCCGCGACCGGCACGTAGATCTGCACGTACTTGTCCGCGGGGTCGAGCACCGACGCGACGGGCGTGCCCGGCTGCACCAGCTCGCCGGGCCAGATCAGCTGCGTCTGCATCACGGTCGCGACGGAGGGCGCGCGGATCTCGTGGCGCGCCTCGACCACGCGCAGCTCCTCGAGCTGCGCGTCCGCGAGGGCGTGACGCTCGCGCGCCACTTCGAGGGCGCGCTCGGCGACGCCGATCTGCCCCTCCTCGGCCTCGGTGCGCGCCAGCACGGTGCGCGCGGCCTCCGTCGCGCTCGACGACTCCTCGCGCTTGGCGCCGGTGTCGTCGAGCTGTTGCGCCGAGGCGACGCCCTCCTGGGCGAGGCGCTGCTGCCGCTCGAAGGTGCGCTCCGCCAGGCGCTTCGTCGCGCGGTTGCGGTCGAGCTCGGCGCGCCGGGTCGCGACCTCCTGCTGCCAGGTCTTCGCGGTGAGCGCGAGCTGGTCGGCGGCCTGCTGCTCCTGGCGCTCGAGCATCGCGATCTCGCGCTCCTTCGTGGCGATGCGCGCGCGGATCTCGCTCGGATCGAGCCGCGCGACGACCGCGTCCGCCGGGATCGCGTCGCCCTCGCGGTAGAGCACCTCCTGCACGCGCGCGGAGACCTCGCTCCGCAGCACGCGCTCCTCGCCCTCGACGAATCCCGTGTAGTGCGGCGGGCCGCCGTTCCGCGTCCAGAGCGCGAGCCCGCCGGCTGCGAGGGCCACGAGAGCGATGGCGACCACGGCGATGCGTCGGGGCATCCGGCCCTCGCTCAGGCGCTGTTGCGCCCGCGGGCGCGGCGGCGCGCCGCGGCGCGACGCTCGGCGGCGGCGATTCCGTCGAGTGCGAAGGCGGCGACGTGGGCGGCGGTGTCTGCGACGAAGCTCGCGGGCAGCTCCGGCACATCGAAGAGCATCGGCAGGATCGGGAGCATCTGCCGGTAGAAGAAGAGCTGGCCGACGATGCTGAAGCAGCAGCGGTCGAGCTCGCGAGGCCCGAGACTCGGCGCGAGCCGCGACAGGATCGCCTGCATTGCGCGCTTCTGCGGGACGACGAGCTCGCGCACGATCATCGGCAGCGCTTCGCTCGGATCGCACATCTCGCGCTGCATGATCGCGCCTTGCGGCGCGGGCGGCGGGCCGATCAGGAACTCGAGCATGGTGCGGATCCGGCGCCCGAGCAGCGCTTCGATCTCGCCTCGCGACAGCCGCTCGAGATCCGCGGCGCTCGGCTGCGCACGGTCCAGAGCGAGTCGGGCCTCGAGCTCGGCGAACTGCCCGCTCACGGCCTCCAGGTACAGCTCGAGCTTCGAGCCGAAGTGGTAGTGGCCGGCGGCGACGTTGACCTTCGCGCGCTCGGCGATCTCGCGGATCGTGGTGCCGGCGAAGCCGCGCTCGGCGAAGAGCGCGCTCGCCGCCTCGAGCACGCGAGCCTGTGTGTCGCCCGTGGGCCTGCTCGCGGCGGGCGCGGCGGCGCGGCTGCGGCTGCCGGTGCGGAGGGCGGTGGGGGCATCCATGGAACACGCATTTTAAACAATCGATTGAATCGCGCCAGGATCCGGGAGCGGCCGCCCCGGGCCGCGCGGGTCGCCGCAGCCAGGGACGCGGGACGGCGCCGCGCCTCGTCAGGGGGCCGGAATGCGACGAGCCGGCCAGCGATGTTCGCTGACCGGCTCGTGGGAGCGGCGCCTTCGCGTCGGGATCCGAGCGGAGCTAGTCCGTCTCCGCCTCGTCCGTCTCGCTCGCGTGGACGAGGTCGCGGCTCGCCGAGCCCGAGCGCTCTTCCGGGCCGCCGCGTGCCGCGGCCGATCGGCAGCGCGCCGGTGCCCGGTTCACGCCGTGCGGCTCGCTCGTGAGGCCGGCGGCGCGCGCCTGCACGGAGCAGGGCACCGTCGACGCGTCCAGCTTCGTCCAGGCCACGAAGCGGCCGTGCCAGTCGGCCCTCGCCGTGGCGAAGGGAAGTCCGCTGGCCGTGTCGAGGATCTCGACGCTCGCTCCGGGAGGCGCCCCGCCTCCGAACAGCGCGAGCGCGCCGCGCCTGGCGCTCCACGTGGCGCGGCGCACGAACGGCGTGCGCTCGGTCTGCGGCGACTCCTTCACCCGGATCGTGACGTCGGCGCTCGCGCTCTCGGGCGGGACGCCGTCGTCGGTCACGGTGAAGGTCACGGGGTAGTCACCGGCCGCCGCGGCCACGGGCAGCCAGGAAAGCTCCGCGGTGCCGTCGCCGTGATCGACGAACTCCGCGCCTTCGGGCAGACCCGAGACGGAGAAGTGCAGGTGGTTCCCATCCGGATCGTGCGCAGTGAGGCGCACGAAGATCCAGGCGCGTTCGCGCGTCACTCCGACGGGATCCAGCGTCGGCGGTCGGTTCACCGAGCCGATCGCGAGCTGGAAGCTCTCGGAATCGCTCGCGGGCGGCACCCCGTCGTCGGTCACGCTGCACGTGATCGCGTAGTTGCCCGGCGCTTCGCTTCCCGTGCCGGTCAGCAGCGCGGTCCCGTTGCCCGCGTCGGCGAGCGTCGCCGTCGGGGGCGCGCCGTCGCACGCGAAGGCGAGGGCGTCGCCGTCGGGATCGCTCGCACTCAGGCTGACGGTCCAGGGCTCGCCTTGCGCCGCCGTGCGGTCACCGATCGGGGCGAGGACGGGCGGCTGGTTGTCCGAGCCTACCGTGATTGCGATCGCCTCCGCGTCGCTCGCCATCGGGACTCCGTCGTCGGTGACGGTGATCGTCACGGCGTAGCTCCCGGCATCGCTCGGCCCCGGCGTCCACGCGAGCGTGGCCGTGCCGTCGTGGTGGTCCTCGAGCGTCGCTCCCGCCGGGAGTCCGGCGGCCCCGAAGACGAGTGCGTTGCCATCGGGGTCGCTCGCCGAGAGCGCGAGCGAGAGCGCATCGCCCGGGGAGAGAGCCTGGTTGCCGATCGGCGCCAATACCGGCGGGCGGTTGACGTCGCCCACCGTGATCGTGATCGTCGCCAGGGAGCCCGCAGGAGGCACGCCGTCGTCGATCGCCATGAAGGTGACCAGGTAGTTGCCCGCCTGCTCGAAGGTCGGCATCCACACGAGCTGTCCCACGCCGCCGCCCTGGTCGGTGAAGACCGCACCGGTCGGCAGCCCGGACGCCTCGAGGGAAATGGCGTTGCCATCCGGATCCGTCGCCGTCACCTGGAAGCTCAGGAGGCCGTCCTCGCTCACGCTCTGGCTCGCGAGCGGGGCGAACACGGGAGGCCGGTTCGGGGCCGCGGCCGGGCAGAACGCGTCGAGGTCGTTCTGCTGATAGGCCGTGAAGAGCTCCGTGCGGTCCAACGTGAAGTCGGCCGGGTTGTGGCAGAGGGAGCAGTCGCCTGCAAAGGGCGTGGCCGGCGTGCGCTGGTGGCTCGTGCAGTACTCGTCCACCGCGTTGCCGAAGTCGGGCAGCGCCGCGGCGGGCCCCGGCCGGAGCGAAGCCGCGGCGAGCAACGCGGCCGCGACGCCGAAGGGAAGGGCTCTCCTCATCGTCATGGACCGCGTCTCCTCGGGTGGGGGCGCGTCGCGCGCACGGCCGGATCGGTCGTCCGACGCACGGCGCCGTGGCTCGCGTTTTCGGAGCGCGCAGCCCCGGTTCGGGTGACTGCGGTCACCGGCACGTGCAAGCGAGTCGCGACTCTCCCGCAGCGGCGCGGCCCCGAGTGTGGCGGCCGTCACGAGAGGCCCCCGCGCCGCGCCGCGCGCGGACGCGTCGCGCCGGCGCGGCTAGAGGGCGCGCGCGTGGCCGGACGCCGCGAGCACCACCTCGCCGATCTTCTCGGCGATGGCGCGATTGCCCTCCGGCGTCATGTGACAGTAGTCGGTGTAGAACTCGAGCGACGCGGGCAGCGACTCGATGGCGCGGTTCATGTCGAGGTAGTGGAAGCGCATCTTCGCCAGCTCCGCCTCGAGCGCGCCCGAGAGGTAGTCGTCGAAGAAGTACTTGAGGACCAGCATGGCGTCCGCGAACTCCTCGGCGGTCGTCGCGGGGCTCGAGGGAAGCTCCGCATAGAGCGGAGGCGCCACGCGGCGGGCCATCTGAGCCTCGCGGGGCGAGAGCGCCTTGTTCCTGCCCTCGCGGTGGAGCATCGGCTGGAGCACGAACAGCAGTTCGGCGCCATCGGCGCGAAGTACCGCCATCTCGTGGCGCAGCGTTCGGAGGAAGGAGAGCGAGCCGCGGACGAAGTCCGTCTTGCGCGCCTCGTACCTCGCCTTCGTGTAGCGATCGAGGTCGAAGGACCGCGCGAACCCGGGGGCCGCGCGTCGCGCGCCGCGGATCGCCGAGACCCTCGCCCGGTTGATCAGCCCTTCGAGCAGGCACCAGGTACCGGGCTTCCAGGTTCCGACGCAGCGGGCCGTGTCCTGGAGATCGATGTAGTACTGCAGCTCGCTGGCGCGGTCCTCGTAAGGGGTCCCGCTCACCAGATGATGGATGTCGTTGAAGCCGTCCAGGTCGATGATCCAGTCGGGAGAGAAGCGGTCGACCGTCTCGAGATAGAAGAGGAACGACTGGTGATACGCCCGCGTGTACGCCGCAGCGGTGATCACCTCGAAGCGCGTGCCGGGCTGCCTGCGCTCGAGGTAGGCGCGGAGCTGGCCCGCGATGCTCTGGTCGAAGCTGTAGACGCCGGTGGGATACGGGTAGACGTCGCGGTACGACGAGTTCTGCTCCGCGCCGAAGGCCGCGGAGCCTCCCATCACGAACAGGCGCACCGTTCCCTCGGGCTTGACGACGGACACGGGCTCGGCGGAGACGAACCCGTAGTCGTCGACGACCACGTCGGGCTGATCCGGGCTGCTCTTGCGCGTCTCCATGCGATGCCGGGGCGTGTTCTCGAAGACGGTGTATCCGGAGACGCGGCGGTTGTACTCCTTGTAGAAGCCCGGCCGCCGCACGATGAAATGGGACGCGAGCTCGAGACCGCCGAACGACGCGACGGCCAGAAGGAGCAGCGTCAGCTTCGCGTGGCGCTCGAAGCGGTTGGCCGCCCGCCGCGACCCCGCGCATCTCCGCTCATGCAGCAGCTTTCCCTGGATCCCGGTCAGCGTTCGCGCTTTGCAGCTCGGGAAGGAAAGCCCCCAGCTACGACTTGCGCGGCGCATCTTTTAGAACGGATCGCGGGGAAGGGCAATGCTCGGCCTTCGAGGCATCGCGCCCCGCGATCGCCCGGACCGCAGCATCGCTGGTAGACTGCGCGCCCGCGAAGGGGGCATGCGTGTTCCGCTGGCGATTGATTCCGCGCGAGGAGCGTTTCTTCCAGGACTTCGTCGCGTTCGCCCTCGAGCTGCGGCGCGGCGCCCAGCTGCTCGAGGAGATGCTGGCGCCCGATCACCCGGTCTGGGAGAAGGCCAGGGAGATCAAGGACGTCGAGCACCGCTGCGACGAGCTCTCCCACGACGTGCTGAAGCGCCTGCATCGCACCTTCGTCACCCCGATCGATCGCGAGGACATCCACGCGCTGCTGCGCGCCCTCGACGACGTGATCGACGACATCGACGCCTCGGCCGACATGCTGCGCCTCTACCGCATCGAGCACGTGCGACCGCCCGCTCGGGCGCTCGCCCGCGCGATCTCGGCCGGTACCGAGCAGGTTCACCGTGGGCTCGCGGCGCTCGAAGCGCGCAAGGGCGTCGTGGAGGCGGTGCAGGAGATCGCCCGCGTCGAGAACCAGGCCGACGCGATCTACACGGAGGCCGTGGGCCAGCTCTTCAACGAAGAGCGCGATCCGATCGCGATCCTCAAGTGGAAGGAGATCCTCGACATGCTCGAAGGCGCCACGGATCGCTGCAAGGACGCGGCGACCGTGCTCGAAGGTATCTTCGTCAAGCACGCGTAGGCGGCGCCGCATTGAGCGTGGACCTCGCGATCGTCGTGGGCCTGGTCGCCCTGGCCCTCTGCTTCGACTTCATCAACGGCTTCCACGACGCCGCCAACTCGATCGCGACGGTCGTCTCGACGCGCGTGCTCTCGCCGGTTCAAGCGGTGGCGTGGGCGGCCTTCTTCAACTTCGTCGCCGCGTTCCTGTTCGGCACCGCCGTCGCCAGGACGGTGGGCTCGGGCATGATCGATCTCGGCGTCGTGAACTACACCGTGATCGGGGCCGGCCTGTTCGGGGCGATCGCCTGGGACCTGATCACCTGGTACTTCGGCCTTCCCACCAGCTCGTCGCACGCCCTGTTCGGCGGCTACGCGGGAGCCGCGGTCGCGAAGGCGGGCTTCGGCGCCATCCTCGTCGCGGGCTGGACACGCACGCTGATCTTCATCGTCGTCGCTCCGGCGATCGGCCTCGCCGTGGGCCTGTGCACGATGACCGCGCTCTACTGGGTCTTCCGCCGGACGCCGCCGGCTCGCGTGGACGGCTGGTTCCGCCGGCTCCAGCTCGTCTCGGCGGCGGCCTACAGCCTGATGCACGGCGCCAACGACGCGCAGAAGACCATGGGAATCATCACGGGTCTGCTCGTGACGGCGGGCTACCTGCAGACCTTCGAGATCCCGATCTGGGTGATCATCGCCGCCTACACCGCGATCGGCCTCGGCACGCTGTCGGGCGGCTGGCGGATCATCCACACCATGGGCAACCGCATCACGCGGCTCCAGCCGGTCTCCGGCTTCGCGGCAGAGACCGGCGCGGCCGTCGCCATCTACACCGCCACGGCGCTCGGCGTCGGCATCAGCACCACGCACACCATCACCGGCGCGATCGTCGGCGTCGGCGCGACCCGGCGCTGGAGCGCGGTGCGCTGGGGCGTGGCCGCCCGGATCCTGTGGGCGTGGCTGCTGACGATTCCGGCGTCCGCGCTGCTCGGCGCGGCGAGCTACTGGCTGGTGGCGGCGCCGGGCCTCGCGAGGTGACGGCCGTTCCAGCGGTCCGGGTAGCGCTCCGCTAGCCTGCCGCGCCATGCGCGATCCCGATGCCGCGTTGCTGGCGCGCCTTCCGCTCTGGCGCCAGCCGCTCGGCGCGCTGCTCGCTCTTCTCACTCTGGTGTATGTCTTCTCGGTCTGGAGCGCGCCGATCGATCGGGTGCAGGGAGTGATCCAGAAGATCCTCTACGTCCACCCGCCGCTCGCCTACGGCGCGTACCTCGGCTTCGTGCTCACAGCCGTCGGCGGCGCGCTCTATCTCCGGCGCGAGCGCGAGGTGTGGGATCACCTGGCCGTCGCGGGCGCGGAGGTCGGCGTGATCTTCTGCACGCTGATGATGGTGACGGGCCCGATCTGGGCGAAGGGCACCTGGGGGCACTGGTGGTCGTGGGATCCGCGGCTGACGCTCACGCTGCTGCTCTGGTTCGTGTACGCCAGCTACCTGCTGCTGCGGGGCTTCACGGAGGGCGGCGCGCGCACGGCGCGCTTCGCGGCGATCTACGGCCTGCTCGGCACGCTGCTGATCCCCCTCAACTACTTCGTGATCGAGCTGTTCCAGGGCCGTGCCATGCACCCGGAGAACCTCTCGCGCGGCAGCCTCGGGGCCGGGATGGGCTGGCCCTTCCTGCTCGGCAACCTGACGCTCTTCGCGGCCTTCGCGTACTGCGTGCTGCTGCGCTGGGAGGTGGAGATCCGGCGGGCGCGCCTCGCGCTCGATCTCGAGGATCTCGAGAGAGGCGGCGCCGCGTGAGCTACGTGCTCGCCGCCTACGGTGTCACCGCCCTGACGCTCGGGATCTACCTCGTGCTGCTGCATCGGGAGCAGCGCCGGCTGCGCTCCGTCTCGCACCACGACCCGGCTTGAGGCGACGGCCCCGGTCGGCCGATAGACCGTTCCGATGCCCGGTCCGGACCTCGGCGGCGCGTGGAATGCCCTCGAGCAGCAGCTCGCGGTCCAGGCGAGGATCGCCGCGCTCGCGCAGACTCTGCTGTCGCTTCCCGCGGAGGAGCTCGACCAGGGAATCCGGGAGCAGCTCGCGGTCGCGGCGCAGCTGGCCGGAGTCGAGCGCACGCGCCTGATCGTGTTCGACCCGCAGACCGGCCGCGTCAGCTCGGCCTATGAATGGGGGTCCGGCGCGGGGGCCGCGGGGATGGCGCGCATCGAGAGCGACATCCTGTCGCGCTACGCCTGGGCCCGCGAGCGCATCCAGCGCGGCGAGGTGGTGCAGATCGTCAGCGCCGATTCACTGCCCGGCGACGCCGGCGACGAGCGCAGCCACATCGAGGCGCTCGGCGTGCGCTCCGTGCTCGTGGTGCCGGTGCGCGCCGGTGCGCAGATCGTCGGCGGCCACGTCTTCGCCAGCATGCTGCGCGAGCGGCGCTGGTCGGAGCAGGAGATCGCGAACCTGCGGGTCGTTACGGAGATCTTCGCGAGCGCGATGCGCCGTCGACAGGCCGAGCACGCGCTGCGCGAGAGCGAGCAGCGCTTCCGGGCGATCGCCGAGCACGCGACCGAGCTCGTGGCGGAGTTCGACTTCGAGGGCCGCTGCCACTACGCGAGCCCGAGCTTCGCGAGCCGGCTCGGGCACGACCCGGCCTCGCTGGTCGGGCAGAACGGCACCCCCCTGCTCCACCCGAGCGACGTGGCCTCGACCTCGCGGGCCTACGCGAAGGCGGTCGGGATGGGAGGGGACGCGCACGCGACCCACCGCATCCGCCACGGCGACGGGAGCTGGCGCTGGTTCGAGACCATCGGCAGGGCATATCGCACCGCGAACGGCTCTCGTCGCTTCGTCTCCATCGGGCGCGACGTCACCGAGCGCAAGGCCATGGAGGAGGCGATGGCCCGCCAGCTCGAGGCGGAGCAGCGCATCGCGGCCCTCTCGCGCCGCTTCCTCGCGGTGTCGGCTCAGGACCTCGGCGGCGCGATCCGCGAGGCGCTGGCCGAGGCGGGCGCGCTCGCCGGGGCCGACCGCGTGATCCTCTACTCGGCGTCGCTCGTCCCGGACGGCGCGCTGCGCTTCTTCTACGAATGGTGCGCTCCGGGCATCGCCTCGCGTCGGGGACGTCGCATGCCATGGTCCGAGGCGAAGCTCGCCCGCGGCGAGACGCTGCACTTCGGTTCGCTCGACGATCTGCCTCCGGAGGCCTCACAGGAGCGCGAGAGCTGGCAGCGCAGCGGGATCCGCTCGGCGCTGGTCATCCCGGTGAGCCTCGAGGGCGAGCTCGTGGGGCTGATCGGCTTCGAGACCCAGTGCCGCGCGAGGCGCTGGAGCGAGCAGGAGATCGGGCTCCTCGGACTCGTGGGCGAGATCCTGACCAGCGCCAGCCGGCGCTGTCAGGTGGAGGCGGCTCTGCGCGACAGTCAGGCGCGCCTGCTCCACGCGCAGAAGCTCGAGGCCGTGGGACGCCTGGCAGGCGGCATCGCCCACGACTTCAACAACCTGTTGTCGGTGATCCTGGGCTTTTCCCGGCCGCTGCTGCGCGAGCTGCCCGAGGACAGCCCGATTCGCGAGGACGTGCGCGAGATCGACGCGGCGGCGGAGCGCGCGGCGGCGCTCACGCGGCAGCTGCTGACCTTCGGCCGGCGCCAGGAGACTCCGCAGCGCCCCGTGGATCTCAACGCGCTGCTCCGCGGCCTCGAGCCGCTGCTCGCGCGGCTGCTCGGCGACGACGTCGAGCTCGTGCTCGACCTCGCCCCCGGGCTCGCCCGCGTGCTGGGAGATCCGCAGCAGTTCGAGCAGGTCGTGATCAATCTGGCGGTCAATTCGCGCGACGCGATGCCGGATGGCGGCACCTTCCGCATCGAGACGCGCGATCTTCCGCCCGGCAGCGACGAGGCGCTCGGTCGCCGGCTGCCGCCCGGCGCCCACGTGCGCCTCGAAGTCAGCGACACCGGACACGGTATGGACGAGGGGACCCGGGCGAGGATCTTCGAGCCCTTCTTCACGACCAAGGAGCCGGGCAAGGGCACGGGTCTCGGACTCTCGATCGTGTACAGCGTGGTCGAGCAGGCCGGCGGCTCGATCGCAGTGGACGCGGCGCCGGGCAAGGGCACGAGCTTCGAGATCCTGCTGCCCGCCGCGCCCTAGAGCGGGGAGCTCAGGCCGGCGTCGGCCTCTCCTCGAGCGGCCCGTCGGGCAGGCCGCCGTCCACGTCGCGGAAGCCGTAGAGCAGGGCGAGGTCGCGCGAAGCCAGGGCCTTGCCCGTGTGGCGCAGCCGCTGCGGGTCCGCGGCGAGCGCAGCGACCGCGCGACCCGTGAAGCGGGGCGACTCGCCGTGCACGTGCGCAAGCCCGGGGAGGCGCGCGCGCACCTTCGCCGTGCGCTCGGTCAGCACCAGGCCCGGCCACAGCGAGACCACGGCGATTCCGAAGGGAGCCAGCTCGTAGGCCGTGTCGGCGGTCAGCCGGTCGAGCGCGGCCTTGCCGACTCCGTAGCAGACGTGCCACGCGTATTTCTTCGCGCCCGACGAGCTGATGTTGGCGATCAGGCCGCTGCGCGCGGGAACCATGATGCGCGCGGCTAGCGCGGAGGCGACGAAGGCGGAACGCGTGCCGACGTCGATCATGTCGTCCCAGTTGGAGAGCGGCACTTCCCAGAACTTCTTGCCCGAAGTCAGCTCCGGAGGGATCAGGAACGCGTTGTTGACGAGCACGTCGAGGCGGCCCTGCTCCCGGGCGACGCGCTCGAAGAGCGCCGCCACCTGCGCGTCGTCGCGGTGGTCGCAGGCGACGGCGATGCCATGGCCGCCCGCCTCGTCGACGGCCCGCGCGGTCGCGCCGATGTGGCCCGGGAGGGGCGCGTCGCCCTCGCGCAGGGTGCGCCCGGTCACGTAGACCTCTGCGCCGAGCGCGCCGAGCTCGATCGCGCAGCCCTTGCCGACGCCGCGCGACGCCCCGGTCACGATGGCGACGAGCCGAGGCCCGTCCGCCATCAGGCTCCCCGCGCCGCCACGGCCGCGGCTTCCTTCTCGATGCGCGTCCCCGCGAAGAACGACGGGTTCGCGCTGGTGTAGAAGCGCACCGGGTTGGTGAAGACGAAGTCCCGGAAGTCCGACCGCGTCACCAGGCCGTGTTCGACCAGCTCGTACGCCTCCTCGACGATCCCGCTCATGTCCGGCACGTCCCAGTGTCCCATGTCGGAGCTGAACATCGCGCGCAGCTTGACGCCCTGAGGGTGCAGACGCGCGTCGAACGCGGTCGCGACCATGGGGTCGTCGGCCTCGCAGCCGAAGTAGAAGTGCGGGACGAAGAGCGCAGCGATGTCCTCGGGCTTCTCGATCGCGCAGGCCGCCCATTCGTCCAGCACCGGGGGCTCGGGTTCGAGGCGCGTGAAGGACTCGCGCAGGCCGGCGAGATCCGCCCGGAAGCGCGCGTCGCCGTACTCCTCGAAGAGCTCGAGCAGCAGCCCGGTGTCGATGCGCGAGGGGTCCAGGTGGTGGATCGCTTTCGCGTTGCGCTTCTCCCAGTGCGAGACGAGGTCCGCGAGCAGCGCGCATGCCCAGCCCACGCCGCCCTCGAGCAGCCCGAAGGCGAGGCGCGGGAAGCGCCGCGTCACGCCGCCGAGGAACAGCGCCTTGCAGAGCGCCTCCATGCTCGCGCCGAAGGAGCCGATGTGGTTGTAGACGTAGCTCGAGATCGAGCGCCGGCTGCCCCAGCCCATGCCCGGCGTGTGCGACGCGGGCGCGACGCCGAGCTCCATGCAGCGCCGCCACACGGGGTCGTAGTCGTACGCGCTGTCGAGGCCCAGCGTGTCGAGGCGCTCGGAGGAGCCCGATCCCCAGTTCGGCACGCCCGCCTGCGTGGGAGCCGGCGCGCCGATCGGGCGGTGCACGATGCCGTTGATCATGATCGCCTTGAAGCCGAGCTCGCCCACGGCGTGGTCGAGCTCGGCGAGCGCCTCCTGCGGCGTGTGCATGGGGATCTGCGCGACCGGTGTCATGCGGTCCGCATACGGGAAGTAGACCTCCGCGTGGAAGGCGTTCAGCGCGCGGCACGCCACCTGACGCAGCTCGGCGTCGCGGATCGACAGCGTGGTGAGCCCGCGGCTCGGGTAGAGCACCGCGAAGTCGATGCCGAAATCGTCCAGGCGCTCGTAGAGCAGGCGCGGCAGGTGGGCGGTCGCGCGGTCGAGGGTGTTCGCCGCGGGCAGGCTCCACCACGACGGCCGGGTCGCCCAGAGCTCGCGCCGGCGCGACTCGGAGAGAGCGCTCCAGGGCCGCAGGACCATGTCGTCGAAGTCCATGCCGCCGGCGGCCTCGAAGCGCGCGGCCAGGTCGCCCCCGCCGAGATCCTTCACGAAATCGAGGAAGAAGCTGCGGAAGACCGGCAGCGTCTCGATGAAGTGGCCATCGGCGTCGAGGATCGGGTGTCCGAGCTCGCGGCGGATGCGGGCCGAGCGCGTCGCCTTCGCGCGGCGCTTCACCCGGCCTGGCTCCGCGCGGCGGCGGCCGCCGCCGCGTGCTGGCCGCGCGCGCGGTAGGCGGCCTCTGCGACGCGCGGCAGGACGACCTCGACGGCGCGCGGATCGACGCGCGCGGCGATGTGGGCCGCGCCGGCGCGCGCGAGCATCTCCCGCAGCCGCGTGCGCAGCCGCTCGAGCGCCCAGGCGAGCGGATCGCCCTCGGCGACCGCGTCGAGGTGCAGCATCTCGTTCGTTCGCTCGCGCCACGACACGTAGTGGTAGTGGGGATCCTCCTGGAAACAGTCGAAGCGCAGGTATTCGAAGGAGCCCTGCTCGTCGTTCCCGACGACGTGGATCGAGACGCCGCGGTCGTCGAAGCTCGCGGGATCCGCGCGGTCGCCGCCGCGCGCGGCCTCCACCTCGGCCGCCGCCGCGATCGCCTCGGTCAAGAGGCGGTACTCGACACCGAAGCGCACCGCGCCCGCGTCGAACCATTGCGTATGCGCCTCGATCGGAGGGATCGGCATCTTGTCGTAGCGCGTGATGTGGCTGGCCATGGCCCCCTTCACGTTCCCGCGGCGACGCGGCGCCGGATGTCCTCGCGCAGCGCGCCCTTCGCGATCTTGCCGCCCGAGGCGCGGGGCAGGGCGTCGACGACGACGAGGCGCTCGGGGAGGTACTCCACGGAGCCGCCCTGCGCCAGCAGGTGCGCGACGAGCTCCGAGAGCGCGAGCTGCCGCCCGGGCCGGAGCTCCGCGTAGATGCACACGCGCTCGCCGAACACCGGGTCCGGCATGGCCACCGCCGCCGCGAGCGCGACGGCGGGATGGGTGCAGACGGCCTCCTCCACGGCCGGCGCGCTGACGTTCTTCCCGCCGCGGATGATGAAGTCGGCCTTGCGGCCGACCACCCGCAGCACGCCTTCCGCGTCGAGCGTGGCGATGTCGCCGGTCAGCATCCAGCCGTCCTTCGTGAACAGCGCGGCGTTCGCGGCGTCGTCGCGGTAGTAGCCCGCGCTGGCGAGCGGGCCCTTGCATCCCGGCTGGCCGCGACCCGACGCCGTGACGTCGAGCCCCGCGTCGTCGAAGAGCCGCACCTGCATCGACTCGATCACGTGTCCGGCGCTGCGCAGGCGCAGCTCCCGCGAGTCGCGCAGCGTGGTGCGCGACAGCGCGCCGGTCTCGTTCGAGCCATAGAACTGGAGCACTCGCGCGCCGGTGCGCTCCTCGAACGCGGCGGCGCGCGGCTCGGGCACCGCCTCGCCGCCGGTGAAGAGCACGCGCAGGCTCGAGAGGTCCGCGCCCGCGAGCGCCGGCGACTCGAGCATCAGGATGAACTGCGTGCTGACGGCGGCCAGCACGCTGACGCGCCGCGCCTCGACCTCCCGCACCAGCGCGTCCGCGTCGAAGCGCGGCAGCAGCACCGTGGGCGCGCCGAGCAGCGTCGGCGTCACGTGCGACGTCCAGATGCCGAACCCGAACGGCGTGGGCAGCGCGGAGCAGAAGACGTCGCGCTCGGAGAGGTCCGCCGCCTCGACGGCCAGGCGATGGAACTCGAACCAGCGGCGCTGATCGTGCATCACGCACTTCGGGAGCCCCGTCGTGCCGGAGGTCGAGTTGAGAAGGAACAGCTCGTCGGGAGCGGTCGGGTGCCGGCGCGCCGCGGGCGCCGCGTCGACCTCGCCGCCGTCGCGCTCGAGGTGCGCCGCGTCCAGCAGCTCGCCGCGCGCCAGGAAGTGATGCTCGAGCGGCACCCCCTGCGCGCGCAGCGATGCGGCCAGCGCGCGCAGATCGTGTTCGCGGTGGCGGGCCGGCGAGAGCAGCGCGCGGGCCTCGGTCTGCGTCAGGAGGTGCCGGATCTCCGCGGCGCCCGCTCGGGGTCCGATGCCGACGACGACGAGGCCTGCCTTCTCGGCGCCGACGTAGGCGGCGTGGACGCCGGGTCCGTCGGGGAGCAGCACGCCGATGCGGTCGCCCGGCGCGAGGCCTGCGCGCACGAAGCGCTCCGCGAGGCGATCGGAGGTCGCGGCGTACTGCGCCCAGGAGAGGCGCGCGTCGCCGGCGACGAAGGCCGTGCGGTCCGGGATGCGCCGCGCGTGGCGATCGATGAGCTGTGCGAGCGATTCCAGCGTCGCCTCCGCACGATCCGGCGTCGCGGCCTGCGCGACGGGTCGCGTATGATGCCCCTTCGCCCCGGCGTGGGCGAGGAAGCGGAGCGATGCCGACGCTCGAGACGACGCAGGGGCCGGTGCGCGGTGCGCGCGAGGGCGGAGTCGAGGTGTTCCGCGGGATTCCCTACGCGGCGCCTCCGGTCGGGGCGCTGCGCCTGCGGCCGCCCCGGCCGGCGTCCGCCTGGCGCGGCGTCCGGGACGCGACGCGCTTCGGTGCCGCGCAGCCGCAGCGAGCCGATGCCCTGGTGGAGGGGCTCGGGCTCCTCTACGACGCGCGCTGCGACGAGGACTGCCTCACGGTGAACGTCTTCACGCCCCGCGCAGACGGCGCCGCCCGACCCGTGCTGGTGTGGCTGCACGGCGGCGCCTTCATCGGCGGCACCGCGTGCGTGCCGCTCTACGACGGGGGGCGCCTCGCGGCGCGCGGAGACGTGGTCGTCGTGACGCTGAACTACCGGGTCGGTGCGCTCGGCTTCAGCTACTTCGCGGCGCCGGGTGACGCGCACGTCGCCAACCAGGGTCTGCTCGACCAGATTGCCGCGCTTCGCTGGGTTCGCGAGCACGTCCGCGCCTTCGGCGGCGACCCGTCGCGCGTGACGCTCTTCGGCGAGTCCGCCGGCGCGGGCAGCATCCTGGCCCTCGCCGGCATGCCGGAATCCGAGGGGCTGTTCGCACGGGCCATCGTCCAGAGCGCCGCGCCGCGCGGCGTGATCACGTCCGAGGAGGCGGCGGCGCGCAGCGGTGCGGTCGCGGCGAAGCTCGGCGCAGCCGGGGAGGGCGCGGACGCGCTTCGCCGGGCGCCGCTGGAGCCGCTGCTCGAGGCGCAGTACGCCTGCGCCGCGGCGGGTCCGCACCGGACGGGGATGTTCTACACGCCGGTCCCGGACGGCCGCACGCTGCCGGTCGAGCCGTTCGATGCCTTCCTGCGCGGCTCCGCGCGTCGCGTCCCGCTGCTGATCGGGACCACGCGCGACGAGATGCGCCTCTTTGCTACGGGCAAGCCCGACTCGGAGGCGGGCGCCGAGCGACTGCTGGCTCCGCAGCTCGACTGGCTGGCTCCCGAGCAGCGGGCGGGAGCGTGCCGGGAGCTGCTGGCGGTCCACCGCGCGGCGCGCACCGCCCGCGGCGAGCGCTGTGCGCCGGCCGATCTCCATCTGTCGATCCAGACCGACCTGTCGCTCCGCTATCACGCCACGCGCATCGCCGAGGCGCGCGCCGATGCGCGTCACACCTGGATGTATCGCTTCACCTGGGAATCGCCCGCGCGGGGCGGCGTCCACGGCGCCTGCCACGCGCTCGATCTGCCCTTCTGCTTCGGGAACCTCGATGCGCCGGGCATGGCGGACTTCGCGGGTCAGGGCGCCGCGGCCGAGCAGCTCGCGGGTCGGATGATGGACGCCTGGTGCGCCTTCGCGCGCTCCGGCGATCCGTCGCACGAGGGCATCGGAGCCTGGCCCGTCTACGACGCGGAGTCGCGCGCCACGATGGACCTCGGCCGGCGCTGCGGCATCGTGCACGCACCCGCGGAAGAAGAGCGCTCCGCCCTCGAGCGGCTCGGCTGCCCGTGAGCCGATGCGCGCCGGGCGCCCCGAGGCCGCGGCTCGGCCCGCATTCCGCGCGCGCGGCTAGAACACCGCCTTCTCGTCGCGCAGGCGTGCGATCTCGTCGCGGCGGAAGCCCCAGTCGGCGAGCACCGCGTCCGTGTCGGCGGCGGGGGCCGCCGGCGGGCGCTGCACCTCGGCGCGGGTGCGCGAGAAGCGCGGCGCCGGGCCGGGCTGCGCGACTCCCGCGACCTCGACGAACACGCCGCGCGCGCGATTCGCGGGGTGCGCGCGCGCCTCGGCCATCGTCAGCACCGGCGCGAAGCAGACGTCGCTGCCCTCGAGCAGCGCGCTCCACTCGTCGCGCGTCCTGGTGCGAAACGCCGCGCGCAGCTTCTCGCGCACGCGCGGCCACTGCGCGCGGTCGAGCTGGGCGGATACGTCCTCCGACGCGAGGCCGGTTGCCTCGAGCAGCTTCGCGTAGAACTGCGGCTCGATCGAGCCGATCGAGACGTACTTCCCGTCCGCCGTCTCGTACGCGTCGTAGAACGGCGCGCCGCCGTCGAGCAGGTTCGTGCCGGGCGCGTCGCTCCAGAAGCCCGACTGCTGTGCGCCGTGGAAGATCGTCATCAGCGCCGCGGCCCCGTCCACCATGGCGGCATCGACGACCTGACCCTCGCCCGAGCGCTCGCGTTCGAGCAGCGCGCAGACCATCCCGAAGGCCAGCAAGAGCCCGCCGCCGCCGAAGTCGCCGATCAGGTTGAGAGGCGGTGTCGGCGGCTGGCCCGCGCGGCCGAAGTGCGCGAGCGCGCCGGCGAGCGCGATGTAGTTGATGTCGTGGCCGGCCGCGTGCGCCAGCGGACCGTCCTGCCCGAAGCCGGTCATGCGCCCGTAGACGAGGCGCGGGTTGCGCGCGCAGCACACGTCCGGGCCGATGCCGAGCCGCTCCATCACGCCGGGCCGGAAACCCTCGAAGAGGGCGTCTGCGGACTCGACGAGCCGGAGCAGCACGGCCACGCCCTCCTTGCGCTTCAGGTCGATGCCGAGGCTGCGGCGTCCCCGCGAGAGCAGATCGAATTCCGGGCGACCCGCACCGCTGCCGAACCCGCCGGGGCCGGGCCGCACGATGCGCACGACCTCGGCCCCCATGTCGGACAGCACCATCGCGCAGTACGGGCCGGGTCCGATGCCCGAGATCTCGAGGATCCGGAATCCCTGCAGGGGGCCCATGTGCATCCTCCAGCTGCGGCAGCGCGCCGCAGTGTACTCGAAGCGTTACAACTGGAAATCCAATCGCCTCGAAGGGCATAATGGTCGCGGAAGGCGGACCCGGAGGAAATGGACGAGCGCGATCACCAGCTGATCGAGTGCATCTACGACGCGGCGCTGAGACCCGAGGCCTGGCAAGGGGTGGTGCTCCGCGTGTCGGAGCTGTTCGGGGGCTCGCCGGTCATGCTGGGCTTCTTCCTGCCCGGCGAGACGTCGTTCGGACCGCGCTACTCCGTCGGGCTCCAGCGAGAGTTCCTCGACACCTATCTGGAGCATCTGCTGAACGACCTGCCCTGGTCGACGCGGGCCATGCGACGGCTCGTCGATCGCGTGGCTCCCATCTCGGAGTCGTTCGGGGCAGAGTTCGAGGTCGGCCTCGAGAACACCACGTTCTACACCGACTGGCTGAAGCCGCAGGGCCTCGCGCCGCTCTGGCCGGCCGGCCACACGCTGGTGGACGAGGCAGGGGAGCCGATCGGCGGCTTCGTCGTCTTCCGCGCCGAGGGTCAGGGGCCCTTCACCGAGCCGGAGCTGGCCAGCCTCGATCCGTTCATCCCGCACTTCCGGCGCGCGCTGCACATCCAGCTCGCGTTGCACGGAGCACGCACGGTGCAGCACGCGCTCGCCGAGGCGCTCAATCGCCTGCCCACCGGCGTGCTGCTCCTGAACAAGCGGCGCGAGATCGTGCTGCGCAATCGCGGCGCGGACCGCATCGTGTCGCAGGACGACGGCTTCCGCGTGGATCGCAACGGTCCGAGCGTCAGCGTGGCGCGCGAGAATGCGGCTCTGCAGAAGCTGATCGCCGACGCGATGGACGCCCACATTCACGGGGCGCTGGCGGCGACGGGCTTCCTCAGCGTGACGCGCCCGTCGGGCCGCCGGCCCTTCGCCGTGATGGTCACTCCGCTGCTCGCCGCGCCGGCCGGCGGCGGCGGTCCCGACGCCGTGGTGGCCCTGTTCGTATCGGACCCCGACGCGGGGCGAGTCTCCGAAGGGGAGGTCCTGGCGAAGCTCTACGGGCTGACGCATTCGGAGGCGGAGCTCGTGCGCCTGCTGGCGGTCGGCATGTCGCTCGAGGAGGCCGCGGCGAAGCGCGGCGTCAGCATGAACACGGCGCGCAGCCATCTGAAGCACGCATTCGCCAAGACGGGTACGAGCCGCCAGGGCGAGCTGGTGCGACTCGTCATCACCGGCGTCAGCGCCATCGATTGAATCCGATGGAGAGCGCGGCCCTGCGCCGCGCTGGCGCGCGAGCTACGCGTCCTCCAGGCTGAGATCCACCATCAGCTCGCTCGCGATCTTCTCGAGTGTCGCCCGCAGCTCCTCGATGCGGATGCGAGCCGGCACGCGCAGGCGCGCCTGGGCGCGGAACAGCGTCTCGCCCGACATCGGCGCGCTCTCGCAGCACGTGTCGAGCTCCTCGACGTTGACGCCGCGCTCCGCGAGCGCGCGCGAGACGTCGCGGATGATGCCGGGTCGGTCGAGGCCGACGAGCTCGAGCGCGAGGATCGCGCTCCGCGTGTCCGGCTCGGACAGCTCGCTCGCCTCGACGAGGACGCGCAGCCCTTCGCGCTCGAGCGCCTGGAGCGCGACACCAAGCGCTGTCGTGTTCGCCTCGGGAACGCTGACGCGCAGCAGACCGGCGAAGTGTCCTGCGAGGCGCGCCATGCGGCTCTCGAGCCAGTTGGCGCCGTGCGCGGCGATCGTCGTCGAGAGCGCGTCGACGAGGCCCGGCCGATCGGGGCCGATCACGGTGAGGACCAGGGAGCCCGGCATCGACGATCCCTCCCTGTCTATCCGGGGGAAGTGCGGGTGGAAGGGTATCCCGCCCCGAATCGTGTTCGAAACGCCCCGAGTCGGACCGGATCACGCCGTCGGGTCACCCGAATGGGTGAGAACTTGGATCGTCGATTTCATCTTGATGGAGGGGGCTGGTACCGCGGGGTACCGGCAAATTGAGCCCCGTTGAGGCGGACGGGTGTCCCAGACCTTCCACCTCTACCGAGGCGGTGCGATCGAAAAACCCACAGCAAGGTCCGCATCCCTTCCGAGCAACGATTGCACCAGGGGCCCATCCGATCGGAGTCATCGGATGGGCCCCAGCCCTTTCGGGGGTCTGCGCAGCGGATTCCGTCCCCCTCGCGCAGCCGCCCGGTCCGGGCGCGCGGTTCGATCGCGCCGGGTACGCTAGGGCACCCCATGGCCGACGCGACCGAACCCCCGCAGCTCAACGGACGCGATCGACGCGCGCTGCGCCGACAGGCCCACGGCCTCCGCCCCGTCGTGCAGGTGGGCGCCGCAGGCATCGGGCCGGGTCTGGTCCACGCGCTCGACGTCGCGCTGCGCGACCACGAGCTCGTCAAGCTCGAGATCGCGCACGAGCGCGAGGAGCGTCGCCTGCTCGCCGACGAGCTGGCCGCGCGCACCGGCAGCGCCGTGGCCGGGCTGATCGGCAGGATGGCCATCTTGTACCGACCGGCTGAGGATCCCGAGCGTCGTCGCGTCGTGCTCGCGGACAGCGCGGAGGCGGGGCAGTGAGGCTGCGCCGCGTGCTCGGAGTCCTGATCCTCGCGGGTGTCGCCCTGGCAGGCGTGCACGGCGTGCGCAGGCAGCTCGGCCTCGAGCTGGATGCGGGCTCGCTCCAGCAGACGGTCGCGCAGATGGGGGTCTGGGGACCCGTCGTCTACGTCGGCCTGGTCGCGTTCCGCGTGCCGCTCGCGCTGCCGTCCTCTCTTCTGCTCGTGGTCGGGGGGCTCGTCTTCGGCACCCTGCTGGCCACGCTCTACGGAGCGCTCGGCCTCACGCTCTCCGCGGTGGCCGTGTTCCTGGCCGCGCGCGCGGCCGGCCGCGCGTCCGTCGAGGCGCGCCTGCCGGCGCGCTTGCGCCCCGTGCTCGACGTGGCGGGGACGCGCCTCGGCGCCCTCTTCGTCGCGCTCGGCACGGCCTATCCCTTCGGTCCGATGACCATGTACCACCTGGTCGCCGGCATCACCGGCATGGCGCTCCTCGTGTTCATCGCGTCCGTCGGCGTGGGCGCCCTCGGGCGATCCGCGCTTTGCGCGTTCCTCGGCGACCAGCTCCTCGAGGGCGATCCGAAGGGGCTGCTCGCGGCGCTCGCGGTGTTGCTCGTCGCGATCGCCCTGCCGCTCGTGGTGCCGCGCAGCCGCCGCTGGCTGATCGACTCCTTCCGCGCCGCGCGCGGCGCAGAGCCCGGCGCCTAGCGGCCTCCCGGCCGGACCTCAGTCGTCCCCGCGCACCAGCCGGCGGAATGCGCCCCAGTGTCGCAGGGCCGCGGCGCGGTCGCCGAGGCGCTCGAAGAGCCGCGCGAGGTTGTGGTGCGCCTCGGCGCAAGCGGGATCGACTTCGAGCACCGCCTCGTACGCCGCGCGCGCCTCGCCGCTGCGCCCCTGATCCTCGAGCGCGACGGCGAGATCGAAGCGCGCGGTGGCGTCGCCCGGACGCGAGGCCAGGGCGGCGCGGTAGTGGGCTTCGGCGGCGGCGAGCTGCCCCGCCTCGTGCTCGAGGCAGCCGAGATTGACGTGGGCGTCCGCGTTCGCCGGATCGAGCTCGAGGGCCGCGCGGTAGGCCTGGCGCGCGCGCTCCAGATCGCTCTCTTCGAAGTCGGAGCCGAGCCGGACCCAGTCCTCCGCGGAAAGGGCGCGCCCCACCGCAGACTGCGTGCGAGCGGCGAAGGCCACCACGCGGCTCGCCGCCGGCGGCGCGAAGTCGAAGAGACACTGTCCCGAGGCGGGGCTCCACAGGCAGGCGCCGTCGCGCACCACCACGTCGCCGCCGGACGCCGACAGCGTCACGCCCGCGAGGCTCTCGGCGTCGGGGTGCTCCTCGCGCAGACGCGCCAGCGCGCGGCCCACGCGCCGCGGCGGCACCCTCGAGCCGCCGAGCTCGCGCAGCCGGCGCAGCAGCGTCAGGTCGCGAAAGGAAAGGCGCAGCGCGCCGCGCGGACCGCGCTTCGGCGCCAGCACGCCGCTTCGCACCAGGCGGCGCACGCGCGCCGGGCTCCAGCCGAGGAGCGCCGCGACCTCGGGGATCCCGAAGGTGCCCGCCGCCTGGCCCTGTTCGTGCGCCAAGAGACCTCTCGTTCGCCGGCCCCCCGCCGGCCCTCTCCGCGTCGGATCAGGCGGATCCCGCCCGGGCGCGGCGCGGCTTCTTCGGCGCGGCGCGCTTGGGACCCACGCGCTTCGCGCCGCTCCCGCCGGCCTCGAGACTCGCCTTCAGCGCCTCCATCAGGTCGATGATCTTGCCCTGCGGCTCCGCGGCCTCGGCGTAGGTGACCTGTTCGCCATCGACCTTGCGCGCGATCACCTCTTCGATGCGCTTCTTGACGGCGTCCTCGTAGGCCTCCGGGTGGAACTCGTCGCGCGCGATCTGGTCGATCAGCTGCTTCGCGAGCGCCACCTCCTGCGCGCTCGGCGCCGCCTCACCGCGCTCGACCTCGGAGAAGGAGCGGACCTCGTCCGCATAGCGAAGCTGTTGCATCAGGAGGCCATCCTCGAACGGACGCAGCAGCACCAGGTACTGCTTGCCGCGGGCGGCGTACGAGGCGAGCGCCACGCGCTGCGTGTCGTGCATCGCCTGCGCCAGCAGGCGGTACGGCTTGTCGCCGCCCTTGTCCGGGCCGAGGTAGTAGGCCTTCTCGAAGTAGATCGGGTCGACGAGCGCCGCCGGGATGAACTCGTGGATCTCGATCAGCCGGGACGACTCGGCCTCGAGCGCCTTGAGCTCCTCGTCGCTGAAGGTCACGTATTGTCCCTTCGCGAACTCGTAGCCCTTCACGATCTCCTCGCGCGGCACGACGCGCTCGTCCTTCGGGCACCAGTACTGCTGCTTGAGGCGGGTGCCGCACTGATGGAGCATGTTGAAGGAGATGCCCGACGAGCTCTCGCCCGTGGTGTAGAGCTTGACGGGGATCGAGACGAGGCCGAACGAGATCGTCGCGGTGGAGAGAGCGCGAGCCGGCATGGCGTGGATCCTTAGTCCATCCCCGCAGGGACGTCAACGTCGCGTGTCGGGAGCGGATCGGTGGGCCGTCGCGACGAGCTGAGCGGCGGCGCGCGGGGGCTGGGGACCTACCGCCGGATGCGCCGCGCCGGCGCGACGCCCGAGCCGTTCGGCACCGGCGCCGCGCGGCCGGGGTTGTTCGTCGTGCAGCAGCACGGCGCGCGGCGCCTGCACTACGACCTGCGCCTCGAGTGGCGCGGAGCGCTGCTCTCGTGGGCGGTGCCGAAGGGGCCGTCCCTCGACCCGGCGGACAAGCGGCTCGCCGTCCAGGTGGAGGACCACCCGGTCGAGTACGCCGACTTCGAGGGCGTGATCCCGGAAGGCAACTACGGCGCGGGCGCGGTGATCGTGTGGGACCGCGGGCGCTGGCTGCCGCGCGAGGACCCGGAGGCCGGACTCGCCGCAGGGAAGCTGCTCTTCGACCTCGAGGGCTTCAAGCTGCGCGGGCGATTCACGCTGGTGCGCACACGCGGGCGCGGGGCTCAGGGGGCCGAGGGGCGCGAGTGGCTCTGGATCAAGAAGGCCGACGCCTACGCGAGCTCGGGGCCGATCCCGCACGCCGATCGCTCGGTGCTCTCCGGCCGCAGCCTCGCGGAGCTGCGGAGCGGCGCGCCGCGCCTCCGCCGGCTCGCGCGCGACATCGCGCGCTCGGGCGCCGCGGCGCGCCGCGTCGAGGCGTCGCGCGTGCGCCCGATGCTGGCCGAGCGCGCGCCGCAGCCCTTCAGCGCGCAGGGCTGGATCTTCGAGCTGAAGTACGACGGCTACCGCATGATCGCCGCGGCAGGCGCGGCCGGCGGCGCGCTCTACACCCGGAACGGTCGGCCCGCCTCGGCGCAGTTCCCCGAGATCGTGCGGGCGCTCGCGGCGCTGCCCGTCGACTCCGCCGTGCTCGACGGCGAGATCGTGGCGTCCGACGCAGAGGGGCGCCCGAGCTTCCAGCGCCTCCAGCAGCGCGCGCGACTCTCGCGAGCGGACGAGATCGCGCGCGCCGCGGTCGAGATCCCCGTGCAGCTGCAGGTCTTCGATCTGCTGGGCTTCGGCGATCGCGACCTGCGCGATCTGCCGCTGCTGCGCCGCAAGGCCTTCCTCCAGCGGCTGCTGCCGCCGCTCGGCGCCGTGCGCTACGCGGAGCACTTCGCCGAGCGCGGCGAGGACGTCTACGCGCAGGTCGAGGCGCTCGGTCTCGAAGGCGTCGTCGCCAAGCGCGCCGACGCGCCGTACCGCAGCGGGCGCTCGCCGCTCTGGAAGAAGGTCCGCAGCCTCGAGACGGCGGACTTCGCCATCGTCGGCTTCACCGCGCCGGCGGGCTCGCGCACCGGCTTCGGCGCGCTCCACCTCGCATACGCGGTGGGCGGGGAGCTCGTCTATGCGGGGCGCGTCGGCACGGGCTTCGCGGAGACGGACCTGGTGGCCCTGCGCGCCGACCTCGACGCGCTGCGCTGCGACACGCCGCCATGTCGCGGCGCACCCCGCAGCTCGCGCGCGGACCACTGGGCCCTGCCGCGGCTGGTCTGCGAGGTCCGCTACGTCGAGCGCACGGCCGACGGCCTGCTGCGGCAGCCCGCCTTCGTGCGGCTGCGCGACGACAAGTCGCCCGAGGAGTGCACGCTGGAGGACGCGCCGCTCGCGGGCTCGCGCGAGGCGCCGGCCGCGCCGTCGGCCGCGCCGGCGCCGGCGCCGCCGGTGCGCGAGGTGCCGTTCACGAACCTCGACAAGCCGTTCTGGCCCGACGAGGGGATCCGCAAGGGCGATCTCATCGACTACTACCGAGCGATCTCGCCCTGGCTGCTGCCGTACCTGCGCGATCGGCCGCTGGTGATGACGCGCTACCCCGACGGCATCGCGGGCAAGTCCTTCTTCCAGAAGGATGCGCCCGCCTGGGCGCCGGCGTGGGTGCGCACGGAGCGCATGTGGAGCGAGCAGGCCGCGCGCGAGGTCCGCTACTTCGTGTGCGACGACGTCGAGTCGCTGCTCTACGTGGTCAACCTGGGCACGATTCCCTTGCACGTCTGGTCCTCCCGCATCGCGGACCTCCAGCACCCGGACTGGTGCATCCTCGACCTCGATCCGAAGAGCGCGCCCTTCGCCCACGTCGTGCAGGTCGCCCAGGCGATCCGCGAGCTGTGCGAGGAGATCGCGCTGCCCTGTTACGCCAAGACGAGCGGCTCGACGGGTCTGCACGTGCTCGTGCCCGTGGGCGGGAAGCTCACCCATGAGCAGAGCCGCACGCTGGCCGAGCTGCTGGCCGGCGTCGTGGTGGCGAGGCGCCCGGACATTGCGACCGTGGCGCGCTCGCTGCGGCGGCGCGAGGGCCGCGTGTACGTGGACGCGCTCCAGAACGGCCACGGCAAGCTGCTGGTGGCGCCATTCTGCGTGCGGCCGGTCCCCGGCGCCCGCGTGTCGATGCCGCTGCGCTGGCGCGAGGTGCGCGCGGGTCTCGACCCGGCGCGCCACACGCTGCGGAGCGCGCCGGCGCGCATGCGACGCCTCCGCGAGGACCCCCTCGCCGAGGTTCTGAGCGACGTCCCGGACCTGCTCGGCGCGCTCGCGCGGCTCGAGGAGCAGGTGCACCCCACCCGCTAGCCGCGAGCCCCGCGCACGCAGCGCTACACTCGCGCGCCGTGTTGACGATCGCCGAGGGCGGCATCCGCTTCGAGGTCGAGCACCGCAGCCCCGGTCCGGGGGGCGGACCCACGCTGCGCATCTGCGACGCGGAGCAGGGCGGCCGCGAGCGCCTGCGCTTCGACTGCTTCGAGCGCGGCGGTCACTGGCACCTCGATCCGGGCGGCAGCGACACCATCACGCGCTTCGAAGAGGGAGCCGACTCCATCGGCTGGACGGTGGAGACGCTGCGGCGCGACCTCGCGGGCCTGCTCGCCCGGGCGGGCGCGGCGGCGGCGCCTCGCCTCGACGCGGCGGCGCAGGCCCGCGTGCTCGCGCGTCTCGAAGCCGCGCTGCGCAACCCGCCGGTGGACCTCGATGCGGTGCGTCCCGCCTCGCGGCGCCCGAGCCGCGGCGAGAAGTGGTCGCTCTACCCGGAGGACGTGCTGCCGCTCTGGGTGGCGGACATGGATTTTCCGATCGCGGAGCCGATCCGTCGCATGCTGCGCTTCGCGGTCGAGCGATCCGACCTCGGCTACCCGATCCACCCCATGCCGACCGACATCGGCGAGATCGCCGCGGCGCGCATGCAGGAGCGCTTCGGCTGGCAGATCGAGCCCGCGCAGGTCGAGGTCCTCTCCGACGTCGTCCAGGGTCTCGTCGTGTCGCTGCTGCAGTTCGCGGAGCCCGGCGAGGGCGCGGTGGTGCAGACGCCGATCTACCCGCCGTTCCTGAACGACGTGCGGGCGAGCGGGCGGCGCCTGGTCGAGAATCCGCTGGTGCGCGACGCCGGCGGCTACCGCGTCGATCTCGAGGGCCTGCGCGCCGCCGTGGACCCCGGCACGCGCCTGCTGCTGCTCTGCAATCCGCACAACCCGACGGGCCGCGTCTTGCGCCGGGACGAGCTCGAGGGGCTGGCCGAGATCGCGCTGCGCCGCGATCTCGTGGTCGTCTCGGACGAGATCCACGCGGATCTCGTCTATCCCGGCCATCGCCACGTGCCCTTCGCGAGCCTCGCGCCCGAGGTGGCCGAGCGCACCATCACGCTCACCGCGGCGTCGAAGGCGTTCAACATCGCCGGGCTGCGCTGCGGCCTCGCCATCTTCGGGTCCGACGCGCAGAGGCGCCGCTTCAACGCGCTGCCGCGGCACGCGCGCGGCGGCGTGGGGCTGCTCGGCTTCGAGGCGCTGCGCGCGGCGTGGCGCCATGCGCAGCCCTGGCTCGACGCCGTGCTCGCCTACCTCGAGGCGAACCGCGACTTCACGACCCGCTTCGTCGCGGCGGAGCTGCCGGGCGTGCGGCTGCATCCGCCGGAGGGCACCTATCTCGCCTGGCTCGACTGCAGCGCGCTCGGCCTCGAGCCGTCGCCGCATGCCTTCTTCCTGCAGCGCGCCCGCGTGGGCCTCTCCGACGGACCGACCTTCGGCGCGCCCGGGCACGGCTTCGTCCGCATCAACTTCGCGACGTCGCGGGCGATCCTCGGCGAGGCGCTCGAGCGCATGGCCAAGTCGCTGCGCGCCCGCTAGCCGCTCGCGCATCCCATGCACCGCCGACCACCGACCCACGCGCTCGACCTCGAGATCCTGGCGCAGCCCGACGACGCGAGCTGCGGCCAGACCTGTCTCCACGCGGTGTACCGCTACTTCGGCGAGGACGTCTCGCTCGAGGAGATCATCGCCGACGTGCCGACGCTCGTCGGCGGCGGCACGCTGGCCGTGAGCCTCGCGAACCACGCGCTGCGCCGCGGCTACGAGGCGCTGCTCTACACCTACAACCTCGCCGTCTTCGACCCGACCTGGTTCGAGGGGCGCCCGGTCGACCTCGCCGACCGCCTGCGCCGGCAGGCGCGCGAGAAGAAGGATCCGCGCCTGGTGGAGGCCACCGCGTCCTACCTCGAGTTCATCGAGCAGGGCGGCGAGCTCGAGATGGAAGACCTGACGCCGGGCCTGCTGCGGCGCTGGCTCGCCCGGGACCGGCCGATCCTCACGGGCCTCTCGGCGACGTTCCTGTACCGCTGCGCGCGCGAAGTGGGCGACACGACGCTGGTCGGCGACGCGATCCGCGGCCATCCGACCGGTCACTTCGTGGTGCTGTGCGGCTGGGACGCCGAGGAGCGCAAGGTCTGCGTCGCCGATCCGCTGGAGGACAATCCCCGCTTCCAGGAGCACATCTACTGGCTGCCGGTGGAGCGCGTGATCAACGCGATCCTGCTCGGCGTGCTCACCTACGACGGCAATCTCGTGGTGCTCGAGCCGCCCGGCGGGACGGAGCGCTCGTGAAGGCGCTCGTCGTCGTCGAGAACGCCCGGCGCTGGCGCCTGCGGCTGCGCGAGGCGGAGGTCGTCTCCGCGCGCGACTACCTGGTCGGTCCGGACTGGGAGGAGCGGCGCGGCCTGCGCGTGTACAACTTCTGCCGGACCTTCGGCTACCAGAAGCTCGGCTATTACGTCTCGCTGCTCGCCGCGGCGCGCGGGCACCGGCCGATCCCCACCGTCGAGACGCTGCACGACCTGCGACTCTCTCCGGTGGTGCGCCTGGTCTCGGAGCACCTCGAGCAGCTGATCGACCGCAGCCTCGCTCACTTGAAGGGCCGCCGCTTCGAGCTGAGCGTCTACTTCGGCCGCAACGTGACGCGTCGCTACGAGGCGCTGGCCCGCGCGCTCTACGATCAGTTTCCCGCGCCGCTGCTGCGCGCCACGTTCGAGCGCCAGGACCCCGAGAAGCCGGAGCCGCACTGGCGCCTGGTGTCGGTCTCCCCGCTCGCGACGAGCGAGGTGCCGGACGCGCACCACGACTTCGTGGTCGAGCAGTTCGAGGCGCACTTCGGGCGGCCGCGGCGCGCCGGACGCCGGCGCACCTACCGCTACGACCTCGCGATCCTGACGGCGCCGCAGGCCGAGGACGCTCCTTCGAACGCCGGAGCGCTGAGGCGCTTCGCCAGGGCCGCGCGCGAGCAGGGGCTGGAACCGCACTTCATCGGCCGCGAGGACGCCGGCGACATCGCCGAGTTCGACGCGCTGTTCCTGCGCGAGACGACCTACGTCGACCACCCGACCTTCCGGCTCTCGCGCCGCGCAGCCGCCGAGGGCCTCGTGGTGATCGACGATCCGACCTCGATCCTGCGCTGCACCAACAAGGTCTACCAGGCCGAGCTGTTCGAGCGCTACGAGGTTCCCCACCCGAAGACGATGGTCGTGGACGAGGACTCGGTCGACGCGGTGTCGCACACGGTGGGCCTGCCCTGCGTGCTCAAGCGACCCGACTCGTCGTTCTCGAAGGGCGTGGTGCGCGTCGACACGGAGGCGGATCTGCGCGAGCGCCTCGCCGAGTTCCTGCGCGACTCGGATCTCGTCATCGCACAGGCCTATACACCCTCGCAGTTCGACTGGCGCGTCGGCGTGCTCGGCGGCGACCCGCTCTGGGCGTGCCGCTACCACATGGCGCGCGGGCACTGGCAGATCGTCGCCAACGGCCCCGCCGGACGCCGCCGCTTCGGACGCGTCGAGGCCGTGCCGCTCGAGGCGGTGCCCTCGCGCGCCGTGCAGGTCGCGGTGCGCGCGGCGCGCCTGATCGGCGACGGTCTCTACGGCGTGGACGTCAAGGAGGTCGGCCGTCGCTTCCTGGTGATGGAGGTGAACGACAATCCCAACGTCGACGCGGGCTGTGAGGACGCCGTGATCGGCGAGAAGCTGTACATGGCCGTGATGGAGTGGTTCCGGCGCCGCCTCGACGCCCGGGGCCGCGAAGAGTCGCATGGCTGAGCAAGCGCCGCGAAGCGGCGCGCGCAGCGAGGCGGAGCCGAGCGAAGATCGCAAAGGATCCACGAGCGGGAGCGCGCTTCTGCAACAGCCGCTCGGGCTCTTCCAGGCCTACGGGATCGAGATCGAGTACGCCATCGTCGATGCGGCGACGCTCGACGTGCGGCCGCTGGCCGACGCGCTGATCGAGGCGGAGTGCGGAGAGGTCGCGGGCGACGCGGTGCGCGGCGCGATGACCTGGTCGAACGAGCTCGCCCGCCACGTGATCGAGCTGAAGACTTCGGAGCCCGAGCCGACCCTGCGAGGGCTCGCTTCGCGCTTCGCGGCCGAGGTCCGGCACATCGAGTCGCTGCTCGCGCCGCACGGGGCGCGGCTCATGCCGTCCGGCATGCACCCGTGGATGGATCCGGCGCGCGAGTTCGCGCTGTGGCCGCACGGCGACCGCGCCATCTACGAGGCCTTCGACCGCATCTTCGATTGCCGCGGCCACGGCTGGGCCAATCTGCAGAGCATGCATCTGAACCTGCCTTTCGACGGCGATGCCGAGTTCGGCGCGCTCCACGCGGCGAGCCGCGCACTCCTCCCGCTGCTGCCGGCGCTGTCCGCCAGCTCGCCCTTCCAGGAGGGCCGTCACGAGGGGCTGCTCGACGCGCGGCTCGAGGTGTACCGCTGGAACGCCGCGCGGGTGCCCTCGGTGACGGGCGCGGTAGTGCCCGAGCCCGTCTTCACTCGCGCGGGCTACCAGGCGCTGCTCGAGGGCATCTACGCGGATCTCGCGCCGCTCGACCCCGAAGGTACGCTGCGCGAGGAGTGGGTGAACGCGCGGGGCTGCATCGCGCGCTTCGACCGCAGCGCCATCGAGATCCGCGTCCTCGACGCGCAGGAGTGTCCGAGCGCGGATCTCGCCATCGCCGCGGCGGTCTCCGCGGTGCTGCGCGCGCTCTGTGCGGAGCCGCGTCACGCGGCGCTGCGCGCCCTCGACACGCGGCGCCTGGCCGGCGTGCTGCACGAGACGATCCGCCGCGGAGAGGCCGCGCGCATCGAGGCCCCCGAGCTGCTGGGCGCGCTGGGGCTGCCCTCCGCCGCGTGCACGGCGCGCGAGGCCTGGGCGCGCCTGATCGAGCGACACGTGGCCGGCGATGCGCTGCACGCCGAGCACCTGCCGAATCTGGGGCTCCTGCTCGAGGAGGGCTGCCTCGCGCGGCGCATCCTCGACCGCGTCGGCTCGTCGCCCTCCCGACACGCCCTGCGCGATGCCTACGCCGAGCTCTGCGACTGCCTGCGTGACAACCGGATGTTCCGTGCGAAGGGGTGAGCGCAAGCGCAGCGCGCAGCGAGCCTTACGCGAGCGAAGGTCGGACAAGCGCAGCGCGCAGCGAGCCGCAGGCGAGCGAAGATCGGGCAAGCGAGGAGCAGGGCTTGCGCTGCTGCTCACCTGCGAGCACGCCGGCAACGCCGTGCCGCGCGCGCATGCAAGGCTCCTTCGCGGTGCCCGGCGGGTGCTCGCGACGCACCGCGGCTTCGACCTCGGCGCCCTCGCGGTTGCGCGGCACCTCGCGGCGGCGACCGGCGCGCCGCTGCTCGTCAGCACGACGACGCGCCTGCTGGTCGACGCGAACCGCTCTCCGCACAACCGCGCGGTCTTCTCGGAGTGGACGCGCGGACTTCCCGCGGCGCAGCGCGAGTCGCTGATGGCCAGCCATCACCGGCCGCACTGGCAGCGCGTGCGCGCGGCCGTGGCGGCGCTGCGGCGGGGCGGAGCGCGCGTCGTGCACGTCGCGGTGCACAGCTTCACTCCGGTCTGGCACGGCGTGCCGCGCGAGGTCGACGTGGGGCTGCTCTACGATCCCGCGCGCCGCGCCGAGCGCGCGCTGTGCCGCGCATGGCGCAACGCGCTGCGGCGGCAGGCGCCGGCGCTGCGCGTGCGCTGCAACGCGCCCTATCGGGGAGACAGCGACAGCATCGGCCGGGCGCTGCGCCGCGAGCTGCCGGCGCGCGCGTACCTCGCCCTCGAGCTCGAGCTGTCGCAGGCGCTGCTGGCGAGCCGCGCGGGCTGCCGGCGCATCGCGGAGTCGATCGTCCCGGCGCTCCGGGAGGCTCTCGCGAGCCGCACTTGAACGCGCGCGGCCCGGGCGGGAGAATGCGCGTATCGCGCCACCCGCGCGGGGGAGTCGCCATGGCCGTGCATCGCATCTTCGGGGTCGAGCTGTCGCCGTACTCGGTCAAGGTTCGCTCGTACTTCCGCTACAAGGGCATCCCGCACGAATGGATCGTGCGCGGGCCTGCGACGCAGGCCGAGTTCCAGAAGTACGCGAAGCTGCCGCTGGTCCCGCTGGTCGTGACGCCGGAAGGCGAGGGCATCCAGGACTCGACGCCGATCATCGAGCACTTCGAGGCGCTGTTCCCCGAGCCGCCGATCCATCCGCGCGAGCCGGCGGCGGCCTTCCTCTCGGCGCTGCTCGAGGAGTTCGGCGACGAGTGGGGCAACAAGTGGATGTTCCACTACCGCTGGCGGCGCGAGGAGGACCAGCTCTCGGCCGCCGCGCGGCTCGCCGAGGTGATGGCGCCGCCGGGCCTCGACGCGGAGCAGCAGCGCGGCGTCGCGGCCGGGATCCGCGAGCGCATGGTCGGGCGCGTCTGGTTCGTCGGCTCGAGCGACCAGACCGCGCCGCAGATCGAGGAGTCCTTCGAGGCGAGCGTGGCGATCCTCGAGCGGCACCTTCGGTCGCGTCCGTACCTCTTCGGGCGCCGGCCCGCGTTCGCGGACTTCGGCCTGTGGGGCCAGCTCTACCAGTGCTCCACGGACCCGACCTGCGGCCGCATCCTGCGCGCGCGGGCGCCGTCGCTGCTCGCGTGGATCGCGCGCATGCTGGAGCCGAAGGGAGAGGGCGACTTCGAGCCCTGGAGCGCGCTCGAGCCGACGCTCTTCCCCTTGCTCGAGCAGCAGGTGGGCGCGCTGTTCCTGCCCTGGTCCGACGCGAACGCGCGCGCCCTCGCCGCCGGGCAGGAGGAGTTCAGCGTGCAGCTCGCGGGCCGCACCTTCACGCAGAAGCCGCAGAAGTACCACGCGCGCTCGCTCGCGGCGCTGCGCGCGCGCTACGCCGGCGTGCGCGAGCGCGCCGCGCTCGATCCGATCCTCGCGCGGGCGGGATGCCTCGACTGGCTGCGGGGCTGAGCGCGTCCGCGAAGTGACGCCGGCAGACCCGGACGCGCGAGCGTGAGCGAGGCGCTGCAGCGGCTCGACGTCGCGCTGTTCCTCGCGCTGAACGGCTGGCACGCGCCGTGGGCCGACGCCCTCCAGGACGCGATCAGCCGCAAGTGGATCTGGCTTCCGCTCTATGCGTGGCTGGGACTCGAGGCGTGGCGCGCCTATGGGCGGCGCACGCTCTGGCTGCTCGGCGGGCTCGCGCTGCTGGTCGTCGCGTGCGATCAGTCCGCGAGCCTCGTCAAGGCATTCGTCCAGCGGCCGCGTCCCTGCAATGCGCCGGCGCTCACGGGCCTCGTGCACGCGGTGGCGAGCTGCGGCGGCGACTACGGCTTCGTCAGCGGCCACGCCATCAACGCGATGGGCCCCGCGGTCTTCCTGCACCGGCTGCTGCCGCCGGGCCGGCGCGCGGCGCGGATCGGCATGGCGCTCTACGTGCTCGCGATCGGCTACAGCCGCGTCTATCTCGGCAAGCACTACCCCGGCGACGTGCTAGGCGGCTGGCTGCTCGGCGCCGGCCTCGGGTTCGCGGCGGCCGCGCCGCTGCGGCGCTGGCTCGGAGAGCCG